>TARA_R100000306_G_C4381199_1_pt1 | contig 11199 bp, 13 predicted proteins | sample TARA_R100000306 | Tara Oceans TARA_R100000306 (sample SAMEA2620824) | marine metagenome | biome: marine biome (ENVO:00000447); feature: mesopelagic zone (ENVO:00000213); material: "saline water (ENVO:00002010), including plankton (ENVO:xxxxxxxx)" | depth 1000 m | reverse complement strand
TTTGGTGGGCACCACTTTGGACTGATTCAGCCGTCGCGACTAGGCCGCCTTCACATGACGCTTACCTTTAAAAATTAGCAAAGGGGGTATCGAATGGTTGCCACGAGGTCATTCTGCGAACGCCCACAAATGCACCTGGGAAAAATTGGCCGAAGTTCTTGAAAGCCACGTACCTAAAAAACGCGTCAAGAAAGGCTAAACTGAAAAACAAAACCCCGCACACGGCGGGGTTCGTTAACTCAAGACGCAATTGTCCTGCACGTATTGTCCCGCATTCGGTCCCGGTTTAAAAGTACTTCATGTCCCGGTTTCCAGCAGTACAAAGTATAGCCCCCAGTTCGGCGATGTGGAGAGTGCGCAGCTACTTGCTCAGAATCCTCAAGACTACTTAGAACACGACGCACCCCTTTTCTAATCCGCTCCCATTCAACAGAATTTGCTGGCTGGCCTTCAGCGACATGGCTAACGATCTGGATCATCCGAAACTCACGATCGGGGTAAGCCGCCAGCAAATCAATCACCTCTTTCGCGTACTTCAAGTAAACCTCCGTTGAACGCTCTCTTTAAACAGACACAGAAACATTCGATATTCATCGGCAGACAAGTGAACGCCCGTAACCGCGTAAATCCAACGCCGTGACTTTGTTTGGCGCGCCTGCCGACAAGCCGGCAAACATGGCGTTCTTTTGTGGGTAACGTCGCGCATAAAGTAACGCCTTGATCATTGACTCTCGTTCCCTAGCAGCCTCCTCGCGCTCGAGCCTAAGATCCTCTCGAATATGCGCTACACGTGACTGCCAAATAGCTATTAAGACAGCCAGCAATGTTATTGGCGCAGCTATCCACTGAGCAATGGCGGGATTTTTAAAAAAAACTGGCAACTGCGGGGTGCAAATAAGCGGCAATCCCGGCAAATAATGCGAACAAAATTATTCCAGCGATTACGCCACACAAATCAAAGCCGACTAGTTTTGAGTTTTTGCCGTGTTCCACTGTCCATCCTCTGGTTCGTTAATCAAGCCAGATGATACCTCCCCCACAGCCATGAGCTCGGCCTAAGAAGTCGGGGAAGACATGTCGGCTGACCTTTAATAGGAATCGATAATCTCGACCACCAGCGCGTTCAGAGTCTTCGCCTGGTTTGCGCATGTTTCGATTGTTCTGTTCTCTTCGTTTGCTACATCCAACATCGGAATGATCTTATCGAGATGCCCGCACAACGCCCACGCAAAGGAGACCGCGTTCGCGGTCCGGCCATTGACCTCTTCCAGGACATAAAGCCTATCAACATAAGGCATCAGGAGCGCTGGATCTATCATTTCCCTAGCCAAACTCACAATGAAAATGCTTTCCTTTGGGAGTTGTTGACCTGGCAGGGTTTCTAGTAGTTTCTGAAGGTGTTCTGCTAACAGCTCCGATCCAGTCTTTACTCCGCCTGCCCAGCGAGCGGCTAACCATTTGAGCGACACGGCCTGATGAAGCCTCTCTTTTCGACGTCGAATTTCTGTCTGGCTTGCAATAACAACTGCGGCAACCGTTGCACTAATCGTACCGAGCGCTGCCGCGATATCCCACCAAAAAGCAACTTCCCACGCGTCAACCCAGCCTGGGAAGGTTGCTATCAGCCATCCGCTAACGAGGCCGATCAGCAGCATCACCCACTTATCTAGTTTCTCCATCCGTTCCGCCTCCCTTATTTAGCGGAATCATACCCTTTTCAACCGCCGAGCCCCCGGGGACCAATAAGCCCTGGGGATGAATTTGTGTGCCCTGTAGCCGTGCTTTTCTTCCGTCAGAGATTCCTAAACTTTTTAAGATTTTCGGCAATGTGATTGTTATGTACGCAAAGAGCGAACCGCACACTCCATCTCGGGTGCTGAGGATATAAGGTCAGTCCAGGAGCCGATGCTTCTTCTTCGACTTTCCTCGCAACTTCAATGACAGCCTCTAACTCAGTCTCAAAGGAGAAATATGCATCTAGCGCGTCTGAGCCAAGAAGGGCAAGCACAGCATCAATCCGGTGGTTTCGCTTGCTGAGCAAATCTATCCGCCTCAACAAATGATTCGCCGAGTCTCGCACCTCCTGCCAGTCGTCGGGCTGAAGTACGTCTGGCTCCTGATCGTTATCACCCGGATGGGGTGTCGACGGCGCGCCGTAGGCTCCGGCTAACTCGTCGAGAAAAAATGCTATGGGTTCAAGCATTGCCAAAATCAGTGCTACGGCGTCCTGCCGCCTACGCCTGTCGGACGCATTAGCAGCCCAAGTCGCTCCAGCTACTGCCATAGCCGCACCCAACGCGGCGCCCCAGAGCGTTGCGACAGACTCGGGCAATACCGCACCCAGGACTGGAGCAGCGAACGGGAATGCGAACAGCATTCCTCCGCAAAATCCGACTAGCAGTATCCAAAGGCTGACATCCAACCGAATCCCCGGGAATTTCATCGCTTTCTCCTCATTATTAGCAGTTCGACCGCCCCTACTTCGAGGAAATAATACATGAAGCACCACGGAGACCACGCCCGTGTTTATCTCGCCCAAGCACGAAATTTCCGACAGCATCCAAGCTTTAATGCCAAGTCACTCAAGTGGCAGCCAATAAAAGCTGCGCTGATTACGACCCCGGCGCCAAGCAATGGCCGTGTATTCGATTGACGGAATCGGGCCACGACGGGCAACGCCTGGAGAACGTAGACAGCGGTGACGACGCCTACATGCAGCGCATCGGCAAGAAAGCCGCCGGCCGTATGCTCGACTGTCGAACCTGTGATCAATTTCCGAAAGGAGTGTAAAGCCATGCCTGATCAAATCAAACCCGGCGACTTAGTGATGATTATTAAACCGACGCCTTGCTGTGGGCATGCACCACGGCTTGGCTACATTTTTACGGTCGCAGAAATATCAAGCGGCTTGTGCCATTGCTTAAATTGCCATTGCTTAAATTGCCATTCAGTTTTTATAAGCAGCACCTGGGCCAAAGAGGCTCAAGGGGATGGTGGAATGTTAATGAGCACCCGCAAAAAAATAAACCCACCGGCAGACGATGAGAGCCGGGAAACAATAAGAGAATTGGAGGCGGTATGAACCAAGACCAACAGCAATTCTCGCTAGAGGCGTGGCAGACAAAACCGTCCATAGGCAATGAGCCGGTGGCAATCAATATCCACTGCGTGAAGCTGAAATCCCGCAAGAAGATGGAGGCGACTATACCGAAAAAGCGGTTGGGCTGGTGGCATGATGTTTGCCTAGGCGAAAGAATGGTTCTCCGCGATGCAACTGATTCGGACATTGCACGATGCAGCCGCAAAACGTCAGACACAAGAGGCCCAGAACACTTTTTTGCGAACTGAGCGAAACTGGATCACTTGTATCAATAGACGCTGTTGAGTTCTGTCAAACATTCAAAGTCTATGCGGTCACCCCACAACCCCAACAAATCCCCGAGGGTTACAAGCTCGTGCCGATTGAGTCCACTGAGGAAATAATAGTGGAAGGCTTTGAATCCGCGCCCGATGAACACTTCACACCAAAAGATGAGTGGGAGCGCTTCCAGGCCATGTCAGGTTGTCAGCAAGCAGCACACAAAGCCAGGCTTTGCTGGGAGGCTATGCTCAAGGCAGCACCAAAACCATGAGAGTCACTGAAACACTGGCCATAACGGCCAAATAGTTAAACCTGCCCCAGCCTTGCGCTGGGCTTTTTGATGGAGGTGCGGAAATGCTACAACCGCCCTATCTTACCGACGATGAAATAGCGGTAATCTGTGAGCCGCTCATTATGCCGGCGGCACAGCGTAGGTATCTGGCTACACTTGGATTGCTGGTCAAGGAAAAACCAAATGGCCGCGCCCTAGTGACCCTTTCGGAGTTCGAGCGAGTTCTGGGCGCCTCTCGAGTCTCGGCCGCGCCGGAAATGGGCGGCGATTTGACTGCGCTTCGGCAGCGATGGGCGAATAAAAATGGCACGCAAACGCAAAGACGGTGACCCGCTTGGGTTGGCCGGAACCCGGCTGGCATGGCGACGAAATAAATTCTGGTACCGGCACCGCAACGGCCGCTGGGAGAATGTCGGTACCGACATCAACGAGGCGAAGCGCAGGGCCGCACTGTATAACGACCCAGGCGACATATTTGGCACTACCGGGTATTGGCTCGACATGTTCATCGTGGATTGCGAAGCTAGAGTCAAATCAAAAGACCTGGCCGATCGCACGCTTAAAGATTACCGAAAGGACGCCGAGGAGCTAAAAGCGCTTTTCGGCAAATTGCCGCCTGAATCAATAACGCCCCACCTGGTCCAGGTGTATTTGGATGAGGGCAAACGAGCCGGCTGCCCAGTTCGTGCCAACCGCGAACGCGCCTGCTTATCGTCATGTTTATCATGGCTGATCCGTACTGGACAAACCTCGTTGCCGACAAATCCCTGTATGCGGGCCAGTGGGGTTAAGCGAAACAGCGAAGAATCGCGAGATCGATATGTCACGGATACCGAATACCACGCGGTGTATAAAGTCGCCCACAAATCCGTAAGGCTGATGATGGAGCTTGCCTACCGAACGCTGCAACGCCCAGAGAGCGACATCATTACCTGGGCGCCTGCGAACGTGCTCGTTAAACGAGACCACAAGGTATTAAGTATTAAACAGAACAAGACCGGCAGATCTATAGAGATCAAACTACAAGGGCGCCTGCTTGAGCTAATCGACGATGCCATCGGCGAGGTTCCAAAGCTTCACCGGCCGCTAATCCACACCAAAACAGGAGAGCATTATACGTACAGCGGCCTTGATGCTATGTTGAGATACGCGCAAACCAAAGCTAAGGAACAGCTGCCAGAATTGTCTTCTTTTGGTTTCCGAGACCTAAAAGGAAAAGGCGCAACCGACATGTGGCTAGCCGGAGATCCAATCGAGCGCATCCAACTACTATGTGGCCACGGAGACAAGCGCACGACCGAAATTTACGTTAAAGCACGATGGCGCGAATCAGTAGAACACAACAGCATTCAAATCGGTGCTTAGTGCGTCGCATATACAGTGAAACGGGCGGTTTCTACCCAGGAGGAAGATACGACTAGCGGATGAATAATATGAGACACAACGAATGCCCAAAACATTTATTCATGCGGCTTAAGCGCCAATTTTAAGCGCGGCCTCATAATCCGTTGGCGCTGTGTTCGACTAACGGGGGGAGGCACCACCTACACCACTTGGCTTCTAACCCCATAAAAGGGGATGGGCATTCATCAAACGCGGTTAATCACACGGTTCCAACCGCACTGAGCCAAGACTCTCACGCGGTAATTGCCAAAATTGCCACATCTACCAGATTTGATATTCTGGCCATAAAGCACCTTTGAGGCGCGTACGGCTGCGCTCTCCAATAGCTCGTCAATACTGAAAAACACCCAACCTAAAGTGTCATCTAAAGTACCAATCTTCGTGGTATCTTCTCGACAGACTGAGCGCATCAGCTTAGAGCTATAAGTCACCCTATCGACAACCACATAGAATCTGTTTATGGACACGATCAAGATACTTGCTTTTGGATGTTTTTTTGGCGTCGTCGGTTTCGGCGTTGGTCGCCTGCGCCTTCATGCCGCCAACAAACGTATGGGCGCCAATCAGAAACACTCCAGCGAATAAGTATCCATCTACGTCGAAGAACGGAATGCTGGTTATCCACACAAACTGTGCATAACCCACTGGAAAACCTTGGAACAACCGAAAAAGACAGTGTTGTGACGCTAGGTTACGTACCGTGGATCAATAATCGCCCCAAGCTAAAAAGCTCAAGGTGATTCAATTTCTGCAAGCTCCCGGCGCAATACATCAAGCTCTTCACGTTCGGTCTTTAACTTCCCTTCAAGCTTGGCCACCTTCTCGGGTTTGTTTTCTGACTGCTTTTCTTTAATCTCTGCCAGCAGTTCGTCAATATCCTCCTGCTGGTCGGCAATGTCTTTCTTTTTCTCTGCAATCAGCTCTGCATCAGTGCATTTTGCCAGAACATTCATTAACGCCGTTTCCAAGCCTTGGGCCCTGGCGCGATTATCGTTAGCATTGGCCTCATGTATTTGCTGCGTAATTTGCGCGGCTTTGCGCTCACAGGCCGGGTTGGCCGCCAGTACGTTCGCCGAAAACCCACACATCAAAACCAAACCCGCCAGACTTTTAATCTGCATTATCCGACCTTTTTGAAAGACAAAAAATCATCATAAACGAAGCCTCAGAGTCGTGCCCAATCACAGTCGCATCTACTCCTGCGGGTGATCACGCCGGTAAAGCTTCCATTCCTCGATTCGAGTGCCATCGGAAAGCACGCACATGGTGACATTGCCATCGGCATGCTCCTGAATATCCAGCGTGCCACCGCGCTCAATGCAATAAACAGAAGCCGGGTTTGGCATACCAACAGCCAGCATCGGGTCCGGCCCCGAAACAGTGCACCCGGCAACCACCACAGTTAGCGTTGCAATTCCAATTCGATACATGGCCACTCCTTGTTTTAATTAACCAAGATTGTACTTCGTGCTCTGCCCGCTATTACATGGAATGCAGCGGTGCACCGTTTAAAGGGCGAACATGCAAAAAAAATCGGAAGGGCAAAACTGATTGCCCTCCCGATTCAAAAATCTCACGACCTAATAGTATCTACCTTCCCCTGGGAGCACCCCGCCCCACGGGCTTGCGATCTTGCATCGCACTACCTTTGCCAGGCACGGGACCTTTGTCCTGTGTAGGCCAACCCGCTTCATTCAGTGTCGGCGCCGGGCGTTGCGGTTTTTTCGGAGATTTACCTTTTTTGTCCATTACGACCTCCATTGGTCAATGGATGGCCAGACGAAATTGCCAAGGCCATAAGTACAGCATATGCTAGTTGCGGCAATAAAGCTTGTCCTATTTTCTTCCTGGGCCAAACAACCGCTTATTTAAAACCAACACCGAAAAAGAGTTGCGAAAACTGCTAAAAGACCAACACCACCCCTAGCGTAGCCCTAGAAACGATACTTTAACCGCGCATTCAAATTTTGCGAGCGATAGCCACCGCCCGCCTGCAGATCGTATTCGGCGCTAAAGCTTAAATTATCCTCGCTGGCAAACTCCACGCCCAAGCTCAAACGCCCCAATACAGAGGGCGTTTCCTGCTCGGAGGTAAATGTTCCGCTGGATGTTAACGCTTTATTGAAACGATTCTGGCTACTGTGAGAGGTATCGGAATAAATGCTGACGCCTGCACCGGCATACGCCCGCATCAACGTTTCCGAACCCACTTCGAAAGACGCTCCCGTTTCAAGGGTGGGGCTGACCACCATTTGTGTCTGCTTGGCCGAGCCCACTTCCAGCTGCAGCGGACCTGAGTCAGACTCGGTGAATGAGGGGCTGCGACTATATAGGACATCGACATCGACCAGTGGCCGCAGATAATAATTGTCGAAGTTCATGTTGTATGCCGCACGTAAACGTGTGCCCAATAGGGTTGTCGTGGAATGGCTACTATAAGTCGCATTCAAACCCCGGGAAGCCCCCCCGGATCCCAGATTGACTGTACGATCATTATAGAATCGGCCATGCGCGGCCATTACTGCACCGGAAAACGTCCAATTCCCTACATCACGAGACAAGGAAACGGTTGCATCGAACGTATTGCCCTTGCTGCTGAATCCGGTAGAGGTGAGCCGGTTGCGGTTTACGCCGAAAGCCCCCCCCAGGGTCACAACGTCGTTAAGCGCCCGTTGGGCCCCCATACGCACTCCACCACCTTCGGACTCGAATCCCAGGTTTTCCGATTGGGCTGACTGATCAGTGTGATTGCCCGTTGCCTCGGCCCACACACACCCATCCGTACCCTGGCGCACGCCCATACCGTCACGCGGGCATCGCAAGGCATCGTTGAAACCACCAAAAGCCGAAGCGACCATTTGCTGGGTTTGCGCATGAAACTGTTGTCCACCCAACTGCTCAAGTGTTTCCTGGTAGTCTTCGCTTGACTCGATATGATGCAAATGGCCAAACAACCCTGCTTTGGCGATATCGGCACTTTGCCAACCACGGGCAAGGTACTCAGCCAGCCTGGCGGCGGTGCCCCTTAAATTCAAATGTGCGCCATTGAAATTGGCAGTCGGTGTGGCCGAAAGCCCGCTGGCGCTGAACGTAGGTACCCAATCATAAAGCAATGCATCGGCAAAGCTACCCGTAAAATTCAAGTTGGTGGCATCAATGAACGCGTAGGAACCGGGCAACAAACTGTCAGCATAAACCTCAATGACACCACCCAGGTTTGCGGTGCCATTCACAACCAGTTTGTCGTGCTTGGCGCCACTGGCGGCCCTGGCATCAACCGTAAACACCAGCCGACCGCTGTCGTACTGATGCACAGTGCCATAAAGTGTGGTGGTGGCAACAGATTGCTCGGTCCCCACCTGCAGGGTGCCGTAATTGTGCAAGCTGTTATCACCCACCCGGTAAATGTTGCCCATTTCCAGCGTGCCGCTTTCGTGGTTATTAAATGTACCGGGCGTTGAGCCCATATCGACACTACCCGTTATCGTGCCGGAATTATTGATATTGGTTAAACCGTGATCCGTTTTAATCGCGTATCCGCTTGAGGTGTTACCTGACAACACCCTGCCATTGACATTAATCGTGTTTGCAAAGCCCGAGTCTTTCACCGCGCCGCCCATTACCATAACGCCCACACCGTCCAGATGATTCCCCGTGATCGGGCTGTTCCCTGTGTGTCCGCCAATGACATCGCCGTCGACCTGCACAGTGATGCCTTTTTTGTCGTGGTTGGCATATTTACCGGAACTGTGGGCCAGTATGCCAATACCACCTGTGGCATCAGTAAAAACCGACGCATTACTCTCGACTGTAATGTTAATGGCACCGCCATAACCGTCACTGACGGAACTGTTTTTACCGTCGAACACCAATTTATCGCCGTCGCTGCGCAACCCGCCCGATGAACCCAGACTTTGGGCGACGATGCCGTGCGCATTGGCAACCGACGTCATGCCTGTACCGACGTTAATATCGGAACCCGACCTGACCGTTATATTGATATCGCCGCCGTGTTGCCCGCTTTTGCGAGAAGAGGATATCCCGGTGTTTTCAAATGTCACTTCACCCGCCAGGTCGGCCAATACGCCCCCGCCGGACCCAATCGATTGCGCCAAGACCCCCCAGGCGCCATGACCGCTTGTGTTAATGGTAACTTCACGCAAATCAACCAGAATATCGCCGCCGGTCCCACCGTTGATGCCATCAATGGTGGCACTTTCAATATGCTCGTTATGGGTGGTAATGTAACCGCCGCCACCCCCAATCGACTGAGCCATGAAGGCTGGGCTGCGGTTACCGGTTGTTGTGTATGTACCTGCACCTGGAAGCAGCGAAACGGAACCGCCATCACTCCAGGCGCCACCCTGGGGCGAAATGATCAACTTATAGCTCTGTTGCCCATTCACAAACCGCTTGGGCACATCCGAGAAAGGCGTGTCAGACGTCACTGTGTCGGCATTCGTATGGCACGCACTGGTCACTTGGGAGGTACTCAACCCGCTATTGGTGCAACCCATGGTGGCGGTACCCCCGCCGCCGCCGACTGACTGGGCAAAAATGGCGGCGGCATCATCACCCGCGGTCGTGATCCAGGCCCTTTGGGAAGCGGGCTTGGAAGGAGCGCCATAATAAATTTCGCCCCCTTTGCCCGACGCGCCTGAACTGCTTGACGCTTTCCCCAACGTAATCGGGGGTACATCGGCCCCTGCCAGTTTTTCGCCAACGCCAAAAATAGAGCCTTCATGACCTACGCCACCGCCACCGCCAACCGACTGCATAAAAACAGCATGCGAGGCATAACCGGCCGTCGTAATAAAATTATCACGCTGATTACTGCCAAAATTGCCGGTATACACAGAAACCGCGCCACCATCACCCGCAGCACCGCCACCCCCCCCTACATTGATACCCAGGGAAAAATCAGCACCGGTAAGCGGGCTTAACTCCGCATCAGCGTCCAGAATGGCGTCGCCTGTCGCTTCGCCTGCTTCGCCACCACCACCGCCTACCGACTGCGCAAAAATACCGTAGGAACGATGGCCTTGCGTAACAATTTGCGCACCTTTTTCAAGCATCACATCGACATCGCCACCATTACCGCCGGCGCCACCCGTTCCCCCCACGGCCAACGAAACAGAATACGATTTCGGGAACTCATGCTCCTTTTTCTCCCAATTCACAACACGGCTGGCAACCCACAAAATGGTGCCTTTCGCATCCATGATTTTATTGACATCGTCAATAATGGTCTCAGCCAAATCGGGCAGAATACTTTTTGCCGGGTCGGCATTACCGGCCATGCCGCCGCCACCGCCAACACTTTGCGCCACAATCCCATGAGAACTGCCGCCCAAGGCAATCGGCGTGGTCAATGCCGTTTCACCCGAGTCAGTTTGATACTGCACCTGGTAACGTCCGCCCGTTGTGATTTTGCCGGCGTGCGAAACCGTTACATTGCCACCGTGATCCCCGGATCCGCCATCGCCGCCCACCGAAACTTCCGTCTTCAGTTTGCCGCCGATACCCTGGCTACCAGCATTTCCTGCCACACCACCGCCACCACCCACGCTTTGCGCGACCAAGGCCGGCGCGCCCGAACCCAGGGTACTTAAAACGGAATCACTATGAGTGGTTACCGTGATACTGCCGCCCGTAGCACCGCTACCTCCTTTACCGCCGGCACTTAAACCCAATTCATAATTCTTCTCTTCCAGCGGTATCGCAACGACCGTAGCGGCATTACCCACGCCACCGGTACCGCCGCCGCCGCCAATCGACTGCGCCAGAATGGCCGACGCCCCATGCCCGCGTGTGGCTTGGGTACCCGATAAGCCCAACGTAATGGCGCCACCTTTTCCTCCATTGCCCCCGTCACCGCCCAAACCCAGTGTCGTATTCATGGTGAACTTGTTGTTGGCCAAAATAGCGGCTGCACCCGCCGTGGCATCGCTGCCTGAACCGCCACCGCCCCCTACACTTTGTAGTACAAAGCCGTGCGAAAGTGCGCCACGGGTCGTCATGTTGTTCGCAAGTTCAAAATCAACTTTGCCGCCAGTGCCCCCCATGCCGCCGGTGCCGCCAACCGCGATGCCCACGTTAATGGTGGGCTCTTCCGGAATCGACAACGCAGAAAAGGCATCGG
>TARA_R100000306_G_scaffold4196_7_pt1 | contig 11212 bp, 7 predicted proteins | sample TARA_R100000306 | Tara Oceans TARA_R100000306 (sample SAMEA2620824) | marine metagenome | biome: marine biome (ENVO:00000447); feature: mesopelagic zone (ENVO:00000213); material: "saline water (ENVO:00002010), including plankton (ENVO:xxxxxxxx)" | depth 1000 m | reverse complement strand
TAATTCTGAAGTAAACCAAACTGGTTTTAGAAATCATACCAATACTAATCAAAATGGTGATAATCACGAATCGACAATAACTCAAACTGGAGATAGAAACGGTGCAGGAGTTTCACAATACGGGTCTTATAACCAGAGTAATACAGTTCAGACCGGAAATGATAATGGTAGTTTAGTAGCACAGGCTAGAACTGGAAACGATAGTGAAGTTTCGCAGGAAGGAGATGATAACAGCAGTAATGTGAGACAAAATGGTGGAAATTATAATTCTTCAGATGTAGATCAAAATGGAAGTGACCACGTCTCTGTTGTTAATCAAAATGGTACAGAAAACATTTCGATTGTTAGTCAGAAATTAAACCGCAATAATAGTGATGTGCAGCAGGTGGGAAGTAGAAACGAATCAAATGTTGATCAAAATGGAAATGATAATACTGGGATTGTAAATCAGTTAGGAAACGACAATAAGGCTACCATGAGCTCGGAAGGGAATAGATTTAAAAATGATATTACCAATTATGGTGTTTGGAGAACTCCTGGAGCATCAGGCACAATGATGGCAAAAGGAATCACACAAACGGGTGATAATAACATAGGAACTATTACGCAAGTTGGTTATACAGGCGTAACGTCCGGTTCTGGTAGTGCAGGTATTGGACAATTAGGAAATTCAAATAAGGCAACTATAACTCAAACCAATCTTTTGGCACATGCTTGGAGCGGTTCCAATGCAGCTTTTGTTGATCAGATTGGCGATATGAATGAGAGTGTACAAAATCAAACAGGTCGTGCGGGTACAAGTTATTTCAGACAAGCAGGAAACAATAACTATGGAGAATCTCAACAAGCGAGTCAATCTCGAGCTACTTTAGAACAAGAGGGTAACAGAAATAGCTCAATCCAGATACAGGGGGCAGAAAACATGCAAAAATCAGATACATATCAGCTTGGTGATGATAACATAGCTACAAGCGAACAAAGTGGAGGAATAACTAATCATTCCAAAATCTTGCAAGAGGGTGATTGGAATACAGCAGAAGTAAATCAGCTAGGCGCTACAAATACATCAGATGTCTCACAAATGGGAGATCTAAACATCAGTGATGTTATGCAAAACGGTAATAGCAATATAAGTACTGTTGGTCAAACCGGCATGAGCAATATGAGTACTGTTAACCAATTGGGTGATATGAATACCTCTACGGTAACTCAAAACTAGTATTTCATAATTAATATAGTCGCGAGACAAGTAATTTAAATAAAAAGTGTGGGCACATTTAAAAAAATGACCCACACTTTTTTAATTTTTAATTATAGAGAAGAATATTTTAAACAATTAATTAACACAACTTCTCGGTTGTAAGTTTTTTTGTTGTTTATCGGGTTGAAAATGTTTTTTAACTTATAAATAGAGTTTTATTGTTAAATTAAATCTATTCGGTCTTAAAACAGAGGTCCATTTTTATCTTTTTATGCGGCTAATCGTTTGTTTATTAGAATAATTTAATAGATATTTGAGAGATGATTGCCCGCGAAGGTCACAAAAACACTACTTTATTAAATAGTGTAAAATAACAAATCTATCCCCATATTTTTTGATAATTATCAATCGAACTTAGAAAGCACTCGTTTCTAATTTAGGAATTGATATTTTGTATTTCCTGAATTTCCATCCCCATATTTGAACAGGCGTTTACTAGTTAAAACTCCAATAATGTTCATTATTTAGATTAAACGGTTTTTAACTAAATATTAATCTTAAATTATTTAATTATGAAAAAAGTAATTTTTTGCGCTGTGGCGCTAATGATTGGAGCTGTTGCTTTAGGACAGACCGATCCATATGCCCCATATGCACCAAGCTTGGCTCAGGGATTAGTCCCTGGTCCTGCACCTGCTTGGGCTAACATGTCCTATTCAAGCCAAAATGGTAATAACAACAAAGTTTCGGTTTTTCAAATTGGAACAAAGCAAGGAGCCTATACTAGACAGGATGATGGATCTGGTATGGGAGGAAACCAAGGTCGCATAATACAGACTGGTAACGTTGGACCTAATAGTGGGATGGCTAATATGGCTGAACTTCACCAAAAGGGTACCACCAACCAATCCACCCAATATCAATATGGAGATAGAAACGAAGCTCTAGTGAATCAAGGAATGGGAGCTCATGCTGGAGATGACGGCAGTGCTAATAACAAAGCCTTAATACAGCATGGAGCCACAAATGCACAGCAAGGTGAAAGAAACATGGCTCAAGTTGATCAAGATGGTGTTGGCAACCAGGCCAGAACTCAACAGCGAGTAGATAGAAACGAAGCTCTTACTGATCAGTACGGAGATAATAACTATGCTGATATCTTCCAAAACGCTGCTCCGGATGGCGGTAAAGGTCACGAGGCTGAAATAGATCAAGATGGTGATAATAACGATGCTTGGATTAATCAAAAGAAAGGTACAGGAGGATGGAACAGCGCTACTGCAATTCAAGTAGGTGGTGGAAATTTTTCTTATCAGGAACAAGAGTCTGATGCAGCAAATGGTGAGAGCAACGATGCATTAGCAACTCAAGGAGATATATACATTGGAAATCCAATGGCTGCTGCTCTTTATACTACTTTAGATGGAATTGATGATATTACTAACGGTGCGTACAACCCAGGTTCTGATAACGCCAAAGCTTTTCAATTCCAGCTTGGAGATGATAACATAGTTGTTTCGGGCCAATTCGGTGACGGTAACTATTCCGAGCAGCACCAAACTGGTGATGATAACGACGCTTTGATAGTGCAAAATGCTTATGGTAATCCTGCGGGAGGAACAAATTATGCAAAACAAAGCCAAATAGGTGATGGTAACGTAGCCGGTATTGCACAGAATGGAATGAATAATAGAGCGTTACAGGCACAAACAGGTAGTGACAACATAGCGCTATCAACGCAAAGAGGTCGTGACAACGATACATACATCCATCAAGCGGGAAACAGCAGTTTTGCTTCAACTGCCCAAAGAGGACAGTGTAACGATATTTTAGTAGTTCAATTTGATGGGCAGTGGGCAAAGGTTGAACAAAATCTTAGTGGTGGCTTACCAGGGGGTAATAATACCGCTACTATATATCAAGCAAATCCAAATAGTAATACATCGGATGTAGGCTGTAGATTCGATGAACAGTTGCCAACAATAAATCAAAATGACATTCCAATTTTTAATATTCCTGACATTTGTCCAGGCTGCTAAAGCTTATTTAGCAAAATATCAGGTTTTTAAATAAGAGAGGTTATTTAATCTCTCTTTATATTTCAGGATTAGTTAATTTTTATACGAAGTTTATATTATAGAAAACCCCAATACTTTGCCTATTTATTTACAAAGAAATTTAAGTGAAATTGGATATAGACTCTTATAATTTTTTTCTCAGCATTGTAAATATTTAACGGATAGTTCCATGCACTTAATATTTCATGCTATTAAATCCCATTTTAATTTTATTAATTTGATATTTAACAAAAAATTAACATTATCTGTTAAATTCCTAATTTTTGCAGTTCATCGATACTTTTAAGTTTTTCATCTGATAAATTGGAATTTCTTGTAAGGGAATACCCTTTTTGAAAAGGGGGAATTCCCCCTTTTTAGCGCAACTGCCTGCTACTTAGTTGTGTATTAATAATTTTTGTTGCATCTTTGGGGTGTGGTTGAAGGATAGCAATATCATAAACCCATCTCCTCAAAATTGTTAAAATAACAAATCTATCCCCTTAGTAATTGAACCGCTTGATTTTTGATCAATATTGGTTCGCAAATTTAAAGTATCCCTTTTTCTAAACTGTGTTTTAAATACATTTTAAAACATATCCCCTTAATAGCTATAAATCATTATATGGTGATTTATAAATTATCCAAGGAACTATTTCCTTGCTCAAAACTGAATATTTTTTTAACCAAATATTAATCTTTAAACTATTTAATTATGAAAAAAGTAATTTTTTGCGCAGTAGCGCTAATGATGGGAGCTGTGGGGCTCGCACAGACTACACCCGTAGCGCCAGGTGCGCCAACGAATGCTCAGAGCTTAACTCCGCAAGGGCCAGCTCCGGCCTCAGCCAACATGTCGCATTCTATTCAGAATGGCAATGACAACAAGGTGGCAATTTCCCAAGTAGGAACCAAGCAGGGGGCTTATACGGATCAAGCCGATGGAACGGGATCTGGCGGAAATCAAGGTCGAATTAGACAAGAGGGTAATGTAGGTCCAAATAGTGGTGTAGCGAACATGGCCGAACTATATCAAAGAGGTACTGATAATCAATCTACCCAATATCAATTTGGCGATAAGAATGAAGCATTGGTTAAACAAGGTAATCTGCTTAGCGGTAGTGATGGTAACCGTGCTTTAATTCAACAAGGTGCCACTGGAGCCCAGCAGGGTGAAAAAAACAAAGCTGAAATAACTCAAAATGGTAATGACAACCAAGCTAGAACCCAACAACGATATGATAAGAATGAGGCTTTAACAAACCAATTTGGTAATGGTAACTATGCTGACATCGGACAAAATGCCCAGCCTAATGGTTCTATGGGTCACGCTGCTGAAATTGGCCAAACTGGTTTGGATAACGATGCATGGATCCGTCAGGAAGGAAATGGAGCAAGAAATGAAGCTACTGCACTGCAATTGGGTGATAATAATTTCTCTTGGCAAGAGCAAGATGCTTCTGCATCAGGTGGTATGGGCAACAATGCTTATGTAGCTCAAGGGCTTGACGTGCGACCTAATCCTATTGCTGCTGGTCTATATTTAGACTTACTAAGTGTTGATGTTATTAATAATGGGTCTTTAAATTCATTGGCCACAAATGCCAAGGCCTTTCAGTTCCAAGATGGTGATGATAACGTAGCCGCCTCTTTACAATTTGGTGATGGTAACTATTCAGAACAGCATCAAGATGGCGACGATAACCATGCCCTTGTAGTTCAAAATGCTTTTGGAAATCCAGCCGGTAATAGCAATTATGCCAAGCAAACTCAAACTGGCGATGACAACGAAGCTGCGATTGGACAGAACGGTATGAACCAACGTGCGCTACAGTCTCAAATTGGTGATAAGAACAAAGCTCTATCTACTCAACGAGGCCATGATAACGATGTAAACATTCACCAGAGAGGAGATAAAAACTTCGCTTCAACAGGTCAAAGAGGGCAGTGCAACGACGCTTTAGTGGTGCAATACGATGGCCAAAGTGCAGTAGTTGAACAAAATTTAGTAGGAGGTCTTCCTGGAGGTAATAATACAGCTAATATTTATCAATCAGGTCCTAATGGTGGCGGAGGCGCAATTGGTTGTGGTTTTGACACTCAATTGCCTATGCCCCCTCAAGTTGATGTTCCTATTTTTGATATTCCTGATATTTGCCCAGGTTGCTAAGCCGCTCTCGGTAAAAACATTTATCTAATTTAAAAAGGAGGGCAGGGAATGCCCTCCTTTTCCAATAAAATTAATATCTTTAACACTAGCTTTTGCAATACTTTCAAAAAAAGAATAAAAATTTTGGGTATTAAAATATTAATTACCGTGAAAGGCGCCCAATTTAAAATTGAAATAATGGAAACAACAAAGATTATATTAATTAGCATTCTGGCCTCAATTTTAATGATGCCAGTAGTTTGGTCCCAAACCTATAATGGCGAGGAAAGTACTGCCAAGGGGGATGAAAAAGTAATTAACGTAGAAAATATGTCTCCCCAATTTTTAGAAAATTTGGGTATTATGTCATCATCAAACCCTAAAACCACTCTTATTCAAGGGAATTCGGTGTATGTTCAACAAATAGGGAGTTACAATATTGCCGATATTAAAACTCGGACTGGTGCTAGCGAAATTAATCTTCTTCAAAATGGGGATTATAATGACACAAATTTAGATTATACCGCTAACACTGCTGTAGCCGATCTTGTTCAGAATGGAAATAATAATAAAATTAAGGATTTCGTGAATAATCCAAATGCCGATATTTCGCTAGATCTGGTGCAGGACGGTAATTATCTTAACTTTGAACGTGACGGTGTAAATGATTTGACAAAATCTCTAAAATTTAGACAAACGGAAGCTTCACCATCGATTATAGTGAGAAGTCTATATTAAATGAGAAAACCTCACACATATAAATTTGCTCTCAAAACTTTCTTGGCACTTACCGTTATGCTTTGCATCTCCCTAGACGTAAGTGGACAATTTTACAATAAGGAGTACGTAGCAAAAATTTATGTAAAAAAGGAAAGTGAGTTCTTCACTTTTGTCGCAACCGTGGAAAATCTTACGCCTACGGATATAAACTTGAAATACGATTTTAGCGTATATAGTGCAGATAAAGATAATAATGTATCGAGAAGCAACCAGGTCGATCTCTTTTTCCTTAAAGGTAATGAGAAAAAAGTACTATCTACCGTTGCAGTAAATTATAGCATAGAGGATAAAATTACCTTAGTCTTGGTTCTCTATGATAAAGATGACAAACCAGTGGGCCAGGACCGTATAGAACTTATCTATGAAAATGGTTATCAAAAACTGGCCAATGAGGAAGCATTGGTACCACAAGCTGCGATTAGCCAAGATCAAGCCGCTCCCCAAGATGGATATATTATGGACGGATTGGTAGTGGAAAATACACTTACGAAGGCAGGTCGTGATTTTTATAAGTATTTTTACTCCGAATATTACAATCGTGGAATCCAGACTAAAAAGAATATTGTAATTGAAGAAGTGCCCGGACGCATGCGCAGTACCAGAATTTCGGTAAAAATAGATGATCGAGTGGTATGGCAATTTTTTTCACAACCTAAAAAATCTTTTTTACAGAGTATGGCCATCACGGCGCTCGATCGTTGCATTGCGCACTTGCAACAATTGCAACAACAAAAAGACAATACATTAACTCGATATTGATATGAAAATATTTAAACTACTTTTTTCTACTGTATTGCTATTTATGGGAACCGTTGGGTTTGCCCAGCAATTTTCTTATAAACCTTTAAATCCTGCTTTTGGCGGCGACACTTTTAATTATAACTGGTTATTGAGTTCTGCTACCTCCCAAAATAAATTGACGGCTCCTGCAAATGAGAGAGATCAGCGGTCTGAATTGCAACAGTTCGGCGATAATTTAAATAGACAGTTGTTAAGCCAAATATCCCGTCAATTATTGCAACAGCAACTAGGCGGTTTAAATTTTAATGAGGAAGGAACATTTACCTATGGTTCTCTTAACGTTGAGATTTTTCAATCAGACGAAGGACTGGTTATAAATATATTAGATACCTCCACGGGGGAGGAAACCCAAGTAATTGTCCCAAATTAAACTACATTCATGAAGATCTTTTTAAAATCACTTTCCTTGTTGGGAGTTTTAATGTTGTCGTCCTGTGGAGCCTATTTTAACCAGCCCATGTTTCAAGAGGCGGCCAGGACCGGGGAATTTTCAAAATCTACTTCCACTTTATTAGACTTACCTCCGGCGGCCCAACCATTGGAAGTTGCGGTGTATAATTTTAGCGATCAGACCGGACAGTATAAAGCTGTTGAAAACGGTAGTACTTTTAGTACAGCAGTTTCACAAGGAGGTACAACCATGCTAATCAAAGCTTTGGAAGATTCTGGTTGGTTTATTCCTATTGAACGGGAAAACTTGAGCAATCTTTCCACCGAAAGAAATATTATTCGGAACACCAAACAGGAATATATAAAGAACCTAAACCCCAATGAACCTCCACTGCCGCCCCTTTTATATGCCGGTCTCTTGCTTGAGGGGGGAATAATTTCTTACGACACAAATATTATTACGGGCGGAATTGGGGCTCGTTATTTTGGGCTGGGTGGCTCTGCAAAATATAGACAAGATAGAATAACGGTTTATTTAAGGGCTGTTTCCACCAGCAATGGGGAAATTTTGAAAACCGTGTATGTGTCAAAAACCATTCTTTCACAAGCAATTGATGCCAGTTTTTTTCGTTTTGTTAAATTCCAAAGGCTATTGGAGGCGGAGACTGGTGTAACCCAAAATGAACCGGTACAATTGGCTATGAAGGACGCTATTGAAAAAGCGGTGCACGACCTTATAATTGAAGGTATTCAAAAACAATTCTGGAGTACTCAAGGGGGCAAGGAAGTCAACGACCAATTGGTTTCAGATTATCTTGCTGAAAAAGAGAAGGATGAGTCCACCTTGCTTTTTGATCGATTGCAGGTTGGCAGGGAGGCCAAAAACGCCCTGTCCATTTCCCTGGGAGGCAATCTGCCCGACAATGACTATAGCACGCAGGAACTTGGATTTTTAGCCCGATTGGAATATAAAAAACATTTTGGCCGCTATTTTAATGCAAACCTGAAAGCTTCTGCTTTCAGGATTGATAATGGACGGCAGTATAGAAATGTGTTTGCGAGTGCAGATTTAAATGGCGAGTTTGCGTTATTGCCTAATGATAAATTTACTCCCTTTATTTATGCTGGTTCTGGGGTAATAATTGCGCTATTGGATCCTAGAAATGACAATGCTTTTGACACTGGCGAGCCTTTTTTTAAGGTTCAATACGGGATGGGTCTGGAATATTTTATTTCCAAAAAGTTTGGAATAAAAGTTTTTGGAGAACACAATCTGGTTTTTACCGATAAACTGGAAAAGGCAGTCCAAGGAAAAAGAAACGACTTTTATTACAATTTTGGAGTGGGCCTCAATTATTACTTTAAACTATAATTCAAAATAGATAAGATGAAAAAATATATATTCTTAGTTTTTGCAAGTTTCTTCCTAATCAACTTTGGATGTAGTGAAGATACTATAGATGTGGTGCTTACCGGTAATATTTCTGGGAAGGTTACAGACAAGATTACTGGTGAGGCACTTGAGAATGTAAAAATCACGACCAACCCGGCGTCAACTACGGTTTTTACGGATTCGGTGGGAAGATTCCGATTGGTAGATGTTAAGGTCGACGATTATTCCGTTCAAGCGGAGTTAGCTGGTTATGCAGCTGGCTTTGAATCTACAACAGTTCAAGAAGGAAAAACGGCTGCCGTGTCCTTTGAATTGAAGCTTGCCAATTCAGATAACAATCCGCCGTCGGTGCCTAATCTCGTAACACCCGAAGATGGAGCCGTAGAACAACCTTTGGCAGTTCAATTTATTTGGGAAGCCTCTGATCCTGAAAACGATGAACTATCCTATAGGTTAGATTTGAGAAATGGAAGTACTGATGAAATGCAGATTTTTGAAGTAGGCCAAGATACTACGTTTACGGTGAGCAATCTGCAATTGGCCACAAAATATTTCTGGCAAGTTACAGTTACCGATGATACTAATGATCCGGTAAGTTCAATAATAAGTGAATTTAAAACAATTACATTTCCCGACAATCCATTTATTTTTGTGAGAAAGAACAACGATAATTTAGTAATCTATTCCGGAGCAGAGGATCCTACCACTGGAACGGGTCAAGAACCGGATTTTAATGTTTTACAGCTTACTAGTGAAAACGTGAATAGTTTTAAACCCCGAAAAAGCAATATTCTCAATAAAATAGCATTTTTAAGAAATTCGGGAGGAAGTACACATATTTTTACGATGAATTTTAATGGGACTGGTATAACTCAAATTACATCGCAAAGACCTATAGCAGGTTTCCGTACGGAGGAATTGGAATTCACTTGGGCACAGAATGATAGCAAGATTTATTATCCTCATTTCGATAAATTATATTCAGTAAATTCCGATGGAAGTGGTTTTAGGTTGGAATATACAACCACTGATGGTGCATTTATTTCAGAAGTTGCTGTACCTCAATTTGATGATGATTTAATAATGTTGAAGACCAACAACTCCAGTGGTTATGATGTACGTATATATACGGCAAGATTATCCACACAGGCTGAAGAGAATATTATCTTAGAAAATGTGAACGGTGCGGCTGGTGGAATCGACATTTCTGCGAATGGAGATATGGCGTTGTTTACTTGGGACTTGAGTGGATCTGAAAACAGTTCGTACAGGATATTTGAGAGCCGTATATTTCTTCACCCCATAGGTAGCCCAGATCCTTTAATTCCTTTGGAGACAGATGTTTTGGAAGGTGAGAATGATCTGGATGTGAAATTTTCGCCTTCGGAAGGAGCCGTCATTTTTACACGAAAACGAAATAATTTTGGAGCCACTCCGGCAATTTATTCCTATATATTTGATGAGAACCAAGAAGATCAATTACTATTCACCGAAGCATTTATGCCCGATTGGGAATAAGCGATAAAAAATTATAGTTAAAACCTTGAAAGCCCACCTTTGTGGGCTTTTTTTTAATCCGTACTTTTGTGCCTTAATATTTCGCAATGAGCAAAGATATTTCAAAACGATACGCGCAACGTGGCGTTTCAGCAGGAAAGGAAGATGTGCACAACGCCATCAAAAACGTGGATAAAGGACTTTTCCCAAAGGCATTCTGCAAGATTGTTCCAGATTATCTAACTGGCGATGCAGATTATTGCCTGATCATGCACGCCGATGGGGCCGGTACCAAATCCTCTCTGGCTTATGCATATTGGAAGGAAACGGGCGATCTATCGGTTTGGAAAGGAATTGCCCAGGATGCGCTTATTATGAATATTGATGACCTGCTATGTGTGGGTGCCGTTGATAATATTATGCTTTCGTCAACCATTGGCAGAAATAAAAATTTGATTCCCGGAGAAGTCATTTCAGCAATTATAAATGGTACCGAAGAACTGATTTCTGAAATGAAGCAATACGGCGTAACCATCCATTCAACGGGTGGGGAGACGGCAGATGTGGGCGATTTGGTGCGGACTATAATTGTGGATTCCACCGTAACGGCGCGTATGGAACGAAAAAATGTAATTGACAACGCCAATATTAAACCGGGCGATGTGATTGTAGGTTTGGCGTCCTTTGGGCAGGCTTCCTATGAAAAGGAATATAACGGAGGCATGGGCAGTAATGGGTTGACATCTGCCAGACACGATGTTTTTGATAATTATTTGGCCAAAAAATATCCTGAAACTTTTGATGCCGCTGTTCCCAAAGACCTTATTTATTCGGGTTCCAAAAAACTGGACGACGCAGTTGAAAATAGTCCATTGAATGCGGGAAAATTGGTTCTTTCGCCCACCCGTACGTATGCGCCTATTATTAAGAAGATTCTTTCCCGT
>TARA_R100000306_G_scaffold61750_1_pt1 | contig 11259 bp, 7 predicted proteins | sample TARA_R100000306 | Tara Oceans TARA_R100000306 (sample SAMEA2620824) | marine metagenome | biome: marine biome (ENVO:00000447); feature: mesopelagic zone (ENVO:00000213); material: "saline water (ENVO:00002010), including plankton (ENVO:xxxxxxxx)" | depth 1000 m | reverse complement strand
GATCACCACCACCAGCTCAATCAGGGTAAACCCCTTTGTCTGGCGCGCTTTCAGTGTCATTGCCCTCATAGTGTGGCCTCCCTGAGGCTTGTTATCAGTGTTCGGCACGATCGTTTTGCGTCTCCACCGGCTGCAATCTCAGCCCGGACTGGAGATCCTGTTCATCAAGGCGTCCGTTGCCGTTTCTGTCCGTGAACTCGACCGCCACAACCCATGCCATGGGTGTGTCGCCGCTTCCCTGCCTGTCTCCAAGGGTTATCGGCTGGCGTGGTTGAAATATAACCTGTCCCTGCGCGCTTGCCGTGTCTTTTTTGTAGCCTTTATCGCCGGTTTGTAACAGCTTGAAACACCACCGGCCAGGTTCCGGCGACTCATCATGACAGATGCCATCATACCGGGCCGGTTCCGATCCAAACCATTCGAACGGATTTCTGCCCGCCAAGGCCCTGAAGTCGGCCCCTTCCTGCAGGCGAATCTCCGCCCCTTTTACCACCAGTACACTTCTGATCTGGTTGAGCATCAGCCGTGTACCTTGTTGTTCTGCCCTGCCGGCTTCCCGCTCTGCAACTCCCAGTAATACCCACCAGAGGGTAAAAAGGATGCACAGGGCCACCAGAACTCTCAGGCGATGTGAGTTGATCAGCACCGACATCGCCGAATACTTCTGGCCAGTCATTCACCCACGCCCCATGGCGGCCGCTCCCAGGTCCCATATGGGCAGGAACACGCCCAGAGCAAGAATGAGAACCAGGATACCCATGGCCACGATCAGTATCGGTTCGATGGATTCCGCCAGCCGCTTGAGTCCGTAGTCCACGTCTTCGTCGTAGAAATCCGCCACGTTCACCAGCATGTCGTCCACCGAACCGGTTTCCTCACCAACCGCAATCATCTGCAGGATCAGCGGCGTGAACATGTCGCTCTGCCGGGCCGTCCGCAGCAGGCTTTCACCGCGTTCGATACCGACCCGCATGTCCTTGATGTGTTTGGATATCCAGGCGTTATCCGTGGCGTCTGCAACCACGGTCAACGCATGGGTCACGGGCATGCCCGCAGACAGCATACTGGCGAAGTTACGGGCAAACCGGCTTAGGGTGATCAGCTCCAGTAGCGGCCCGATAATAGGCATTTTCAGTTTGTAGCGGTCCCAGGTCAGGCGTCCCTGGTCTGTGTTTTTCCACTGCCTCACCAATATCGCCGTTGCAGCCATACCGAACAGTACGATGTACCAGTAGCCCAATAAAAAATGGGTATCCGGAATTGAGTGTGGGAACCGCTGATTTGTTCTCCCACTCAATTCCAGTATCAATGTAGAAACCTCAGGAAAAATGGCCGCTTTCCAGCAGGTCGCAAAGCGTAGGGATATGTGGACCGTACTCAACCGTTCTGGGCGCTTTTTCCAGACCAACTGATCTTGCCATGGTCCCTGGCTGAGCTTTGCCTTTTGGCTTTCGCCCTCTCAACTTGGTTGTCGGTTTACGCGCTTGCTTCTCATAGATCAGTCGAGCACGCATGACCTCAAAGCTGTATCCGCGTCCCATCCGATTAATGTCCTTTGCCAGCCGATTCACAGACTCAGTATAGGCGTTTGTGACCTGGTGATCATAGAAGTTGAAAACCTCCCCCCACCAGTTCAATAACGCTGTGCGGGATGCCTCAAAGGCTGGCTCGATTGCAGGCGGAAGTGATCTCATCCATGCCCTCGCAAACTCCTGCGCCTCAGCCTTGTTGCGGCACGAGTAGATGTTATGGAAGTTCTCCTTCGCTTCATAAGCCATAGCAAGTTCTGGATGAAGATCGAACCAGGACTGCATTTTTTCGCGTTGCTCAGGCGAAAGATTGCGCTCCCTCTCCAAAAGGATAAAGCGATCGTCTTTCAGCTTCAGCCTCTGGCGAGTGTTAAGGCCTTTACGAATCTGCTTTCGCACGGCCTCCAGAGCCTCGTTGGCCATGCGGATGACATGCCAGCGATCCACCACAATATCGCGACCTGGTAGCTGCGCGTTCACGACATCCTTGTAGGTGCGCCACATATCCATCGTCACTACCTTCACCTTGTGCTTATCAGGCATAGCCTTGAAGTAAGTCATTAGGTCGGTTTTTCGACGGTTGGGCAATAAGTCGTAGACAGCAAGCTCGTTCACGTTGGTGATCATGCACCGGTATTCGCCAATAATCTTCAGCTCATCTATCCCCAGAAACTCCGGAGTTTCAAACTTGATCTCTTTTCCAAGCCGGCGAACGTAGTCTTCGAAAATATTCTTGATCGTCTTTTCATCAATGCCAGCCTCGCGTGAAATCATTGCGAAGGTTTTCTTCATCGACTCCTGCTCGACGTATTTTATGAATCTGGTGGAGGCTTTCCGTTTCGGGTCGATGTCTGGCAGGTTTGAGAAAAAGGTCTTCCCACAACTTTTGCATCGGAAGCGAGCCCGGTCCACGCGGAGCAGTACGGGCTTACCGTGCATCGGAGTATCGATGTAGTGCTGTTGCTGGGTGCCATGCCTGTATGGCCCCTCGGCCTGGCAGTGGGGGCATCGTCCAGGGATACCCTGACCATCAACCTCGATGACGTAGTGATCACCCTCGTCAATCAAGTTGCTGGATTGGAGGGTATCCATGTTTAGCAGGTCAAACTGGCGCATCGTTCATACCTTCTTCCTCACCAATCGCCCGGTGGTATTATCCATGCGGTACCGAACGATGCTTCCATCAATGATTCGCTTCACTACCTCGCGGGCAGTATCCAACGGAACAGAGAACCACTCTCTCGGGTGATATTCTTTTCCGTCTCTCCCGGTGAGCGTCATCTTAATTCGCTGGGCGTGAAGGAACCCATGGATGAGGGTCTCAAACTTGTTCGGGTTCAAGTTATAGCACTCTATCGACGCGAGCTTTTTGACCGGTGCTTCGAGGAACGCTGTGTCCCGTTCCGCATTTTTTGTCCGCTCATCCACGGTCAGCTCGGTATAACCAATTTTCAGTAGATTCGGGATTTCACGAAGTGCGGGCTTATCGCTCAACGTCGTGACGAAATAGATTTGGCCAGCCCGCTTATCCTTGTGGTTCACATTATTGAAGGCGTCGACGACCGACTCAGCATCACGGATGATCCTCCGTCCAGTGGGGTCCTGGTAAAGCCTTTTTGCCAGAGACCGAAGGAGGTGATTGGACTCTGTCCCATTCTCGAAAACCAGCCGCAGCCTCGGATCGTATCGCCCGTCTCCATCCTCTCGATACTCGCCAACTTCATCAATAAGACACATGACACCTTCAAGTATGAAGGCATCACCCGGCTGAACTTGTGAGGCCTGCTGGAATCGAGTTGCTTTGACGTCGCCAGTTTTCAGCTTCTCGTGCAGATCCCTGAATATTGGCTCAAACGCATAGAAATCTTGGCAGACGCGCCGTTGAGCGATCTCATCTGGATCCTCTCGGCTTTTCTCGAATGAGACATGAACCGGGTCAAAGAGGGAGTCGTCTCCTTGATCAAACTCTGAGAATGCCTCGCTCGCAAAAATGTCATCAAGTGATGTGACGTTTTCCGTCTGGCTCAGGTCTGTTTTCGACGCTGGCTCACCCGGTTCGGTAGAGGCGCGAGAGGGCGTCTCCTCATCATGTGCGGTGAACTCCTGATTTGACGCAAGTACGGGCTCGGGTAGCAGGTTATGACGGTCGTATGGTTTCAGAGCTGATAATAGATCTTCCTTCTCCGCGTAACTCTTTAATCTCCGGGAGAGAAGCTTTTCCTGTAGGTCAGGACTATCAGCCTGCGGAGCTTTCCCCTGCTGATCGACGAACGCGCTGATCTCTTCAAATCGAGACACCTCAAGAGGCACACCCGAGCTTGATTTCTTGGCCTCGACATCAAGAAGCCCGAACTCATCCGGGCCAGCAAATATATCGTCCAATGAAGGCCGAGCCGAGGCTTTCCGCCTGTTGTGATTGATCGGTGGCATCCCAAATCCCCCTTACGACGTCTGAGCCTGCGCCTTACGCTCCTGAGCCTTTCTCTTGATATAGGCCAGCGCCTCCGCCAAACGGCGCTCATACGGCTCACTAGCCGTCACAGAGGGCTCTCGGCCTTTCTCCTTTCGGAACTCATTGATTCGCGGCCAGAGGATAACGGCCTCTTCTTCAGACATCTGAGATCGCATACCGACTACGGTGTCCTGAATGGTCTTGAGCACCGAGGGCGTCACGGATTTCGAGAGGATCTCGTAGGCACCCTGGAAGGGGTTCACCTGACGAATCAGATCGACATTCAGGTTTTCGATATTGACGAACTTGTTCCCAATAAGAACAAACTTGCGATTTGGTTTGGGCTCATCGTTGCCCGCACCAGCGTCGGGCTTCGACGGATTATCTGTGTCCATCTGATAATCCGGGGCATCTTCTTGAACCCCCTCGGGAGTCATGATCTGAGCGCCTTCAGGCAGGTCAGCCTCATCGAACAGCCCTCCGGTGGACTGGATGGCCATGGAGGCATGCACGGCTTCTGAGACGGTACTTATCTCACTGTCATCCATATCTGGGTAAAGCGTTTCCACGACCTTCGGAATTTCCACTTGCTCCATGACCTCTGGATCATCATCGCCTGTCACAGCTGGTGCAATGACTTCAGGCTTTTGAAGGATGGCGGCTTTGATGTTGTCCATGTTCTCCAGGGCCTTCATGACCTTGTCGGAGACAGGCGATGTGGTGTCTTCGATGACCACAGTGCCAGGGTCGACTTCTTCGCCCGGCCGTATCCGAGACCTCGGCTTGAAGTTCACTGCGGGTGCCAAGACCTGTTCCATCAATAGCGAAACGGTGATGGCCTTGAGCATGTTGTTGACCGACGTTTTGACGTCGTCATCCTCTGCATCTGGCTGGGCAATCAGGTTGGTAAATTGGGCGTGTGATTTGCCCTCAGAGTCACGAGTAGCACGACCGATGATCTGGATGATTTCCGTGAGCGAAGATCGATAACCTATGGTCAGCACGTGTTCGCACCACGGCCAGTCAAAGCCTTCCTTCGCCATACCCAGGGCAATGATGATATCCATGTCGTCTGCTTTCGACACATTCCTGAGATAGTTCTGAACCTCTACTCGTAAAGGATTGTCGTCAACCAGATCGGCAACCTTCAAAAGCCGGCCAGATTGGTCCTTCACGGTAATAATACCGGTCTTCATATCCTTCTCGACGACATCACCGATAGCGTCGAGAATGTAATCGACCTCAGAATACTTGTCCTTCGTGGACTCGACCGCGTTGACGTTTGGGATATGGACAATCGTCTTTTTCGAGGTGTCCAGCACCTCATGCACAGCATCCAGGTACCGACCGGTGTAGAAGTGATAGCCGATGCCAAGAGACTTCAGATATCTGTAGCCATTGAGCTGTTCATAGTAGGAGTAGGTGACCTGCGTAAACTTCTCTTCGTCCTCTGGCAGGAGAATCGGAACGGCGTCGCCCCGGAAGTACGACCCCGTCATTGCTACGATGTGGGCGTTGGAGCCCGCCATGACGCCATCAATAAGTTCTCCAAGCCGGTTTTCGCCGTCCGCAGAGGTGTGGTGGAATTCGTCAATTGCCAGCAGGGTGTCGTTGAAGTTAGACGGAGCCAATTCCTTGTAAGCGTACCGCAGGGTTGCATGGGTGCAGATCAAAACATCTGCGTCTGGATCAGACATGAAGCGGATAAACGCTTTGACTTTGCGGTCTTCCCCGCCAGGCACGCAAAGGTTGTAGCTTGGCTGAACCTTCCAGTCGGCAAAGAAACCGGCGCTCGTGAGATCGGTATCCTTGAACGAGCCGCCAATGGACATTTCGGGTACGGCCACGATGACTTTTTTGAGCCCCTGGTGGTGCAGCTTGTCCAGCCCAAGGAACATGAGCGCCCGAGATTTACCGGACGCCGGAGGGGCCTTGAGAAGCAGGTACTGGGCATCCCGTGCCTCATACGCCCGAGCCTGCATTTCACGCATACCCAATTCGTTCAGATTCGAACTCTTGCCAGTCTGCTTGTACTGGACCGTCATCAGATCAGCCATGATCAATTACTCCCTTTGGCTGTTTTCTTGGCAGGGTTCTGTGCTTTCTCTTTGGCAATCAACTTTTCGTACCGGGCAAACAAATGCTCCAAACGCTCTGTTGTATCTCGGAATGGCTTCTCGCGATAGAGCCTTTCGACAGCGCGATCCAGAGCTTTATGGGCTTCCCGCAATGGCTCCGGCATTTCTTTCGGATCATAAAGCTTGGACAAGGATTTATCGGGGTAATCCTCACGAACAAGAAGGACTTCTTCTGCAAGCTCTTCGATTTTCTTTCGCTGCCGATCATTAACTTCGGGCCAAGGAAAAGTGTTGTACACCAGCGTAGAAGAATAGCGATATCGGCTTTCTAACCTGCCTGCGACGGTGCGCATCCAGTCGTTGTGCATTTCGGATGAAAGGATACCGAATTCATACGGTGTCGCATTCGGAACCATCATGTTCAGATTGCTCGAAATTACTTCGACACCCAAGAAACCCATCGGGACATACTCTCTTCTTTCGGATGAAACGCTTGGCACCAGGAGATAATGTCCAGATGGAGGCTGCGCGATTTGAAGAAAAGTATGGGGACGCTCTGCACCCTTCAGCGCTGCGGCATGACCAGCCTTAATCCTAAGATCACGTACTTTTTGGACACGAGACGCAACCTCTGGGATCTTCATCACTTCATCTAGCGGGATCTCTGCCAGCCAGAAACACCAACGCTCGCCACCGTTAATAAATTCTTTTGAGCCTAAGATTTTACGAATCCAATGGGAATGCTGAGGATATTTTTCTATGAAGGCCTCACGATCTTCAGCAGTGACGTATAGATGGCCGCCATCCGTTGGTTTGTTACCAAAGATCATTTTGCTAACCGGGCCTATGGGCTTTGTCCGGGGGAAAACGGCTAGATTCGGCCCAGGGAGCAGATACGGACTGATATTATCGACTTCTAGGACCGTTGTTTTACCCTTCTGGACTTCGAATATTCGAGGAATCGTTGATTCATCGTCGTTGTTTTTTAACCCAATAACTACAACGTGGACAGCCGCTTTATTCTTCGCGTTATTGCTCCAAGAAAATGTTTGGTAACAGAAGTCTATTGAGAGCCCGAGATCGAAGATAGGTGGCCATAGCAAAGAGGTTTGGTCACCTTGGCTGATGGAGTTAGTGGATACAAACGCACATTTGGCTTTTTTTGCTTTGATGTAGTTCGCACCTTTCCAGAACCAAGCAGCCACTATGTCCAAATACCCAATGGACTTGAACGAAGCAAATACACTCTTCATGTCAGCAGCCTGTTCTTTGCTACGCTCTGTTGTTCCTAAAAAGGGTGGATTTCCGCAAATATAGATCTCGTATGAGCCACCGGTTCCATCAAGCGCTGGGCAGACCTGCTCCCAGTTTAGACGCAGCGCGTTGCCGCAAACGATATGGCCGGAATCTTTCAACGGTAGCGCGGCATCCACATAACCGAACTTCTCTTTGAACGTTACGTTCATCTGATGCTCAGCCAGCCAAAGCGAAAGAATGGCCACTTCATGTGCGAAATCATCAATTTCGATACCATGGAACTGGGACAGCTTAATCCCTGAGTAATACATTTCAGTCTGATCCGAGACTGTGTTCAGCGCATCAATGACTTCCATTTCGAGCTTCCGAAGCTCTTTGTACGCAATGATGAGGAAGTTCCCGGAACCACATGCAGGGTCAAAGATTCGGAGATTCTGGAGGCGCAGAAGGAGCTCTTTCAGTTTTCGTTCGCTCTTCCGACTCTTCTCAAGTTCCCCATATAGCTTGTCGAGGAAGAGAGGCTGGATCACCTTCATGATATTGGAGACCGAGGTGTAATGCTGTCCCAGGCTTCCCCTTTGTTCTTCGTCAATGACTGCCTGGAACATGGAACCGAAAATGTCTGGATTGATCTCAGACCAGTCCATATTCCCGCAATCAATCAAGAGTCGACGGGCCTTTCTTCCAAATTCCGGAACAGGCTCATCCGCCTCAAATAGGCCACCATTGACGTAGGGGAACTCCTGAAAATGAGCAGCCATGGACGCTCGCTCAGGAGCCTTATCATCCAGATTCAAGACAGTGAAGAGATCTGAGAAAAACTGATCGACATCCGAGCCGTCTTCCTGTGTCGTCGACTGAATGGCCGACGTCATCTGGCCCTGAGCGAAGATGCCGGTGTCTTCGGCGTAAAAGCAGAACAAGAGGCGGGTAAGGAAAACGTTGAGAGCGTGAATGTCCTCAGGCTTCGAGAGGTCATTGCGCTCGCGGATCAAATCAAACAGCCGCCCCATCTTCTCAGAGGCTTTAACGTCAGCTGGATGCTCTGAGTACATGACCGCTTTCTCGTACCCGGCCAGCGGGAGAAAGAAGGCATACTGCTTGTCGAGATCATCCATCGTGGTTTCAAGGCGTTCTTCTGCCTTGAGGTCGACGGCAACCAGGCTCTTGAAGTCAGTGACGATGACAAAACGGATATCGTTCCGTGATACTACTTCGCTTGCCTTGAGCGAGTCGGCTTCAGCATTCAAATCAGTCCCCTCTGGAACGGATCGAAAGTAAAGCTTCTTCTTCAGCCCAATATCATTACCGCTGGCAACGTTCCGGCTATCGTCACCTTTGCGTAGGCGGGTTATGGTGCTCTTCGGAAATCCGTAAGCATCAAGGAAGGAGAAAATGAACTCATCCGGATTAGGGTTGGAGCAGGCCTGCTCCATGGATTCGATAATGCGTGCCTGACTAATCGCCATGTTTTCCACTCCTGGCCAGTCGTTCGTCGAGCCTTCGACTACGTGCGAATTCTGACGACAGAATACACACTTAGTTCCGGTTTAGAAACCCGATGATACGACAGGAGCCTTACACACGCAATTCCGGTTTACGGACTATGTGACACCCTGTAGGCTGGAATGAAATTACACACTAGGTTCCGGATATCCTAAAAAATTTGAGGTACCAACAAGTATCTGGGTCAGGAATGGCAGGTCGGCGCCCAGTTTGTTGAAGACCGCCGAAAACTTCGGAATCACCAGGAAGTTCACCACCATCAGCGCCCCAAACAGGGCAATCATCACAAAGGTGGGATAACGCATGGCCTGCTTAAGGCGCCGTTTGGTGTCGCGCTCCAGTTCGAGGATCTCAGACAACCGCTTGAAGGCGTCGTCCAGTTGCCCGGTGTTCTCCCCCACGTGGATCATGGCGATAAACAGATCCGGAAACACCTTGGGGTGCGCCTGCATGGCGCTGGCCATTGTGGTGCCGGCCTCGAGGCGATCCGTTACGTCGTCCAGCACTTCGCTGAGCGCGGGCGAGCGCGTCGTGTCCGCCAGGCCACGCATGGTTCGTATCAACGGGATGCCAGCCTTGGTCAACGCATGCATCTGACGGCAGAATACAATCAGTTCGTCCAGGGTGATTTTCTTGCGGAACAGCGGCAAGTTGTTCAGCCGGTCGCTAATGGATTCGCCTTGTGCCTGCTCATGGATCGCCAGGGGTGTGATGCCCCGCCGCATGAGTTCGGACGCTGCCGCCTCGGGGCTCGGCGCAGCCAGCGCTCCCTGCTGCACGGCTCCTCTGCTGTCCTTACCCCGGTACGTAAACTGCATCAGACATCTCCCTCATTGGGAGCAGGGTTGTCGGCATCGCTGTTACCAGAGGTTTGAGAGAGCACCGGCACCTCTTCCAGGGACACGTCGCCCTCAGAGGTCGCCGCCACTCGGGCCACTTCTTCCAGGGTAGTGACACCCTGCAGCGCAAAATCCATGGCACAAAGACCAAGCGGCCGGTAAAGGTGGCTCCTGCGCGCTTCCCGGGTAAAACCGGCGATGTCCTGGCGGCGCAGTGCGTCCAGCATTCCCTCGTTCATTTCCAGCATTTCGTACACCCCCAGACGCCCCCGGTACCCACTATTGCTGCACTGGTAGCAACCACGACCATGTACGAACCCGGCCTCCAGGTCGAGCGGATCAAGATCGAACTGGTTCAGCCAGACTTTTTCCTGACTGGTGGGCTCGTAGGCCTCGCGACAGTTCTCACAAATCTTGCGCACCAGCCGCTGGGCAACGACCCCAAGCAGAGAACTGGCCACCAGGAAAGGCTCCACGCCCATATCGATCAGTCGCATGGCACTGCTGATGGAGTCGTTGGTGTGCAGCGTCGAGAGCACCAGATGGCCGGTCATCGCCGCACGCAGGCCAATCTCGGCGGTTTCATGGTCCCGCATCTCGCCCACCAGGATCACGTCCGGGTCCTGGCGCAGCGCGGCGCGCAGTACACTGGCGAATTCCAGGCCGATTTTCGGGTTTACCTGCACCTGGGTAATGCGCGGCAGCCGGTACTCCACCGGGTCTTCTGCGGTGATGATTTTGACTTCCGGACGGTTGAGTTCGGTTAGCGCGCCATAAAGGGTTGTGGTCTTACCGCTACCGGTCGGGCCGGTGACCAGGATCATGCCATGGGGCTTCTTGATCATACGGCGGAAGTTTTCGAGCAGCGTTTCCGGCATGCCGGTGACGTCCAGGTTCAGCATGCCCTGGCTCTGGTCCAGCAAACGCATGACCACCGACTCGCCGTACTGAACCGGCATGGTGGAAACCCGCACATCGATGCTGCGGCCCTTTACGCGGATATTGAAGCGGCCATCCTGGGGAATCCGCTTCTCGGAAATGTTCAGGCCAGCCATCAGTTTAAGGCGTAGCACCAGAGCGGAGTTAACCCGCTTTTCCTTCATCACCTGTTCCTGCAGCACGCCATCCACCCGTTGGCGAATACGTACCACGGTCTCGTCAGGTTCAATGTGAATGTCGGAGCTGCGGGCCTGCACGGCATCTTCAAACAGCGTCTGCAGAAGCTTTACCACAGGTGCTTCCGCGCTTTCGGACTCAGCGCTGAGGTCCGCCAGGTCAAAAGCATCGTCGCCCAGTTCGTCTTCCAGTTCTTCCGCCAGCGAGGCAATTTCGTCAGTACGGCGATACACCAGATCGAGGGTATTCAGCAGTTCGCTTTCCCGCACAACGGCCTGCTTGATCGGCTGTTTCAGCACCCGCACCAGTTCGTCGTAGGCGAAGATGTCGAGCGGGTCGGCCATACCTACCAGCAATTCGCCGCTCTGTTCCGCCAATACGATGCTGCGGAAACGGCGGGCCATGGCTTCCGGCAGCTTCTTGACCAGCTCGTTGTTGAACTGGAAGTGGCGCAACTGAACGAATGGCACATCCAGTTGGCG
>TARA_R100000306_G_C4381213_1_pt1 | contig 11271 bp, 6 predicted proteins | sample TARA_R100000306 | Tara Oceans TARA_R100000306 (sample SAMEA2620824) | marine metagenome | biome: marine biome (ENVO:00000447); feature: mesopelagic zone (ENVO:00000213); material: "saline water (ENVO:00002010), including plankton (ENVO:xxxxxxxx)" | depth 1000 m | reverse complement strand
AAACCAATTCCTCATATTTAGCGGATAATGAAGGATAGGTTTTTACTGTAATCAGGACTTTTGTTTTAGGCATATTTTTTAGATATGGGCTACTTCATACTTAAAGTTAACGTAGTCTTTAAGGTTATTGGCAAGATGAAGTCTATGACATTGGCATTTATCAGCTTCAAAACAAGTAAGTGCAATTCTATTATACTTTTTTAATAACGACATTATTTGCTTTTGGTTATCGTGTGTAGACTTCAAAATGGTTTTTTTGTAGTCATCAAAAAGTATATCATAATCACTTTGTGTATTCAGTTCTTGTCTTTTACTTGAGTCTATACCCACTTCAGGAATGTGTATGTATTCTATACCTAAATTACCACAATATCTTTTAAGCAACGTTTTGCTAAACCCAAATTTCATACTTAAAGGGTTCTTACGAACATCTATCAAAAGTTTTATATTGTTTTGTATCAATTTGTTTAGGTATGCTTCAAGTGATATACCTTCATAACCTATTGTAAATAGAGTAGTTTTATTGTCTTTAGGGCGATTGTTTTCAATACGCACTAAATATTTTTCTGGCAGTAATGTCGTTGCTATTTCACTATTAATAGCGTGATACGGAAAATTTAAGTAGGTATGTTTAATTAGCGTATCGGTTTTCATTTTACCATAGGTATTTACAACCTCATCTAATAGTAATTTGTCTTTACCTTTAAGTGTACTATAATAGTTTTTATCCTCTTTAGGATTATAAGTGTTGTCAGTATTGTTAATAATACCTCTTTTAATCATTGCATCAATATCAGCCTTTAACGAGTAGGAATAGCAACCGAATTTATAAGGAACAAACTCATAATTAGGTTCATTTTGTCTTTGACTTATTAAAAAAACAAGTTTTTGCAATCTTGTTCTTTCAAGGCCATTTTCAAATTTCTCTAATAAGGCTAATATTATCTTTCTTCTATAAAACATAGGACAAAGGTAAAATTTTTTTTATCTATTCATTAAACTATATTTTGGTGCATTACTCATATCATTGAACTTTGGATATTTACCATTTTTCTCAATGTAAATAGCCCAACAATCATATTCACACTTTGCTACTTCCCCCATTATTCTTAAATCTTTAGGTAATGGATTTTTAATGTTACATTCAAAAGGTCTTATTGCAACATAGATATTGCCCTTTACCTCATCATAGTTTTGATAAGCATATAAGAATCTATCTGCACCACCGTGATGTATTCTAATCTTTTTAATAGTCGCATCAAATTGACGTAAACGACTTCTTAAACCACCTTTTGAGTTAGTCATTCCAATATATTCCAATTCTGGAATAAAGTCAAAAGTGTTAAGAGGTTTAGATGAAACAGCAATACAATAAATACCAGGATACTTAATACCAACTAAACTATTTCTATCTTCCCATTTTACCCAATTTGTAAACTTTTCTACCATAATTTTTTATTCAAATAATGATGCGAAATTACGAGTATTTAAAAACTGACCGAATGCAAAAAAGGCTTCATCTAATTGTTTTATGTCTTTTACATTTTGTGACTCTATAAATGGTAAATACCGTTCAAAATAGAATTGCTCTTTAGCTTTATTGCTTATTGAGGTGTTTGAGATATTAGACCAATCTTCTTTATGGATAAATAAAAATGTTCTGTGGATGTGCTGGTCATAAATAGGGTATTTAGTTGGTTTTATGATGTGTAATAAAAATATCTTCCAAACAGCTGAAAGGGTTTTAAATTTCTTTTTAAATATTTCAATATCTAAAACATCACTATTCTTTAGCTTATTAATTACTGTTAGTTTGGTTATAATTTTAGTATCTAAAGACTTTTGCTTTTGAACACTTAAACGCATACCGTTTTTCCATTCATATAAGTTTTGAATATCTGTTTTGGTTAGTGTTTTTTTACTGATAGATGCTTTATAAATAGCTTCGTTTGAAAATGAATATAGTTTTGACCATTTATCAATAAATAATACTATCGATTTTTCAAATTGATTATTTAAAATTGGAAGATTCATTAATTAGAATAATTGGCTATAAACTCATCAATTACATTTTGAATACTTTTACCATTTTCAGTTCTAAAAACATTACGATAATCACTTTCAACTACTGCTTGTTTTTTTTGCTGATTATTTACTTTATCGATAGTGAAAGCATACAATTCAGATAAAGTTAAGTTGTTTAAATTTCCTTTTGGTTTTAGTACATTACCATTGTTATCATTGATAGATATTAAGCCATAACCTCGTTTGTCATTGTCTTGAATACCAAAAACGGAACTATCAATATCTTTATATACTCTAATATGGTCTAATAATTTGATGGTGTAAGTATATTTACTTGAATCAGTTGTGTTTATATCAAATACTAAATTAGTGTCGGTCAATATCAATGGTTTGTTAACAATATTTTTTAAAGTCTGATATATTTGAAAGACCTCTTCTAATTCCTTCCTGTAAAAGTTAGATTTAGGATTGTAATGTGATTGAGGATTTAAGGAACGTAAAATAAACCTTTCCAGTCTAATCAGTGGTTTTTTATTAAAGCCTATTTCGTCATAGAATAATTTTGCTTTGTCTAATAATACACCTAATGTTAAATCCTTTCCCTTTAAAGAATTACCATCACTGTCTTTTAAGTATGTATAAGGAAAGAAGTCTTCTCTAAAGTGGGACTCCAAAGCAGACCTTAAATTATTAGCACACGCCTTAAAGTCTATATTTTCTTTGAAATAATAAAATGCTTTTTGAATATGAGATTTATGATTAGTAATAAAAGGTATTGAGTAGCCATCTGAATGAATTGCTTGATACATTTCTAAAACATTCCAATTATCCGAAATATAGTTTTCTATTTCACCATCTGAAGTAATACCTTTGGAAATAGCTTCTTCTTTGTAATGTTGTTTTATATGTAGTAATGTATCATAAAATAAAGAACGGTCGTGGGTTAATATAAAAACCTGATATTGATTAACATACTTATTAAGAATTAGTTTCAATATCCTTTCACGATTACTCATATCCAATGAAATCATTAAATCATCTAAAACAAGTAATTTCAAACTATCACTACTATCTTTTGATAAAGTGCGTTTTAAAACGGCTAACCGAATTGCCAATGCAACAGCTGTAAGTTTAGCCTCATTCAAAAAGGAATGTGGTTTTTTTACTTGATCTTTTTTGCCTTCATAATCTGGAAGAGTGAGTAATATTTTTAATTCAGGGGATTCGTATGTTCTTTTGGTTAATTTATATTCTTTTGAATATTCAACTGTCAACTTAAAAGTAATATCATATTCTAAATCATTTTGTAAAATAGGATTTCCCTCTGTATTTAAGTATGTAATTAAATCTTCTAATTGACTTATAGCTTGTTTTACACTTTTATCAAAATTGTCTAAAAAAGACTTATTTGTATTTCTTGTTGGGTACACTGGAACACCTTCATCTTCTTCTATTTTAGGTGGACCATTTAAGATATAGTTAATTATTTCGATAGCACTTTGACTATTTGTAGGCTTTCCTTCTTTATAGATGTTTATTGGACTAAACTTATCATAAGGTAAGATTGCGTATCTAAAAAAACCAAATAAATTAATTTCATCACTATGAGCAAAGTTGTATAAACTTAATAGATGTCTATAGTTAATAAAATCTGATGACAGGTTACTTTCTTTGGCAAGAGTATTTTTATTAATGTCTGTTTTTTTTAGAGAGACCTCATATGAATCATTACTATTAGCTATGTCAATTTTTATATATGATATTGGTGTGTCTGTACTATCCTGTTTTAGATTAATATTTAATAGCCTCTCATCGTGATTGTAATCAAAATACTTTTCAATTTCTTTTACATCTTCTTTATTAGCTGCTTCTAAAAGTGTATATAAAGCCCAATAAATTGATGATTTACCGCTTCCATTTTCACCATATAAAAGCAAGTGTCTACCTAATACAGAAATTGTTTGTTCTTGAGCAAAAAACTTAAAGTTTTGAACAGCTATTTTATCTATTTTTTGTTGTGCCAAAACTTAAAAAGTATTACTGTTTATTTGAGCAATTATATCTTTACTTCGTATGTTACTCAAAAGTATTCTGTTTCTGATAGGATTATCTTCTTTATTAAGCCAAGTATAACAATTCGCAATAATTTCAGCTTTTAAATTATTTTCTTTAACATCCGAAATCGGTTTAAAATGATCATTTATGTCTATAAATCTTAATACATCAATCTCTAAACTTTGCATATGTTGCTTGAAATAAAGTTCGAAAACCATCATATCTAACACTTCTTCAAAGGTTTTTGCTATTGATTTATTCTCTGCAAATGAGTTTACCTGTGGATTTTTTGAGTTATATAAGAAAATGAGATAATCAGCGAGGATAGTAAAAGGGGTAATATTGTCTGTTTCAATTATTGGAATATTAACCAACGGTTCTTTATCTATTTGATAATTGTTTCCTTGCATTTTACCCTTAAAGCGTAGCCAAAAAGCAATAAGTTTTGAATTTAAAAGTGCTGTTAAGTATTTAAGATTTAATCTATCTGTTTTTATAACATAAAAAGTAGCAGATAAATAACTATCAAAATCTAAATAGGTAAATACAGGTTCTGAAGGGCATTTTCTTTGAACAGCTATTTTTTCTCCAATGAAAAAATCTTCTTTCCTTGCTCTATGTAAACCATAAGGTTTGTTGTCTGATGTTATAATATGCTGAAACTTATCTAAGTGATTCTTAATGTTAGGATAGTTATCTAATGAATTAGGTTTGTTGAAACTGGAATCTGTATATATTATATATTTATCATCTGATTTTTTGCCGAAGTATTTCTGAAAATGGCTTGTGTCAGAATAATATCTTTTAAGAAATTTATATTCATTTTCATTTAGGTTTAACTTTTCAACTTCATAATCATTTATTCCAAAAATACCGTCACCAACTTTATACGAAGCATCAAGTTTTGATAACATTTTTTTTGCGACAAAATCATAATGCGGATGTATTCCATTCGCAACTTCAGAATCATTTAAAAATAAAATATCATTTGAAAGAATTTCGGTTAGAACATTGTCAATTTTAGGATTGTTAAAAGTAATTAGTGCATCGTAATATAAAGTACTATCAAAGTTTAAAATATACTTTTCATCAATGTTATCATCATTATCAAAGTTTAAGAAATGTATCAGTTCACTTTCTTTAATTGTATCATCTTTAAGCAAAGAATATCTTAATGGATACGTTAATTGAGGAACCTCTTTTTTAAGTAAATAAATCATTGTTTGAATACCTGCTGATTTAAAAACTTTATAATTCCAAAAATCTGTAAAGAGTTTAATTTCGGTCTCTTTTAAAACCTTATTTCTAAAAATAGAAGCACCAGCACTTGTAATCCAGTTATTTTGTGCAATAAAGCATTCAACACCTTTTGCTTTTAATAAATCTAAACTTATACAGGCGAAACCATACCATAAGTCCATTTTACCTTGATAGTACTCTGAATTTCTAAAGCCATCAAAAGCCTTTTTGCTTGTGTATTCTTTTATATAAGGTGGATTACCAATGACTATATCAAATCCTCTTTTACTATCATCTGGGTTAATAATTGGATTTAATATTTCAGGAAAGTCTAAACGCCAATCAAAATGATTAAAAGGTTTATTATTTGTCTTTAAAGTGTTTATTTTTTGTAAGGTTCGTTTCCATCCTTCTGTTTCTAACCACTTTTCAGTTTCTTTTTTAGATAGTTTTTTTCCTGCTTGTTTTTGATACCCTTTTGTTTCAATCATTAAGGTTAATTGCTTTGAAAGAATATCTAATTTTAAATCTCTAATTTCTTTTTTTAAAGTTGACTTTAAGTTGGCATCAGCTGTGAAAAATTGTTTTTGTTTAGCAGAAATTGTTTTTAACAATTCTGTTTTTTCGTTTATCAATTCTTGAGCAAAAAAACCAGCCTTTGTATCATCAGTACTCCAATCTATTTCAATAATTTCATCTTCAAACTTACCAACCAAAGAATTTCCAACTACTATTTTATATACTAAATTAGGTAATGGTTTTGGTTCTTCCTCGTCAACAATAAGACTTAACCAAAAACGCAGTTGTGCAATATCTACTGCTCCTTTTTCTATATCTACTCCATAAATGGAATTTTGTATGATATTTTCTTTTACTGTAGCAGGACTCCATACTTTAAAGCCTAAATCGAAAGCAATTCGTTCTTTTAAAGCAAATATCTCTTGCAATAAACCCATAGGGAATGCACCTGAACCAATAGCAGGGTCACAAATTTTTACATCATCTAAATATCTATCTATCTTTTTAAGTTGATCTTCAGTTAAATATTCTTTGTTTTTTTGCTTTACAAATAGACTGACTCCGTCTTTCGCATTATCACCTAAATGTGTTACTAAATACTCAATTAAGGATTCTTGCGTCATATATTGCACAATTTCCTTTGGGGTATAGAATGCACCTTTGTCTTTATTGTCTTCCAGTAAATTTTCAAAAATGTGACCTAACATTTCAGGGTCAACCGCTACGGTATGTTCCTCTGGGCTGTTTTCGTAAATTGTGAAATTAAAGCGATTAAAAAACTCAAATAAATCTGTAAACAACTCACTTGGGAATATTAAATGGTCGAATTTATCTGATTCTTTTTCAAACAACCCTCCATTTAAATATGGTATTTTAACGATTGAGCCATCAGGCATTTCAAAATTGTCGTTATCTCTTTTTTGGTTTAAGGTATCATAAAACAACTTGGATAGCCAAAGCGGATAAAAATTATCATTTTCTCCTGCCTGTTTGTAAAAGTTTTGAATGAAGTTTTTATCTCCGTTACCTTCTTTATAATTCGTGTTAGTAGCACCTAACCAACCTTTTTTCTGAATAAAGTATAAGAATACTATTTGACCTAACAACTTTTTACAGAAGTCACGAGCATCCTTTTTATCACCATCAAATACTGAAGCTAAAAAAGGGGATGGGTTTTGAACTTTAACCAATTCATATTTACCACCTTTTTTCTGAAATTCCTCGCCACTTAGATACCTTACGAATTTAGCATAATGCGTTTCTCGATATTCTTTAAAAAACTCTTCCGACATTTTCTCAACTGCAAATGCGTCTTGTATGTCTTTTACTTTTATTTGAAACTTACTATCTAACTCTTGAAAGCGGTCTATAGCTGTACGGTAGGTTTCCTCTTTATCACCAAACACATAAGTATAACGTTTAGGATTGGTTTCTTTGGTTTGTACTTGACCATCTTCAAAAAAACTATCATACGCTATAAAAGAAAAACGCCAATGTTTGTCTGTAACATCTTCATATTTAAAAGTTGCAAATACTGCGTTGTTACCAATAATTAGTTTTTTTACTAATGCGCCTAAACCTACACGAGCAATTTTAACCTGTCTGAAGTCTTCAACGGTTACCTCATACAATTCTATTTTTCGGTTGTCGTGTGTTTTAAATTCACCGTACTTAACAACTTTTTTAGCTGTACGTTTTTCGGTATCGGTTAATTCTACTTCTTGTTCACCTTCTTTATTGTAAATTATATAATCTTTTACAGATTTGTTGAAAATAGGCGTTAGTACATTCTTCTCAAATGAATCTCTATTATAACTTTCTTTGAATATTTGATATAGTGTGCTTTCCATTATTTAGCTTCGATATAAGATTCTGAAATGACAATTTGAGGTTTACTAAATAGTGAAGCTCTTTGTTGTTTTATTCTTGCAGTATCGCTAAAGTTCATTGATTTTAAGACCTCATTAAATAAATTCTCAACAACCTTTTGAGGGTCGTTTTCAGTATTTGATTTAAAGAACTTGTTTAATTTATTTGGTAGTTGTCTGTGAGAACCTTTATAAATTTCATCTAACGCTCTTTGTAATTGATGTTTAATAAATTCATTTTCGGCTACACCAATAAAAAACTCTAATTGCGTTATTACTTTCTTTTCGGTAGCCGATAGTTGTGCTTTTGTCACATTTTTAGTTTCGATGTTTTTGGCAATCGTTTTAAAATGCGTTAAGGCTTTTGATACTTGTTTATGATGATACTCTGGTAGTTTAACTGCCTTTTCTTTTGTGGTAGCTTTAAAAATTTTAGCTGCATTGACAAAGGTAAGTTCGTGAACGACATTGTTTTCATCTGTTTTATAGAAAACACCTGGGTGACCTTCGCTTTTTATATAGGTGATGGATGCGTTATCTACATTGATAAATGAATCTACATTACTTGTTTTACGTGCAATACGTGACTTTTTAGGAATGTTTTTGATTTGGTTGAACTTGTTGATGTTGTTCTTTTTAAAATCTCTTAATTCCTGTAAAAACAATAAAGTTTCGTTAATCTCTTCCTTTAGTTTAGAACCATATAAACCAGCTTCTCCAACTTCTTCTAATTGAGAATAGATTTGACTGTCCTCACCAAAAGCAGAGTGAAACGCCTGTAACTTTTTAATTGCGGTATTGGTTAATTTAATTTGGTTATCTGATTTGTCTGATGGATAGAAATTAAATACGTGTATCTCATCGGCTTCCGTACCAATACGATTAACACGCCCTATACGTTGCATTAAACGAGTAGAGTTCCAAGGTACATCATAGTTAACAATAACATTTGAGCGGTGTAGGTTGATACCCTCTGCCAATACTTCGGTAGTAAAAATGATATTATAATCGTTTTTCCAATCTGTCTTTTCTTGATTAGCATCAAAGTTTTCTAATATAATTGGAAACTTATCTTTACGGTTGTCTGCACTAATGGTCAATATTTTATTTATGCCTATATCGTGTAGTGTATCACTAACATATTCAATAGTTTCTTTTGATTCAGAGAATACTACTAATTTACCAGAATGATTGTTTTTCTTATTTAAGAATTTAGATTTTAAATCGGCTATGAACTTGTCTAATTTAGGGTCGTAATCGATTTTTTTCCAATCTTCAACTAATTGTTTAATTTTCTTTTCATCATCCTTCAGTAGCTCAATAAAATCTTCTTTAAAGTCTTCGGCTACATATATTTGATTATTGCCACCTTTATCATTTATCTTTTCCTCTAATGCTTCTTCGTTACCCTCATTCAAGTATTTATTGACATCAATATCAGGTGCAACATAGACCTTATCATCTTCAAACATTTTAATCATATGCTTGGTGTTTCTATGTAGCCTTGAAAGTGACATTTTAAAGGCATAAAAACTACTTTCTAAACGCTTAACCAATAAGGTTTTCATAATAGCAGATAGCCTGTTGGAAATAGAAGTAACATCACCATATCTCTTTCTGTCCTCTTCATTAATAAGATATTCTATAGCTCTATATCTATAAAACCCTAAACCATCAACTGGATTTCTGTTTTCATCCATTGAAGTAAGCATTGTAATTGTACTATCGAACAAAACACTCAATGCATCATCAAATTCATACTTTACTTCATTAGGTGGGTTAATTTTAGGAAATACAATACCTTGTTCCTCGATGTCTTTTTTAAAGTCTTCATTATTTACAATATCAGTACGACTACGACGAATTACTAAAGGCTCAATGACTATATCCCTTATTTTATCGAATATTGCTTTTACCTTATCTATATCAAGAATATCATCTTTTTTTAACTCATCATATTCATCTTTAAGAGGTTGAAAAAATGCTTGTAAATCTTTTACACTCGGTAGATTAGCATTTCTTTTATCTTGAAATAAATAGATTTGATTCTCAATGTCAGCAGGATGATTATTTAGTGGTGTCGCAGAAAGCAACATCACTTTTTTACGAGTGTCGCCATTAGATCCAGGGATTCTTCTGTCTGTTTTAGTAATAGTTTGAAGTTTCTCATACATATTAGATGTATCACTTCTAAATTTATGAGCCTCATCAATAATTATTAAATCATATTCATTAGGGTTAGGATAATTTAAATATTTATCCTCTATAACTTTATGCAAACTTCCTGTAGAAACAAAATAAGTATTATTATCTATGTTAAAATCTTTAATAGTATTTCTCCAATTATCTTCCAATGCTGGTGGATAAACTATTAGTACTTTTGAATGATATCCATTTTCAAAAACAAATTTCTTGGCAATAATTGAGGCTACGATTGTTTTACCTAAACCAACTACATCGGCTAAAAAGAAACCGTTGTATTTCATTAGTTTTTCATACCCTTCAATCGCAGCTTCTGATTGATATGTCAATCTTTTGTATTTATCTGGTAAGAGTAAATCAATATTGGTTGGGTCATATTCTATGCGGTTTCCAAAATACTCAATTAGTAATTTTATATAAAGTTCAAATGGAGTAAAATTGTCATTTAAATATGTCTCTTTCTTAAGATTTGATACATCAACTGGCAATATATCGACGGATTCATTCCATAGTAATTCAAATTCTTCTGATGCGAATTTAATATCATCATAATCCCTTAATTCAACATTAAACTCATAATTAGATTTTTCTCGTGAACCTAAACCAGATTCTGTAAGATTTGAAGAACCTGTAATTACACTTCCTGTAGAATATTGGTTAAATTCCTGTGGTCTGAATATGTAAATTTTAGCGTGTAGGTTTTTTTCTGGGTGAGCCTTAATAGTTATCTTTTTATCTACAATGTCTTTAATAAATTGGACAATACCTTCTTCAATATCTTTTGAGTAATCAGCCCCTTGAATATCTTCTTTGAGTTTTTTTATAAACTCGTCTTTGGTTTCTTGTGGGTCAATGATGTATTGTTGACCTAATGAATGGTATTTCTCTAAAATGACATCTACATTAATACCTACTAAAATTCGTATTTCAGGTATGTTTTCTAAATAAGGTCTTAACTTAAAATAGCCTGTGGCTCTGAAATAACCTACTAAAGCATCGAAATTATGTATGTTAGGTAAGTTCTTAAAAACTCCCTCGAATTTTTTTAAAAGACTGTTATTTGATTTGTTAGTAAAAAACTTTGTAGACATGAAAGTGATTTGGTTGATTCTTCAAATATAAAACAATATAAATCCATCCCATTACGGGAATCCGCATTGGCGACAAATTTTCTGGGGAGAACCCGAAAGATATATCAATTTTCCTTTAAGAAAAATTTAGGAAGTAAATAATCGATGAAATACGCCTCTTTAATTGCGTGAATGTTGAAAGCCAACAGCTTGGGTTTTTACCGCTTCCGTGGCTCCTTTACCACATCTATGGATTTGCCTTTTAGCCAATTTTTCATTTCCGGGGTGGGCTG
>TARA_R100000306_G_scaffold62581_1_pt1 | contig 11275 bp, 5 predicted proteins | sample TARA_R100000306 | Tara Oceans TARA_R100000306 (sample SAMEA2620824) | marine metagenome | biome: marine biome (ENVO:00000447); feature: mesopelagic zone (ENVO:00000213); material: "saline water (ENVO:00002010), including plankton (ENVO:xxxxxxxx)" | depth 1000 m | reverse complement strand
CCCGCCGTATCCAGATAGAACCAGCGGCCCTGGATGCGCAGAAAGCGTGAGCGTTCGTGGTGTATCTGAACCTGCCCGGTTTCGTCGCGCCAGTGCGCTCTGAATTCGACCATGGCTGTGTTGCCTGACTGCTTTGCGTCCAGCATCTCCAGCCTGATCCAGTCTGTATCCTTTGCGCCCAGTTGTTCGGCGCTGACAGCAGGCCGGGTGTCCGGGTGCCAGGTCTGCAGCAGATAGCCTCCCAGTCCGCCAATTGCAAAAGCGCTGTAGCGCGAGCGCATCAGTTGTTTTGCAGTGCGCGCAAATTCTTTGCCAGCATGCAGGCTGCCGCAGCAGGCCGAGTAGCGTTTACCGCTGTCGCAGGGGCAAATCTCATTTTTAGCGATGTTTTTAATATCAAAAATCATGATACGTAAGGACAATCAGCTTTTCGATTTTTTCTGGCCCAGCCCCGCACTCATGATCAGGCGCAGCGCATCACCCGCGTCAATATCGGCAGGTTCGACACAGTCTCTGGGCAATACCACCATATAGCCACCGACCTGGTAACTCATCGGCAGATACACGGCAATTTCCTGATCACTGATCATCTGCCCCAAACGCGAGCGTTCGTCGTCGCCCTGTTTTGTCACCACGCCAAGCAGTTTGTACGGCGTGTCGGGCATCTTTACCCAGACGACTTTCTGGTCACTGAAGTTCTGGCCACCAATCAGGTCGAAGAAATCCTTAATGGTGTTGTAGAGGTAGTTAAGAACGGGAATGCGATCGATCAGCCGATGCCCCCACAACCAGAGTGGCTTGATGATGCGCACCCGGAAACTGACGCCAGTGACCACGGCCAGCGCCAGAAAGCTTACTATCGCCAGCCCGGGAATATACCAATCTGCCGGCAGCACCAGATCCCAGACCTGCTTCAGCCATTCTTCCACCGTAGTCAAAACCCAGATCAACAATTGAATCGACAGCACAATGGGCAGCAACAGCGACAGGCCCGTCAACAGATCCTTGCTCAGCTTTTTCAAGTTTTTCTCCCCGTTTGGCATCGACGCGCCGCGGCATCATGGACTTATAATATTGCGTTCAATGTTGATCATTCTTCATAGCGAGGACGGCGCTGATTACTCCCTGCCCTCACCCAGCCGGTTTTAACAATCGGCTTTATACCAATATCAAGATACTGATCGTTGTTATCCAGGCGCGGCCAGCGCCAGGATTTTCCGAGCCGCTCGAAAGCCGCCTCATCCAGATTGGGATCGCCGTTTCTGGCAAACTGCACCAGCATAGACATAAACGCTTCGGAGACCCAGTCGTCGCGATGATCCAGTCCAGGATCGGCCGGGATGTTCTGACGCGGACCGGGACGAAACAGGTTGCCGTAGTGGCCCGCGATGTTTTCCAGTGCACCGAACAGGTAACTGACATCTCCACCGTGATACGCCAGTCCACCGTTGCTGCCCCAGCCGTATGGCAAATGCGTAAACACATAGGCGTAGACGTCACTGAGTGGTTCAACGGCCGGTGTCAGCGCTCTGGCAATATACGGAGGCGAGGTATCAGGTTCTTTTTCACTGCCCATCAGCCCCAGAATGATTGGCACATCCTGCTGGGCAGCCAGCCCCTGCAGTGACCAGTTGTCCAAAGTAAACACCGAACGGTATCGCCCTTCGCGGCTGGCTGCGGTGGTGACCAGCTCCTGCCAGGGTGTTGCCCGCATGCGCGCGAGAGTCTGCTCACTGCTTTCAATGCCAATCCTTTCGAGCAGATCCACCCCGGCCTGCTCGGTTCGTTCCAGCGGCACATTGGCAATGCCACCGCTCATCACCAGCGCGCGATGGAACATGCCCTCTGCCAATGGTGAGGCCATCAGGAACAGGACCTTTTCACCGCCGCCCGATACGCCGGCAATGGTGACCCGATCAGGATCGCCACCAAAGGCGGCGATATTGTTTTGCACCCATTGCAACGCCGCGATGGTATCCAGACTGCCATAGTTACCGGACACACCCTGTGGCGACTCCGCTGACAAGGCCGGGTGCGAGAAGTAGCCCAGCGGCCCCAGGCGATGGTTGACGGACACCACCACAACGCCCTTGCGCGGCAAAGGCGCGCTGTTGGGCGCGTGGGAGTTCCCCCAGCCCGAGGTCAGACTGCCCCCATGAAACCACACCAGCACTGGCAAACGGGCTTCCGGCGACTGCGCTGCCGAAGTGACATTCAGGTACAGGCAGTCCTCACTCATGCCGGATTCCTGAATCCTGTCATTGCCCCGACCCGAGGGAAAATTCTGCGCACACATCGCACTGAATGTGGTCGCATCGCGATCACCGTGCCAGGCTGAAGCAGTTTGCGGAGGACGCCAACGCAGCTCGCCGACAGGCGGTGCCGCATAGGGAATACCACGATAGCTCATGACATCTTCGTGGACGCCGGAACCATCCCGGGTCGGCAACGCCATACCTGTCACGGCGCCCTTGTCCGTCAGGATTCGTTCCGGAAGTGCGGCCTGCACCGGCAGCGACGTCAGTAACAACAAAGGCAGCAACAGTATGATGCCGCGCCCGCTTGAAAGAATTGTTTTGCTCATCATGTGATTCTACCTTGAACCAGACACTTGTCCGAGGGCATAGTGAGGTAAATGCGTTTGTCGTATTTAGCCTGAAAAAGCTGGATGGACACATTCGCAGCAATACTGTATAAATTCACAGTCTTTCATTTTATCCAGACCTGATTTCCATGCCCAAAACTGCCCCCAAGTCCGCCAAACGCAATGCACCGTTGATTGATTCAATTGTCCTGCGCGGTGCCCGCCAGAACAACCTCAAAAATTTGAGCCTGGAGCTGCCAGTCAACAAACTGATCGTGATCACTGGCGTTAGCGGTTCGGGCAAATCCACACTGGCTTTCGACACTATCTACGCCGAAGGTCAGCGCCGCTATGTGGAGACTTTTTCTGCCTATGCGCGTCAGTTTCTGGATCGCATGGACAAACCGGCTGTCGACAGCATAGAAGGTATTCCACCTGCCATTGCCATCGATCAGACCAATCCGGTGCGCACCTCACGTTCTACTGTCGGCACCATGACCGAGCTGAACGATTATCTCAAGCTGGTATTTGCGCGGCTGTCGCACCTGCACTGCCCAGGTTGCGGACGCGAGGTCAAACGAGACTCGACACAAAGCATTGTTGCCGAACTGCAGGCCAGCCTGCCCGCCGAGGCCAGGCTGCATGTCTGCTTTCCGGCATCGGTGCCACATAATTTCAGTGAACAGGAAGTGCGCCAGTGGCTGAACCAGCAGGGTTACACTCGCATTCAGGCCAGTCACGAGAATCAGGTACATGTGGTGCAGGATCGTCTGCGGCTGCGCAGTGACAATCTGGGTCGCCTGGCCGAAGCTGTAGAAACCGCATTGCATCATGGCAGTGGGCATGTGCTGGTTTACGCCGAACCCGAGCAGCCCGAGCAACAGATCAAAGCGTTCTCCAGCCACCTGCACTGTCCGGACTGTGAGCGCGAATTCAGCGATGCAGGGCCCGGTGCGTTTTCATTCAACTCACCAATAGGTGCCTGCGAGACCTGCCGCGGATTTGGTCGCATCATTGACGTGGATTTTGACCTGGTCATCCCCGACCACAACAAAACCCTGCGTGAAGGCGCGATCAAAATTTGGCAGAGCAAAAGCTTTCTGGAGTGCCAGTTTGACCTGGAGAAACTCGCCCGCAAGCGCGGCATTCCGCTGGACACCCCTTGGCGGGAAATGACTGCTGCCGACCGGGAATGGGTACTGGAAGGCGAAGGTGACTGGGCCAAGGATGTCTGGTACGGCGTTCGTCGCTTTTTTGCCTGGCTGGAAAGTCGTGCCTACAAGATGCACGTGCGCGTGCTGCTGTCTCGTTACCGCGCCTACACCGAGTGTCACGCCTGTCACGGCGCGCGCCTGAAACCTGAGTCATTGTGGTGGCGGCTGCATCAGCAGCCCCAGGCGGCCGGAGAAACCGGCATTCCTGACAACAGCTATACCATCAATGAGCTGATGCAGTTTCCATTACAGGACTGTGCCGGTTTTTTTGAGAAACTGCGCCTGCCCGGCAAGCTGGATGCGGCCACCGAGCTACTGATCGGCGAGATCCGGTCCCGCCTCGGATATCTGCTCGATGTTGGACTGGGATACCTGACGCTTGATCGTCAGTCACGCACACTCAGCGGCGGCGAGGTACAACGCATCAACCTGACAACGGCGCTGGGCACATCGCTGGTCAATACCCTGTTTGTGCTGGATGAACCCAGCATCGGGCTGCACACTCGCGACATGCAGCGCATGGTCGGGATACTGCATCGCCTGCGTGACGCCGGCAACTCCCTGATCGTTGTTGAACACGACCCGCAGGTCATGCTGGCCGCCGACCTGATTATCGACATCGGACCCGGACCGGGCAAGCGTGGCGGTGAAGTACGCTTTATGGGTACACCGGCACAGTTGCTCAAACACAAAGATTCACTGACAGCAAAGTACCTGCGCAGCGAGTTGCTGGTGGCCGAAGCAGCTGATGAGCCCCTCGACGCGGTTGCTGAGCCTGCTGCCTTGTACGATATTAAAAAACACCGCAGCACAGAGCCTGAAGGTTCAATCGATCCTCGAATCAGTATTCGCGGCGCGCGTGAGAACAATCTCAAGGGCGTTGATGTTGATATTCCGCTGCAAGGACTGGTCTGCCTGACCGGCGTCAGCGGCTCTGGCAAATCGACCCTGATGCGCGACATCCTGTACCGTGGTCTGTGTCGTGAATTTGGTATCGCCACCGAGGCACCGGGAGCGCACGACAGCCTGAGTGGTTTTGAACACATCAGTAATATCGTGTTTGTCGATCAAAGCCCACTGGGTAAAACCACGCGTTCAATCCCGGCCACATATGTCGGTGCGTTTGACGTTATTCGCAAACGTTTTGTTGATCAGCCACTGGCGCGCGAGCGCGGATACAAACCCGGCATTTTCAGTTTTAACTCAGGCAACGGTCGCTGTCCGGTCTGCGCTGGCAATGGTTTTGAGCATGTGGAGATGCAGTTCCTCAGCGATGTCTACCTGCGCTGCAGCGAGTGTAACGGCAAACGCTATCGCCGTGAAATTCTCGAAGTGACGCTGCTGGATCCACATGACAGTCGCCGTGCCCTGTCCATTGCCGACGTGCTGGAATTGACAGTTGAAGAGGCACTGGCGTTTTTTGACGGTGATGCCGAGGTGCAGAACTGCCTGCAACCACTACTTGATGTCGGACTGCACTACCTGCAACTGGGGCAGGCGGTACCTACGCTTAGTGGTGGCGAATCACAGCGCCTGAAACTGGCCGGACATTTGGCCCAGGTTCGTAACAAAAAGCCTGGCAGCAAAACGGCTGCTGGCAAGAAATCCTCTGGAAACAAGACATCCGAAAAAGGCATTCTGTTCCTGTTTGACGAACCCACAACCGGGCTGCACTTCCACGATATCCATGTGTTGCTGAAAGCGTTTCGCAAACTGCTGGACGCAGGCCATTCGCTGCTGATCATTGAGCACAATCTGGACGTAATCCGTGCAGCAGACTGGCTGATCGAGATTGGCCCGGAGGGTGGCGCTGAGGGTGGGCAGCTGATTGCTGCGGACACACCGAAACAGTTCATAGCCAGCGGCAAAGGCCATACTGCTCATGCGCTGAGAGACTACGAAGCCGAGTTAAAACGCAACCAAGGTAGTGGCAAAAAGCAAGGCACTGCCTTAAAAACCCTATCAAGCACATCAAACACCAGTAAACGCGTCAAGCCAGTACAGGCGATCCAGATTCACCATGCACGCGAACACAACCTGAAGAATATTGACGTCAGCCTGCCATGGAATCAATTCACGGTCATCACTGGCGTCAGCGGTAGTGGCAAGAGCACACTGGCGTTTGATCTTGTATTTGCCGAGGGCCAGCGCCGATATCTGGAATCGCTGAATGCCTACGCCAGGCAGTTTGTACAGCCAGCCAGCAAACCGGATGTGGATGCCATCCATGGCATCCCGCCTACTGTTGCCATTGAACAACGAACCAGCCGTGGCGGTCGCAAAAGTACTGTCGCCACACTGACCGAGATTTATCACTTTCTGCGCCTGGTGTTTGTCAAACTGGGTACACAATACTGCCCGGATTGCGATGTACCCATAGAACCTCAGAGTCAGGACATGATTCTGTCACGGCTGCAATCCGAATGGCAGGGGCGTCAGGTCACCCTGCTGGCCCCGGTTGTGGTCGGTCGAAAGGGTTTATACAAGGAACTGGCTGCCTGGGCAGCCAACAAGGGTTACAGCCATCTGCGCGCCGACGGCAAGATACTGCCCAGCAATGACTGGCCCGTACTGGATCGCTACAAGGAACACGATATAGAAGTCGTGATAGGCGACTGCGCAATAGACAAGAAAAATGAAGCCGAACTGAACCGGTTGATCGGTGAAGCGCTGGCCGTTGGCAATGGTCTGTTAAGCGTCACCGAGGTGACGACTGGGACAACTGGCAAAGCTCGCAAAAAAGTCAAAGCTGGCGCCCTGTTTTCGACGCGACGTGCCTGCCCTGGCTGTGGCAGCAGCTTTGATGACCTGGATCCCCGACTGTTCTCGTTTAATTCCCGGCATGGCTGGTGCACATCCTGCTTTGGCACCGGCGAACAACTGGCCGATTTTAATGAAGAGCTGACTGGTGAAGAAGAAAACTTCCTGGACAAAGACGACAATGCGCAACCCGCCAAAGTCTGTCGCAGCTGTAACGGCAGTCGTCTCAATCCGACGGCACTGGCGGTTCGTTTCCAGAACCAGAGTATTGCTGAATTGACACGGCTGTCCGTCGATGCGGCTGCCACCCACATTGGCAAAATCAAACTGGATACCAAGCAGCTGGCCATCGCCCGTGACATACTGCCCGAGCTCAATGGTCGATTGCACTTCCTGCAGAAAGTCGGACTGGGCTATCTGAGCCTTGATCGTGCCGCGCCCACGCTCAGTGGCGGCGAGGCACAGCGAATCCGGCTGGCCTCACAGCTGGGATCCAATCTGCAGGGCGTCTGTTACATTCTGGATGAGCCCACTATCGGTCTGCATGCCCGCGACAATACCCTGCTGATCGCGACGCTGCGGGAGCTGCAGCAACACGGTAATACCGTGATTGTTGTTGAGCACGATGACGCCACCATGGCCGAGGCGGACCACCTGATCGATGTCGGTCCGGGCGCTGGTGTCAATGGTGGTGAAATTGTGGCAACCGGCACGCTTGAGCAGCTCAAGAAAAACAAAAAGTCTCTGACCGGGCAGTTTCTTGCCAACCCCATGCGCCACCCACTGCCTGATCTGCGCGATGACACGCTTCGTCTGCGGCAGGAAAAAGAAACACTGCAGATACGCGGCGCCAGTCAGAACAATCTGCGTAATGTCGACATCGATATCCCGCTGCGGCAACTGGTGGTGGTCAGTGGCGTCAGTGGTGGTGGCAAAAGCACACTGATTCGTGGCGTCCTGTACGACAACCTGCGAGATCTGGTAATCGCCAACAATAAACGTGGCAAGGCTAAAGGCAGCAAACGTAAGAGCAACTGGCAGGGCTGCGAGTCCATTGACGGCTGGCAGGGTATCAACAGCGTGCTGCAGGTGGATCAGACACCGATTGGCAAAACACCGCGCTCCTGCCCTGCCAGTTATATCGGCATCTGGGACACCATCCGCAAACTGTTCGCCGACACCGTCGATGCCAGACTGCGCGGCTACCTGCCCGGCCGTTTCTCCTTCAACGTTTCCGGCGGGCGCTGCGAAACCTGCAGCGGCAATGGCATGCAGAAGATCGAGATGAATTTCCTGCCCGATGTACGCGTGGACTGCGAAGCCTGCGGTGGCTGGCGGTTCAATGATGAAACCCTGTCGGTACAATACAAGGGCAAACACATTGGCGAAGTGCTGGCCATGAATGTTGACGAGGCTGTCGACTTTTTTGAATCAGTACCATCCGTGCATCACCCACTGAAGCTGCTGCAGGATGTTGGCGTTGGTTATCTGACCCTGGGCCAACAGAGTCCGACACTCAGCGGCGGAGAGGCCCAGCGCATCAAACTGGTCGCCGAGCTGGCCAAGGCCAAACCACACCTGAGTCTGCGCGGCAGCAAACCGCCGCACAAGCTCTATGTACTGGACGAACCCACAGTCGGCCTGCACATGGCCGATGTCGAAAAGCTGTTGCGCGTGCTGCACCGCCTGGTTGATGCCGGCAATTCGGTCATTGTCATCGAGCACAACCTGGACGTGATCACCGAGGCTGACTGGGTCATTGACATGGGGCCGGAAGGCGGCGACAAGGGCGGCAAGGTGGTGGCGCAGGGCAAACCTGAGAAAGTGGCTCGCAGCAAGCGATCGCACACTGGGCGGTACTTGAGTGCCCTTTAGGCGCATTGTCTGAGTCACTGGCGCAGTTGGGCAATACCGCCCCTGCGCCACCGTTGGAGCTTGCGCGAATTTCAGCATACACTGTCTCCACAGATCAGCTTCTATTCCTGAACGGCGACCATTTATTGATATGACACCCTGCTCAATTATTTCCACTGTCAGACATGCCGCGGGCAGACTGTCACTACTGACCCTGCTGTCCATACTTCCTTTAACATCCCATGCACAACCAGCCGATTTGCCTGGCCCGGTGCGCGTCGTCGTCGATGGTCACCAGTTCCCCAGCGATGCCTATGCACTTCTGGTCCAGGAAATCGGCAGCGACACGCCGCTATTGTCTGTCAATGCAGAACTGCCGCTGAATCCGGCATCAACCATCAAGACACTGACAACACTGGCGGCACTGGACATACTGGGACCCACTTACACCTGGCGCACTGAACTCTACGCGCTGGGTGCCATATCTGACGGCACGCTTAATGGCGACCTGCTGCTGCGTGGCGGTGGCGACCCCTTCCTGGTTGAAGAGCACTTCCGCAGCATGCTGAAGACACTGCAACGTCGCGGCGTTCAACACATCTCCGGTGACCTGCTGATCGATGCCTCACTTTATGATCCATCCGTGTCTCAGGAAGAGAGCCTGGATGCACAATCCAATCGCGCCTATAACGTGTTGCCACATGCCGCCATCACCAACTTTCAGGCCGTGACGTTTTATTTTTATCCGGCCGCTAACGGCCGGGACGTGCGTATCGAGGCCGACCCGCCCCTTCCCGGACTGAACATCGACAATCGCCTGCGTTTGCAGGCAGGTGCCTGTACCGGTTTTCAACGCGGGATCAGTTTCAATGAGGATCGCAACAATCAGACGGTGATATTCAGCGGCTCATTTCCGTCGCGATGCGATGAATATGCGATGACACGTTCGGTGATGGACGCGCCCGGTTACACCTACGAACTGTTCCGGCAGCTCTGGACCGAGCTGGGCGGCACACTGGCCGGCAGCTACCGACTGTCGGAACTTCCGGCAATCGAATCACCGCCTGCTGGCGAGCCCCTGGTGATCTGGCAGTCACCACCACTCGGGGATATCGTCACATCCATCAACAAGTACAGTAATAACATGATGACCCGGCAGTTGTTGCTGACGCTCGGGCTTCATCACAGCGCTCCGCCTGCAACAGTCGACAAAGGCATCGCTGCCATCCACGCCTACCTGGATGAGTTGCAGATCGACCGCAGCACACTGAGCATTGCCAACGGCTCCGGACTCTCGCGCGACACAAGACTGTCAGCCAGGCTGCTGGCGGACCTGATGTTGCATGGATGGCAGCAGCCCATCATGCCTGAGTTCATCGCCTCGCTCCCATTGGCGGGCCTGGATGGCACCATGCGGGACAGACTGGCCGATGAATCAGCCACCGGAAGAATCCACGTGAAGACAGGTTCACTTAACGGCGTCGCCGGAGTCACCGGATACGTGCTGGGCGCGTCGGGTAAACGTTATGTCGTCGCAGCGCTGGTAAATCACCCGGGCGCCGACCGGGGCACTGGCCAGGAACTCGGGGACGCTCTGTTGCGATGGGCAGGCCAGCAGTAGTAGCCTGCATCGGGAACTGAAGCTCGAAAGACAGGTCAAACTCAGCTGTTTCCCCGCATTCGGCCAGTTTTATGGATGATCGCCAACTCCCCACGCTGCAGCTCCCCGACATCGGGTCGAGTGGTGATCAGGATTGGGATTTTGATGAGCGCAACGACAGAATATCAGTCGTCAGAGACCGTCGCTTTCTGGGCTTGCTGCTAATCAGTGTCTGTCTGCACGCAACACTCATTGGTCTGTCAGTGCGCTTTGGTCTGGGCCCCTCATCGATTCCAGAGACAGAATCTTCCAGCCGTATTCAAATCACGCTTGTGGCACCCACGCCCCCCGCTCCTGAGCCTCAACAACAGGTAGAGGTCGCGCCTGAAGCGACCACACCGGAACCTGCCGAAGTTGCCCCAGTGGAGCAGCCACCCCAGCAGGTTGCATCAGAGCCAACACCAGTAACACCAGCTGCGGAACCACCAGCAACGATTGAAGTTGTCGAATCCCTACCGAGCATCAGCGAGCCCGAGCCCTCAGATGCACCCAGACTGCTGGCACCCACCCTGCCGGACATCCGCCGCGCAGTGCAGCGCAGCGAAGCCATTCGACGCAACAACACTATCGACTGCGATACCCGGCAGCGCTTCAGCGAACTGATCGACTGCGGTGATGAAGATCCAGGCTATGATTACGCCAGCGCCGAACAACACCCCGCCGCCCTGCTGTTCGCTGTCCCGCTGCCAACCGACCCGGTCGAAACTGGTGAGGAATTCAACGAAACCCAAGCACGAGTCCAGGACAACCTCAACGTCGTCGACAGCACTCTCAGCTCAACCCGCACCCGCCGCGCCGTAATGGGTCAGTAACACGCTATTCCGAACCGCTGCATACACACTCGCGGCGTATCGCATCCGGCATCACTTCCGAAGGGGGTAATGCTCCTCCTCAAGTTTTCGTCGCTCGCGTTACCCCCTCCGAAAGCACTGCCTCGATTGACCCGCAGTGCCGCGTCGGGATTACATTCATACTGGGATGCTCCGGAAGGTGGATATCAGATCGCGGCGCCGGACGCACTGAACTAGATCACAGCGCCAGATGCAGCAACACCGCCCAATCGAAGTGCCGGGAGTGGCGTAAAACGCGACGAAGTGTAAGTTTGACGCAGGCACCAAGGCTCGCAGGTGAGTGTATATAGAACAGCGGGAATAGGCACTGTGGTCAGATCGAGGTCTCGGGGATAGGGTGGCAAGGAGCGAG
>TARA_R100000306_G_scaffold61820_1_pt1 | contig 11311 bp, 6 predicted proteins | sample TARA_R100000306 | Tara Oceans TARA_R100000306 (sample SAMEA2620824) | marine metagenome | biome: marine biome (ENVO:00000447); feature: mesopelagic zone (ENVO:00000213); material: "saline water (ENVO:00002010), including plankton (ENVO:xxxxxxxx)" | depth 1000 m | reverse complement strand
GCTTCCAGCACCATGGACTGCACCCGGCCGGGGTAATCTCGCGCATAGGTCAGAGCGAGCCTTGTGCCGTAAGACAATGCAAAAATTGATACTTGCTCCAAGCCAAGTGCGGCTCTCAGCGCTTCAATATCTGACGCGCTTGCCGCGCTGTGATAGGCGCCCAGTCGCACCCCCTGCTCGAACAGCGTGCTCTGACATGCGTCAAACGCCTGCTGGAGCGTTTCCATCCCCGTATCAGCAGCATCGACAAGCGCCTGGCCAATCGGCTCACACCGCAAGGAGGGCTCCGCATAGCGAGTTCCGCGACGACCGAGGATTATGAAGTCTCGCGTCTGCGTCCCAGGATAGGCGCCCGGATAAAATGCTGCGCGCAACGATCCGACGCCGGGTCCTCCTGGAAGAAAGAGTACGGGCGCCAGGACAGGATTCGGCTCAAGAGCCCGGATCCGGATCACCGGTAGCTTCAGGATCAGCGGATCGTCAGGGTCAGCGCTTTGAGGCACGAATAGATAACCGCGCTCATAGCGTGGACCGCTGAGTTCGATCGGAAACGCCTCGCCTTCTTCTACGCGTTGGTAATATGGAGCTTCTGTCTGTGCGGACGCCAAAGGCAACAGGAACGCCAGCCAGGTCGCAACCAGCGCTGCAGCGGAATAGAAGCCTAGGTTTCGCATCTGACGCCCCATAGCAAAAAGGCTGCACCATCACAGTGCAGCCTTTGAGCATATGGATCGGCACGTTTTAGAAGCGAATTAATTTCTGTTTACCTGAAGCCCTACGCGCCCTGCTTCGGTGCAGCCTCGCCTTTGGACTTGGCGTAGATGTACAGCGGGGTGGCGTCGCCGGTGACGACTTCGGCGTTGACCACCACTTCCTCGACGCCCTCAAGGCTGGGCAGGTCAAACATGGTGTCGAGCAAAATGCCCTCCATGATCGAGCGCAAGCCACGAGCGCCGGTCTTGCGGTGGATCGCCTTGTTGGCGATGGCGGTCAGAGCATCCTCGGTAAAGGACAGGCCGACGCCTTCCATTTCGAACAGGCGCTGATATTGCTTGACCAGAGCGTTCTTCGGCTCGGTCAGGATCTGAACCAGGGCGTCAACGTCGAGATCTTCCAGTGTTGCGATCACGGGCAGACGGCCCACGAATTCGGGGATCAGGCCAAACTTGGTCAGATCGTCCGGCTCGACTTCAGACAGGACTTCACCCTGACGGCGGGCGTCAGGATCGCGCACATCGGCGCCAAAGCCCACGGCGGAGCCTTTGCCGCGCTGGGAGATGATGCTTTCGAGGCCGGCGAAGGCGCCGCCCACGATGAACAGGATGTTGGTGGTGTCCACTTGCAGGAATTCCTGCTGGGGATGCTTGCGGCCGCCCTGGGGCGGCACCGAAGCCACCGTGCCTTCCATGATCTTCAGAAGCGCCTGCTGCACGCCCTCGCCCGACACGTCGCGGGTGATCGAGGGATTGTCGGATTTGCGGCTGATCTTGTCGATTTCGTCGATATAGACGATGCCGCGCTGGGCGCGTTCGACATTGTAGTCCGCAGATTGCAGCAGTTTGAGAACGATGTTCTCCACGTCTTCACCCACATAACCGGCTTCGGTCAGGGTGGTGGCGTCCGCCATGGTGAAGGGCACGTCCAGAATGCGCGCCAGCGTCTGCGCCAGCAGCGTCTTGCCGCAACCCGTCGGGCCGATCAGCAGGATGTTGGACTTGGACAGCTCCACCTCGCCGTTCTGACCGGCATGGTTGAGACGCTTGTAGTGGTTGTGAACGGCGACCGAGAGCACGCGCTTGGCCTTGGCCTGGCCAATCACATAGTCCTGCAGGACCTGGAAGATTTCCTGCGGGCTGGGCACGCCCTCATTGGACTTCACCAGCGAGGTTTTGTTCTCCTCGCGGATGATGTCCATGCATAATTCAACGCATTCATCGCAGATGAAAACCGTAGGCCCTGCGATGAGCTTGCGGACCTCATGCTGGCTTTTGCCGCAGAATGAGCAATACAGCGTGCTCTTTCCGTCGCCTGTGGTCGCCTTGGTCATGGCTGCTCCCGTCGGTCCCGCTGTGCGCCGTGGCGCGGTTGGTTCGCTTTGGCCTAAATTCGTCAAAAGTGACTCGGCCCGTTCCTGCAAGATCAAGGCCGGACCTTAGCGAAACGTTTCTAAAGCGCATGTGATCACAGCCAGAGGGGGGTGATCAAGCATGCAAAACCGCGCTGGCCTGATCTGGCGCAGCGCGGCTTGGGTGCTCAGAACCGAGACAGACCTGACTTAAATCAGGACGCTTCGGGCCCGCCGCGCTTCTCGTAAACATGGTCGATCAGGCCGAAATCCTTGGCTTCCATCGCATCCATGTAGAAGTCCCGATCCAGCGTTTTCTCGACTTTTTCGAGCGGCTGGCCGGTGTGTTTGACGTAAATCTCGTTCATCCGGCGCTTGATCTTGAGGATGTCCTCGCCGTGACGCTCGATATCCGCCGCCGTGCCGCGGAACCCGCCAGACGGCTGGTGCAGCATGATGCGGGCGTTCGGCGTCGCAAAACGCATGTCCTTGTCGCCAGCCGTCAGCAGCAGCGAGCCCATGGAGGCCGCCATGCCGACGCAGGCCGTGGCCACCGGGCAGCTGATATATTGCATGGTGTCATAGATCGCGAGACCTGCGCTCACCGACCCGCCGGGCGAGTTGATGTACATGGCGATCTCTTTTTTCGGGTTTTCCGATTCGAGGAAAAGCAGCTGAGCCACCATCAGGCTCGCCATATGGTCTTCGATCGGCCCGGTGACGAACACGATGCGTTCCTTCAGCAGGCGCGAATAGATGTCGTAGGCGCGTTCGCCCCGCGCACTTTGCTCGACCACCATGGGAACGAGGTTCATCATCACATCCTGCGGCTCACGCATAGCCAGCTCCTCAAGGAAAGCAGTGTTCGTCTAGGTCGGCCGGATATGGCCATGGATCAGCACTGTGACAAGGCCCGCGCCTGGGCGCAAACCCTCAAATGCACAAGGCCCGGGCCTTTTTCCTCTCGTTCGAGAAGAAACCGACCCAGGCCTTGATGGTCCCGTCAGGGTTAAGACTGGATTAGTCCTCGTCGGACTTTGCAGCCTTTTTCTTCGGAGCCGCCTTTTTCTTAGCCGGAGCCTTCTTCTTGGCGGGCTTTTTCTCTTCGGCGGCGGGCGCCTCGTCGTCTTCAGCGAACAGGGTTTCGCGATCGACTTCCTCGTCGGTCACATCAGCCAGTTCGAGAATGTAATCGACGACTTTCTCTTCATAGATCGGCGCGCGCAGGGCCTGAATGGCGCCCGGGTTCTTTTGATAGAACTCGACCACTTCACGCTCACGACCCTGGAAGCGAACAGCTTCCTGGTTCACAGCGCGCGACAGCTCTTCCTGCGTGACGTCCACATTGGCTTTCCGGCCGATTTCCGCCAGCACCAGGCCCAGACGCACGCGACGCGCAGCGATCTTGCGGTAATCGTCCTTGAGCTCGTCCTCGGACTTGCCCTTGTCTTCATCGTCAAGCTGGTCGTTCTCGATGGCGTTCTGGACTTCGCGCCAAATCTGCTCGAACTCCTGCTCGACCATTTTCTCAGGCAGCTCGACGGAGTCATGCTCAGCGTCGAGCGCGTCCAGCAAGGTGCGCTTGACCTTCATGCGAGAGGCCTGGCCATGCTCGCTTTCAAAACGCTTGATCAGCGCGTCTTTCAAGGCTTCCAGATCGGACAGCCCGAGGCGCTCGGCCAGCGAATCGTCGATCTTGGTTTCGCCCGGCGCCTGAACGCCCTTCACTTCGGTGGCGAAGACGGCGTCTTTGCCGGCCAGGTGTTCAGCCTGATAATCTGCGGGGAAGGTCACCTTGATGTCGACCTTGTCGCCGGATTTGGCGCCGATCAGCTGCTCTTCAAAGCCGGGGATGAACTGGCCTGAACCGATCACCAGCTCAGCGCCTTCAGCGGCGCCGCCCTGGAATTCTTCGCCGTCGATGGAGCCGACGAAGTCGATCACGACCTTGTCGCCGTCCGCAGCCTTGCCGGACTTGTCTTCATAGGACACCGACTGCTTGGCCAGCTCTTCCAGCGCCTCGTCGACCTGCGCGTCAGCCACTTTGGCGACCGGGCGGGTCAGCTTGAGGGTCTTGGGATCGACCGTCTCAAATTCCGGCATGATTTCGAGGCTGATCTCGAACGCGAAATCAGCGCCGCTTTTCAGAACGTCTTCCGCATCGGATTTCACATCCACGGCCGGCTGGGAGGCCGGGCGGATCTTGCGCTCGTCCAGGGTTTCCTGGGTGGCTTGCGGGACCAGCTCCTGAAGGATGTCGCCCATGATGGAGGCGCCGAACATCTTGCGGATGTGGTTGGCGGGCACCTTGCCGGGGCGGAAGCCCTTCAGGCGCACTTCAGGACGGATCTCTTCGATCTTGGCGGTCAGTTTCGCTTCGAGCTCCGACGCGGGCACGACAACCTCAAACGTGCGCGAGAGCCCTTCAGCGGATTTTTCAACTACGTTCATCTTGGCGAGGCCTTGTTAGAATGCGGTCGCCGCCTTGCTCAAACGCGCTCATGCACGCGGGGCGGCGGCCGGGAATGAGCGCGCGTTATGTCACGCAGAATTTGCAGACGCAACGCCCAGCGGCGGTGAATGTGTGCAGCCCGGCCTCTCGCTCTGGAAAATCAAGGGCGTCAAACGGGTGCAGGCAAGGATTAAACAGCATGCTCCCGCCGCGGACTCAATCGAAACTTCTGCGCCAGCTGAGCGAGATCTCATTGCTGGAATCACCACTGACCTCGGACGCCAGGACGAATGACGGGGACAGACGCCATTCGATACGGGCGGCCCCCAGCGCCTGCCCCACGCCAGTCTCGAGCTCCAGATAGACATCTTCGGTCAATTGCCGTCCGCCCAATACGCTCACGGCGCCATCGCCGTTCTGACGAACATCGAGCCGGTCCATGCCCAAAACAGCGCGAACCCCCGCCATGGCGTCAAGCCACCCCGCGCCAGACAACTGGGCGGCGAGCTGTGACGCCTGCAAAGGACTGAGATCAGAAACACCGGACCCAAACAGGAGCCGAGACAAGATCTCGTCTTCGGGCAGGCTGGGCGTGCTTTCAAAAGACACCTCCGGCGCCCGTACCGATCCCTCAACACGCCCGATCACAGTCAGATCGCTGGTTTCATGAAGAGCCTCGATCGCGACGCGGCTTTGATTGACAGGACCGTCAAAGGTCACGCGTCCTGTCGTCAGGGTGAACGGCGCCGTCAGCAAGGACGCCTGCCCTGCAATCAAAGTCGCCTGGCCGGACAGATTCGGCCGGGTCGCCGTACCCGTCACATGCACGTCGGCGGACCATTCAGAGGTGAAGGCGCGGCTGGAGACGAACAACCTGTCATCCGCGCGCAGGTGATAATCGAGCTCGAGCCGGATCGGACGACGATAGGCGCGATCAAGACTGTCAGGCCGGTTCAGCTCCACTACTTCAATCTGGGGGATGGACGGGCCGCCATTGCCGCCCGCGCTCGGACGCACATCCAGGCGCTGCACGTCTGCTTCGCCCGTCACAGTCAGAACCCGCTCGCTGAGGGTGAAGTCGGCATAGCCGGACGCCCCGCCTGACAATTCCGGGCGGTCTACAAGATGGAGCCGGTTCAGCTCGATACGCCCTTCCCCTTCAAAACCGCCCTCGGTCATCCGGAATTCGGCCTGCGCATTGGCGCCGCTCTTCGCATCCTCGCCGACACGCAGCGATTCAATGACCAGCGCGCCATTGCGCCAGCCCCCCTGAGCGTTGATCGGCTCAAAACTGCGGCCGGCGATCGCGGAAGAAAGCGCGCCGTCCGTAAAGGTGACGACGCCGGACGTCTCCATCCCTTCAATCGAAGCGTCGACGGACAAGATGCCGCGCAAAATCTCGCCTTCTGGCAGATAGAGCCCCGCCAGCACGGCGACGTCTCCATTGACGTTCAAATCGCCCCGCCAGTCTGGCCGCGACAGATCACTAGATCCCGTCACGGCGCCCGGCAGCGTCAGATCCAGTCCGATATCAAGATCAGTGCCTGCAAATTGACCGTTCAGTCGGGACTGGTCGGGCGTGAGCTCCAGCTCGATAGCGCCGTTCAACGCGCCGAACTGATTGTCCGTCGCCGAGGACAAGTCCGACACCGCCAGACGCGATTGGCCTGTCCAGCGGCCGTCTGCGCGTGAGAAATCGCCAGCCAATTGCAAATCGCCCTGCCCCTGGGGCAAGCTGAGCAAGCCCATGATCAGGTCAGCAGGAAGAGCGCTGAAATCATAGGAAATGGAGGCGGCTTCAGGCGCGCGTTCAGCTCGGAAGGTCAGGCTCGCCTGATCGAGCGCCAACTGGGCGGCCACCGTCATGTCGCCGTTCTCATAGTCCAGAGAAAGCGGGCCGGGCGAGGCCAAGCGCCGCCCTGAAACCTCACCAGACACGTCCAGAACAGCTTCAGCGCGACCGTCTGCATAGGCCACAGGCCCACTCACAGACACATTAAAGGGCTCTGCGACCGCCCCTTCAGCATTCAAGTCAAATGTCAGCGCGTCCAGCGGGCCAGACAACCGTACGTCCGCAGCATTCACGGTGACGCCTGAAACCCGCACCCCTTCAAGCGCTGCGCTCAAATCCAGCCGTCCCGCCAGGATTTCCGTGCGAGAGGCCTGATAGGCAAGCGAGGCGGACCATAGCTCAATGGCGCCGTCCTGCTCGGCGGTGAAATCAAGTTCCACGGCTTCATCGAGCAATCGCGCTTCGCCTTGAACCACGACATCAGCATATTGACCAGACCGCACGCCAATGCGGCCGGCCTGTCCTGACCAGTCCAGATCGCCTTGTAAGAGCACCTCGCTCTCGCCGCTCGCGGCGTCAAAGCGCCAATCACCCGCCACCCCTGTTTGAGACGGTGCAATCTCGATACGCAGCATCGGTCGCTCAAGCGCAACGCCGCCCAAAGACAAGGCGTCCGCCTGCGCCTGGAGGCGCGCCGTCAGGCCGCGTCCGTCTTGGTCAAGCTCCGCGGCGCCCGCAATCACCCCGGAAAGGCTGGCGACGTCAAACGCCGCAGCGTCCACCGCATACTCGACCGCGCCCTGCCAGCTGCTGGCGTCTGCAGTGCGTGCAATATCGCCGCTCAGCCGCAGATAGCGTCCCTCTACATCCAGATCTGTGAGGGCCAGCCCATCGGTCAGGCTCAGTCGTCCCTGTCCGCTCAATCCCGAGGCCAGAACGTAAGGCACGCCCTCTCCGGTCAGGCTATCAGCCTGAACCGTCAGCGACAGTCCTGCCTCATCGCCGACGCCCTCAAGCATAACGGGCCCGGACAGGCCGTCCTGAATCCGGCCGGCATCATCAAGCGCGACAGAGACACGTCCTTGAAAAGCGCGCGTCATCAAGTCGAATGCGCCTGCCGCACTGGCGGCGACGCCCTCAGACTGGAGTTGGGATGTTTCAAATTGGAGTGTCTGCTCGTTCCGATCATAAGCGCCATTGGCGATAAAGCTGATTTGGTCGCCCAGCGCCGCTCCAGCCCGCGCGTTTTCCCAACGCACGGTCTGCGCTTCTCCGTTCACGTCATATGAAAATGTGCTGTCCTGACGCCCCACCACAAAGCGCGCACTGATGTGTTCCGCCTCGATCTGGGAATGCTCGACACCGCGCGCCTGCACATCGCCTGACAACCAGGCGTCACGATCAGCACGATTGAGCTGCGCCTGAACGCTCGCCTCTTGAATCGACAGGTCTTGAGGCAGAAACAGAGACAGGCCGTCCGATGACAGACGCCCTGTGAGGTCAATGAGCGGTGTTTCGGCCTTGCTCACGGAGAGCTCGCCAGCATCACTGGAGAAGGCCAGGCGGCCAGTTAGAGGATCAAGCGCGCCCTCGCCCGAAATCGTCCCGCCAGACAGAAGCGCCTGCACATTGGCCGGCAGCTCTGGCCAGGCGTCGGCGTCCGTCAGACCTTCGAGCCGCCATGCGCCATCCTCCCACAGGCCGCGACCTTCAAGTCCTGCAATCTCGCCGACCACAAAGCTGTAATCGGCCTGTCCAGCCTGAGGCGTCCCGTTGATCGTCGCTTCCAGCTCAAATCCGCGCCCGCTCGCATAAACCAGATCAGCCAACGGGCTATCTGCTTCAGCATGAGCGGAGAGCTGCCCTGCAATCACCCCCTGAGCGTTGCGGGTCAGGTCCGCAACGAGGCGATCAGATGCGCCGTCAATACGCACGATTTCAGCCCTCAGACTTTGCCCCGCTTCAGGGCTGCTGGTCAGAGCCGCTTCAGCGCGCAAGGCTGCGCGTTCGCCCAGAACAGGCGCCTCCAGCACGAGCTCCGAGATCAGAAGCTGATTGAGCCTCACCCCCCGTGACGCCCCGCCTTGAGACGCGTCTGCGCGCTCAAGATCAGGACGGCGATGCATCACAATACGGTCCGCCTCGACAGCCTCGATAGCGACGGTTGGCCCCAACAAGGAGCGAGCGCGCCACCCCACGCGCACATTGTCTGCTTCAAGCCAAACACCCTGCTCGTCTGACAACGTAAGCTGCTCGACGCTGAAGTCTGACAGCACGTCGCCTTGCAGGCCGGCCAGATGCACGACCCCGACCGCATCGACCCGGCGTCCATCCACCAAGTGGGAAACCAGAGCACGGCCCGGCGCTTGGCGGAGACTGACAAGGCCAGCCAGAACCAGGACCGCCGCTATGACAAGTATGGCGAGGCCGGTCTTGAGAAGCGTTGAAGCGCGCATGCTCAGAACGCCTCCCCAAGCCCGATATAAACCTGCAGCTCAGGATCGCCGGAAATGGGGTCCAGTGGCGTCGCCACGTCAAAGCGTACTGGCGCGAAATCGAGATAATAGCGCAGCCCGAACCCGACGGCGCTTCGCATCGCGCCGAAATCAGGGGTCTCATCGCGGCCAGCCGCTGCTGAATCCACAAAAACCACCCCGCCCCAGCGCCTTGATCGCCGCCAGCGCGCTTCAATGCTGGTTTCGATGATGGAGCGTCCGCCAATCAAGGCTCCAGCCTGGTTGCGAGGCGCGAGCGACTGATACTCATAGCCGCGTGCGGACCCGCCGCCCCCTGCGAAGAACCGCTGTTCAGGCGGCAGAGCGTACAACGGCGCGCCGACGATGCTCCCCGCTCTCAAACGCCCTGCAATGATCAGCGATGAGGAGAGCCGTTGATAGGTGCGCGCCTCACCCACGGTTCTAAGATACTGCGTCTGCCCCACAGTTCTTGAGTCTTGCGTCGCCGTGTCCCCGGTCACCACTGCCGGAGAAACATCCACCGAAAACAGATAGCCATCCGTAGGCGCGATCGCGCTGTCGCGATCATCCCAAACGGCGCCCAGCGAAATCGAACCTGTGTAGACATTCAGATCAAGCGTATCTGTTTCGCTGTGAGCGCTGGTGACATTCGCCCCAAGCGAAACAGTCAATGTCTCACTGAGGGGGCGTGACACACGTGCGCCGACGCCGGCTTCCAGCAGATCATAGGCGTCCGTCTCCTCACGTCCGGTATGCGCTTCCAGGGTCAGTTTCTGCCCCAGCCTGCGCCAGTGAGGAGCGCTGAGTTCAACGGTCAGACCGCTCAAGACGGTCGCCAGATTCAAAGAGATGTCGAGGGTTTCATCGCCGCCGAACAGATTACGCCGTTTATAGGCGCCGCTGACGCCGCCCCCCTCGCTTGTAGACAGACTGAACCCCGCTTCCGCCACATGGCGCGGGGCTGGTGAGGCGGATACAGTGACAGCGCGCCTTTGTGGTCCCGGCTGATCAACGGGGGCGGACAGCGTCACAGCGGCGCCCGAAATGCTCTCAAGCGCTTCAAGGCGACTTTCAAAAGTGCGGAGTTGGGCCCTGCTGACACGCTCGCCCGGTTCAAACGGGGCCTGCCGGCGAATGAACCCGGCGCGCCACCGGTCTGTATCCAGCGAAACATCACCATAAAGGCTTTCAGAGCCAGGCTCGTAAATGAAAACGGCGTCACCGCTGGCGTCTGCATGATCAACCGTGATCTCTCGGTGGTCCAGTCGCGCATCCGGCCAGCCTGAGTTGCGCAGGGCGCGCAGACCGCCCGTCTCCGCGCTGAGCACGTCTGCAGCACGGACCGGGTCGCCGGCTTGAAGCGCGATGGCGTCGCGCGCGACAGAGCGGGCGTAATCTTGTCCCTGCGCCGTCACAGCAATGCTGGAGAACCTGAACAGCTCGCCTGGGGTGACCTGAAAGCTTGGCGCATCCTCGCTTTGGTCAACAATCACACGAGCCGTGTAATACCCCTCAGACCGAAGGTATCGCAAAAGCGTATTTGCGCTCGCCTGCGCATCAACAGCCCCGGTCTTGGTCCGCTCGTCCAACAGTGATTGCAAGGCGTTTGACAATTCAGCATTCGCATCGCCTGACACAGTCACGCTCTGCCCGTGCGCCTGGGCGGACAAGGTGAGGCACGCCGAAATGGCGAGTGCGCGAAGCACGGTCATCAGCTCTGGTCCCGCAGCCAACAGTCAAAAAGGACCGGCGGGGTCGCAACCCCGCCGGCTCTGCATCCTATGGGAAACAAGTATGGCCAAAAAGCAGCCTCTTATGCCGGAAACACTAATTCAGCGCACCGGTTTCAAAGCGGATATCCCCGTCCCCGAATTGGATTTCGACCGTGTTGTCTTGGGACTCCTGCCAGACAAGTGTCCCGAGCGTGCCCATCAGAACAAGAATGACAGCGGCGCCGATGAGAACGACAGGGCTTGGTTTTTGATTTTTCATCGCCTGCTCCATGATGTCTGCCCCTCTAACGCGCATTCAAGGTGAAGGGTTCCGAGAAATCGGGAACGGACCGGTCTCATTGTGCGTTACACCGTCATGAAAACACATGCATTGATCACCTATGGCCGCAGCCTGATGGCGCTGACCATGGCGGAGTCGGTCCGGCCTTTGGTCGACCATGTCATCGGCCTGGATACGATCGGGATGACCGCCCTGTCGTTCTCCAAATACTGCGATGAGACGCGGACTGTCTGCGAGCCCTCTGACGAAGTCGCCTACACCAAGGACATTGCAGCGATCTGCAAGGAGTTTGCGCCAGATACGGTGCTCATACTGCCAGGCTTTGAAGATATGGAAGGGCTGGCGCGTCACAGGTCGCTCTTGCCAGATAACGCGAAACTGGCGGCGCCCGATTGCGCCTCCATCGAACAGGTGACCCCCAAGCATCATTTCGCGACTCTGATCCAGGACAACGCCATCAACGCGCCAAAGACGCAGGTCTTTGAGAGCGCAGAAGAGGCTCAAGGCGGGCC
>TARA_R100000306_G_scaffold26078_2_pt1 | contig 11346 bp, 10 predicted proteins | sample TARA_R100000306 | Tara Oceans TARA_R100000306 (sample SAMEA2620824) | marine metagenome | biome: marine biome (ENVO:00000447); feature: mesopelagic zone (ENVO:00000213); material: "saline water (ENVO:00002010), including plankton (ENVO:xxxxxxxx)" | depth 1000 m | reverse complement strand
GAGCTTTTGCCGTGACCTTCCCTACCATGATTCGGTCTAAGAAAAGTTAATCATAGCATAACAGCTGTCATTCCGACAGCGCAAAGCGACGAGGAATCCCACGAAAGCCAAATGAGATTTCTCACGATGTTCGAAATGATAAAAATTTTGAAGAATTTACAAAAAGAATAGCATATCATCACAGTTGAGTAGGTAATGAAGGAAAAAAACAATAAAATTGCAACGCAGTTGTTTTGGAGTTTTGCCAGAGAAACAACCAAGCATTCTAACACATGTCTTTATGAAAAAATCGTTTCAATTCCTATTTCTTGCTCTTTTAATAAGTACCTCAAGTTTTTCGCAATCTGCCGATGCCGATACGGATGCCAAATATTTTTTTAGCGTGGTAGCAGGTTTTAATTCCGTACAGCTACACTCCAGCGGTCCTATATTTGAAGATACCAAGTTTAATTCAGGATATAGTTTTGGATTGCAGTTTAACCTCTTTCCCGACTATGAATTTCAACAATTTTATACACGCGCTGCAATCTATTACTCTAAGGAAAAATCTGAAAACGAAACTCCCGTCTTGATTCAGGGGGAACCTGTTAGGGCGAAAGGCGATTTCAGTTTTGCAAACATTGAAGCATTTATAGCGTATCGATTTGCAAAACAAGCAACTGTAGATGTATATCTTGGAGCTGGGTTTTTGTTTCAACAGAAAATAACCAAAGACGATGATGCATACCGCTTCATTGACACCGATGGAAATGAATTCCCAATTTTTGACCGTGAAAATCTCAGTTTACCACTACGTTTTCAAAGTGAAGGTCCTAAAGCTGCACTCGGCCCCTTTGCAGAATTAGGTGCCTTTGTTCCTGTTGGAAATAAACTACTCGGGATTTCTACCGGAGTACAATATTCATATTTTAAAACCAATAGTTCTGCAAAGCTAAATTTTGAAAAAACAAACCTTTATTTAAGGGTCGGCTACGAGCTATTCTAAAGTAGGTAAAGCAAAGGTTAGCCAAGTTAGTTCTGGTTTGACCCTAACCTCTCTTCAAATTGTATTTGCAGTGCAAGCAAAGACATTTTATTTCAAGAAAATAAATTGTAACTTTAAGCGACTCCCCCATAATCCTTAAAAATTATAATTTATGAAATTGAAAATTTTAGTTGCAGCCGTGATAACCCTAGGGTTTTTAAACGGAACTGCTCAAACAGATTTACAAAAAGACACCAAGAAACTGGAGCATAAAAAAATTCCACTAGATCCCAATGTTAAAATGGGCACCCTAGATAATGGACTCACCTATTACATCCAGAATAATGGTAAACCTGCCGATAAGTTAGAACTTCGCCTAGTGGTGAACGCAGGATCCATTTTGGAGACAGAAGACCAACTCGGACTCGCCCATTTTATGGAGCACATGAATTTTAATGGGACCAAAAATTTTCAGAAAAACGAATTGGTAGATTACCTACAGAGCATCGGAGTTAAATTTGGCGCAGATCTAAATGCATATACTAGTTTTGATGAAACCGTTTACATTCTCCCTATCCCCAGTGACGATCCAGAAAAACTAGAAAAAGGCTTCCAGATTCTAGAAGATTGGGCGCACAACGCAACACTAACAGATGAAGCCATTGACGATGAACGCGGTGTTGTTTTAGAAGAATATCGGCTAGGATTAGGCCCCAATAAACGAATGATGCAAGAATACCTACCTAAGCTCATGTACGGTTCTAAATACGCAGATCGCTTACCCATTGGAACCAAAGAAAACCTTGAAAATTTCGAATATCAAGATGTTCGGGATTATTATCAAAATTGGTACCGTCCAGATTTAATGGCCGTGGTTGCTGTCGGGGATTTAGACCCAGCCGAATTGGAGGCCAAGATAAAAAGTCATTTTGGAAGTATTGCTAAGCCTAAATCGCCTAAAAAGCGCGAAGAATTTTCAATGCCAAACCACGAAGAAACATTGGTTGCCATTGCAAGCGACAAAGAGGCACCCTTTACGCAGGTGCAAATTGTCTACAAAGACAAGTTCAAAGCTCCTAAAATTGAAACGGTGGCAGACTACAAAGAGCAATTAGCCAAAGATTTATTTGCGACCATGATCAATAATAGGCTCACTGAACTCACAAACAGCCCGAATCCGCCCTTCGTTTTCGGATTCTCTTATTATGGCGGTACCTTTGCCCGAGGGAAAAATGCCTATCAAAGTGTTGCCTCTACCAGTGAAACGGGTCAGTTAAACGCCCTTAAAACCTTATTAGAAGAAAATGAACGCGTAAAACAATACGGGTTCCAAGAAGGAGAGTTTGAACGTGCCAAGGCTTCTATTATGGCACGTCTAGAAAAGCAATACAACGATCGTGACAAACAGGAAAGCAATCGGATTGTTGGGCAGTATGTTCAAAATTATTTAGAAGATAGCCCTGCTCCTGGAGTAGCCTGGGAATACGAAACGACCAAACAATTGCTCCCAACCATTCAGTTAGATGATGTAAGTAAACTCATTAATACCTTTATCCACGATGATAATAGGGTAATTATTCTAACCGGTCCGGAAAAAGAAGGCCTAAAAAAAGTCACAGAAGCAGAAGTATTATCACTGCTCAAAGATGTGCAAGGTTCAGAAATAGCGCCATATCAAGATGATGTGGTACGTAAGGACCTGATTGAAAATCTAAAACCTGCAGGAAGTATCTTGAACACTGAAACCGACGCAAATTTAGGGGTTACAACGCTCACCTTGAGTAATGGAGCAAAAGTGATCTACAAAAAAACCGATTTCAAAAACGATGAAGTTCTATTTGAAGCCTTCAGCTTTGGCGGAAATAGTTTGTACACAGACAAAGAATTACTTGCTACAGTCTATGCAAACGGCGGAATTAACGAAGCGGGCATTGGCGGACTCTCAAAAAAGGATCTCAGTAAAATGATGAGTGGTAAAATCGTGAGTGTTTCTCCCAGCATTGGACTTGCTACTGAAAATTTAAGGGGTCAAGCGGCTCCCAAGGACCTAGAGACTTTGTTCCAAATGGTCTACCTCTACTTTACCGATGTGAACAAAGATGCCGAAGCTTATCAGTCTTTTATTTCTAAACAGAAAAGCTTCTTGGCTAACATTATGAGCAACCCGAATTTTTACTTTAGCGATCAGATTCAACAGTTTCAAAATAAAGGAAATCCACGCTATGTCGGATTTCCAACGGTAGCAGACTTAGAAGCAGCAGATTATGATTTAGCATATACTAAGTTTTTAGAACGATTTGAAGATGCAGGAGATTTCAATTTTTATTTCGTTGGAAATGTGGATGAACAACAACTGAAAGCATTTTCTGAAAAGTATATTGCATCATTACCCACCACGAACAGTAACGAAACGTTTAATCCGACACAATTTAGAAAAGCGGACACATATCAGAAAAAAGTGGTCAATAAAGGAACCGATCCAAAGAGTTTAGTAAATATAACATGGATTGAAGACGATGTTCCTTTTAATGAAAGAGAAAGTGTCTTGGTAGATGCCTTGGGAGAAGTGTTGTCTATTAAACTCATCGAACAACTACGTGAAGAAGAAGGCGGAGTTTACGGTGCTGGTGCCAACGGAAATTTCAGAAAACTCTCTTACCCAGGAGTTACTTTTTCGATATCGTTCCCGTGCGGACCCGAAAACGTTGACAAATTGATTGCTGCGGCTTTGGCAGAAGTAGAAAAGATTAAAAGTAATGGTCCGACACAAAAAGACGTCGAGAAAGTGAAAGAAGCGGTACTTGTAGAGAACAAGGAGAATCTAGAGAAAAACAGTTTCTGGATGCGTACGCTCGTAACGGCAGCCACCGAAGACAGGCCTGTCACAACTTTTGTAGACGCAAACGAAGATGTAGCCATCATTACCGCTGAGGGAATTCAGGAGGTAGCCAATAAGTATCTAGATGAAAACTACTTTTTAGGTATTCTGATGCCGGAAGAAGAGTAAAAAGTTATAACAATTGTAATGCAAAACCCACCACTCGGTGGGTTTTTTATATTTTAAGGTGATTAGCTACAATCCTACTTTGCTGATAACTTTTATCTTTTTTGCAATATTTTTACGTTTCTTTTTCAAAATTAGCTGATACAATGTGCTATAAACCAACGAACGCGTAGAATACAATTGTTCACTTCCTGTTAACAAAATTCATTTTTTGCCCGCATAATTAATCGTATTTTTAATCTTTCAAACTGAAACCAATTTAATGGGTAAAATAATTGCTATTGCCAATCAAAAAGGAGGTGTGGGTAAAACTACCACAAGTGTAAATCTAGCGGCCTCATTGGGTGTACTGGAAAAGAAAGTGCTATTGATTGATGCAGACCCACAGGCCAATGCAACTTCTGGTCTTGGTATTGACGTGGAAAATGTTGAAATAGGCACCTATCAGTTATTAGAGCATACAGTAAAGGCGTCTGATGCTATTCTGAAAACTGAGTCGCCAAACCTAGATATCATTCCGTCGCATATCGATTTGGTTGCTATCGAGATTGAATTGGTAGACAAAGAGAACCGGGAATACATGATGAAAGAGTCGCTACAAGGTTTGAGCGAACGCTACGACTATATTTTGATAGACTGCGCTCCTTCCCTTGGTTTGCTCACTTTAAATGCGTTAACGGCTGCAGATGCAGTGATCATTCCGATACAATGTGAATATTTCGCCTTGGAAGGACTTGGCAAACTATTAAACACCATTAAGAGCGTTCAGAAAATACACAACAAAAACCTCGATATTGAAGGCTTGTTGCTCACGATGTACGATTCGCGTCTACGTCTTTCAAATCAGGTGGTAGATGAAGTAAAAAAACATTTCGATGAAATGGTCTTCAAAACAATCATTCAGCGTAATGTGCGTTTGAGTGAAGCACCCAGTTATGGTGAGAGCATCATTAGTTACGATGCGGGTAGCAAAGGTGCCAATAATTACTTAAGTTTGGCACAAGAACTAATTGAAAAAAACGCATAACGTTTTATGGCGAAAGCAACTAAAAAACAAGCGCTGGGGCGCGGTCTCTCTGCTCTGCTGAAAGATCCTGCCAACGATATACAGTCTGCAGAAGACAAAAATGCAGACAAAGTAGTAGGTAATATCGTAGAACTCGATCTGTCTACTATTGAAGTAAACCCCTTCCAGCCCAGAACAAGTTTTAATGAAGAGTCGTTACGGGAATTGGCTTCCTCTATTAAAGAATTAGGGGTCATACAACCCATTACCGTTCGAAAATTAGGGTTTAACAGTTTCCAATTAGTAAGTGGTGAACGTCGTTTCCGTGCTTCCAAATTAATAGGGCTGGCCAGTATTCCTGCGTATATTCGTATTGCAAACGATCAGGAATCGTTAGAGATGGCGCTCGTTGAAAATATACAACGCCAAGATTTAGACCCCATTGAAATTGCACTTTCGTACCAACGACTAATTGAAGAAATACAGGTTACCCAAGAAGAACTGAGTGACCGTGTTGGGAAAAACCGCTCTACCATTGCCAATTACCTCCGTTTGCTGAAACTAGACCCGATTATTCAAACTGGGATGCGCGATGGGTTTATTTCGATGGGGCACGGAAGAGCACTCATCAACGTAGAAGACCTAAACGAACAGCTAGATATTTACGAAAAAATTCTATCTGAAAAACTCTCTGTACGCGATACCGAGGCGTTAGTTCGTACTAATAAAAAACCAGAAAGCAATTCAGCTCCTGCCAAGAAGGCATTACCAACCTATGCGAATAAAGCGCGTAGAGAGTTAACAGACATTTTAGACGCTAAAGTTGCCATAAAAGTGAGTAAATCTGGTAAAGGGCAATTCGTAGTGCCGTTCCATAACAAGGATGAATTTAATCGTATCCTCAGCCTATTGAAAAGTGAGAAGTAGCCTCTTACATATCCTTTTTTTTTGCTGTACCTTTTCCCTGTTGGCGCAGACCAACGATTCGCTTGCAGTAAAAACTGACACCCAACTGCTGGTAAAAGATACGCTTTCCGCAAAAGAACCTTACAATCCGTTGGCACCCAGTAAAGCCGCATTCTACTCGGCAGTGTTGCCTGGTCTCGGACAAGCATACAATAAAAAATATTGGAAAATCCCCATCGCGTATGCCGGAATAGGTACGGGTATCTATTTCCACATTAGAAATGACAACGATTACGACCGCTTCCGAAATGCTTACAAACGTAGGTTGGCTGGTTTTACAGACGATGAGTTTTTTGGTGATGGCGATACGCCAATCATCAGCAACGACAGGCTTATTGACGCACAACGTTCTGCGCAACGTAACAAAGATGTGAGTTTAATCGTAGCCATAGCCTTTTATTTAGTGAACATCATCGATGCCAATGTAGACGCGCATTTACGACAATATGACGTGAGCCCAGATCTATCACTCACCCCAAATTTTGAAGTGAACCCAATCAATACCCAACCCCAGTACGGACTGGCGCTTAAACTGAAATTGAAATGAAGCTAGCGTTGTTAGGATATGGAAAAATGGGACAGATTATCGGTACATTAGCTACCGAAAAAGGACACGAGATTGTGTATAAAAAAGGTAGTGATTTTGAAACGGGAACGCTTTCCGAAGCAGCGGTAGCGATCGATTTTTCAGTACCCGAAGCAGCTGTAGATAACATCACAAAATGTTTGGATGCCAACATTCCTATTGTTTCAGGAACCACAGGCTGGCTTTCAGAATACGAAAAGGTGCTAAAAAAATGTGAAGCATGTAACGGAAGCTTTATCTATGCGTCCAACTTCAGTGTTGGAGTAAATCTCTTTTTTGATTTAAATGCGTATGCGGCAAAACTTATGGCTCCGTGGAAGGAGTATACTGTTTGCGTAGAAGAAATTCATCATACCGAGAAGAAAGATGCCCCTAGTGGTACGGCGATTACCATTGCTGAAGGGATTTTAGAACATTCCGATAAAAAAAACTGGGAACTCGATACTGTTTCCGAAGAGAACATCACCATTACCGCCAAACGAGAAGCTGATGTGAAAGGAACGCACCGCGTAGATTATGAGTCGAAAATTGACACTATTTCTATAAAACATGAAGCCCACACACGTGAAGGTTTTGCAAAAGGTGCTATTTTAGCAGCCGAATGGTTGGTCGGGAAAACAGGCGTGTATAGCATGAAAGATGTGTTAGGATTAACTGATAGTAAGTAGTTGGTAGTTGAAAGTTAGAAGTTGGAAGTTGGAAGTTAAAAAAAAAACTAACACCAATGACCACCGACTAAAGATTAAAGATTTAAAAAATATAACATGAGCTGGACAGGTTGGTTATTATTTATATTGATTGTACAAGTAATCCATTTCTTAGGAACATGGAAATTGTATCGTAATGCCGGTAGAAAAGCTTGGGAAGCGGCAGTTCCTGTATATAACGCTTTAGTTTTGATGAAAATCATTAATCGCCCCTGGTGGTGGACCCTCCTGCTTTTTATACCCATTGTAAACCTGATTATGTTCCCAGTAATTTGGGTGGAAACGCTACGCAGCTTCGGCAGAAACAGCAGTGTTGATACCGCTCTGGGACTACTCACGTTCGGACTTTACATTTATTACATCAACTACACACAAGATGTTACCCACATAGCAGACAGAAGCCTAAAACCGCGTACCTCCACAGGGGAGTGGGTGAGCTCTATATTATTTGCAGTGGTAGCCGCTACCATCGTGCATACCTATGTAATGCAGCCGTTTACCATACCTACCTCCTCTTTAGAAAAAAGTTTATTGGTAGGCGATTTCTTATTTGTGAGCAAGTTCCATTATGGTGCCCGTATCCCGATGACACCCCTCGCCTTTCCTATGGTACACGATACCATACCCAAAGTTGGTGTAAAGTCGTATATCTCTAAACCGCAAATACCATATACGCGAATTCCCGGTTTTCAAAAAATCAAGCGAAACGATATTGTAGTATTTAATTGGCCGGTAGATACGCTTATTAATATCACACCCGGCCAGATGCGCGGTAGCGTTCAAAAACCCATCGATAAAAAATCGAATTATGTAAAACGTTGTGTAGGATTGCCCGGAGACTCGCTTTCAGTAAAAAATGGCTACGTGTATATCGACGGAAAGCAAAACGTATTGCCAGACCGTGCGAAAGTTCAATTTGCGTATGAGGTGTATGCAAAAAAGGCACTGGTACAAACCATTAACGGAAAATATACAGCAGACCCTATCCCTTTTATGGTAGACCGCTATAATATCACAGATATTTATGTTTCTGGAATCGACCGTGAAAATCAAGTATTAATCCATACCGCCCACCTCACAAAACCTACCGCAGAAAAGCTAAAGAACAATCCTGATGTGCTAGATGTGGTTCAGATTGAAATCGAAGAAGGTTATTACGATGAAAGTGTGTTTCCAAATGATGCACAATACGAATTCAACAATAACTTTTTTGGGCCAATTTACATTCCAGAAGCTGGTAAAACAGTAACCATTAATGCCCAAAGTATTCCTTTTTACCGACGCATAATTGAAGTGTATGAAGGGACTGAACTCGGCATTGACAATAAAATCACCCAAAACGGAACCCAAGTGTTACTAAATGGTTCTCCCATAACTGAATACACCTTTAAAATGGACTATTACTGGCTCATGGGAGACAATCGAAATAATTCTCAAGATGCGCGCACCTGGGGTTTTGTGCCGTTTAATCACGTGGTTGGAAAACCAGTCTTTATTTGGGCTAGTTTCGACAACACCAATAAGGGACTCCTCAATTGGCGTCCGCGTTGGGAGCGTTTCTTTACCACGGTTCATGGTAGTGGGAAACCTGTATCTTATTTAACCTATTTCTTAGTGCTTTTGGCTGCTTGGTTTACATTTAACTATTTCAGAAAAAGAAATAAAGCTAAGAAAAAGTAATAGGCAGTTCGAAGCTGCACTTGTTGTTAAGCTATGAAGCGAATCCATATCATACTTCTCATTATTGGCGTGGTTGGCGTTATAGGTTTTATTTATTTTATGACCGTTCAACAAGTGGCCAAGCCTTATATTATGAGTTCAACTGCCAACGAACCCACGTTGCCAATTGGCACTCAGGTCATGGCTTCCAACCTTTGGGAATACAAGAATGGGAGTTTTATCGTATTTTCTGAAAAAGACCCTTTTTCTAACCAAGAATACGAGTATATTTTTAGACTGATCGCTTCAGAAGGTGATACCCTCGAAATAAAAAAAGGGATTGTATATGTAAATTCTCAAAATGTAGATGCGCACCTTACGCTAAAACATTTATATCGTGTGCATTTTGATGAAATTTCCTCGTATGAGCATCTTTTAACGCCCGACGATTACATGTATCAAGATGCCAATATGGCCTCAGATTCGTTATTTGTGTTCTTGCCAGATGCTTCGGCTAATTTAGAAGAAGCTATCAGGGTAAAAAGTCATTATTCGGAAAAAGATGCTATGATACAAGAGCAATACGGTGCCCGATGGAACAAAGACAATTTTGGACCCCTCATTATTCCGACGAATAAATTATTTGTGATGGGTGATAACCGAGATAATGCGATGGATTCCAGATTTATCGGACTCATAGATAAAGCAAGTGTTGTGGCCAGCTTGAAATTAAATTAATGATTTTAGTACACCCCACATATTTCCCAAGTATCGTTCAGATGGCGGCCATTGCACAGACGAATGCTGTGGCTTTTGAAGTATGCGACAATTACCAAAAACAGACCTACCGAAACCGCTGTTATATCGCGCATACCAATGGTACGTTATTGTTGAATGTTCCCGTAAAGCACAGTAAAGATGGTACACGCCAAAAGATGGTCGACGTGATTGCTGAAAACGCCTTCCCTTGGCAAAAAGAACATTGGAAAAGCATTCAGAACGCCTACCGCACTTCCCCTTTTTTTGAGTTTTACGAAGACGAATTAGTGCCGCTTTTCAATTGTGAGGTACATGGAATTTTAAACCACAACCTCCGTATTTTCGAAACACTTTCAGAATTAATAGGTATTGAAGTAGCTGTATCAAAAACCGAAACCTACGAAGTAACCCCTGAAATCAAAGACCTACGGCATCTGGCCGTGGCAAAATCGAAGGTACAATACCCACTACAACCCTACACGCAGGTATTAGAGGCGCAGCACGGCTGGTTGCCCAATCTTTCGGTTTTAGATTTACTGTTTAATGAAGGTCCAAGCTCCTTAAATTATCTAGAAACCCAACAACTCAATTTTTCCGCAGAAAAGTAAAATTTCGTCTCGATAAAAAACTACGAAAATTTATTCAATCACCATATTTGAAAGAATCGGATAATGATCTGAAAATGTAGTGTCTATACGTTCAAACGAAAGTATATTGAAATTTTCTGAGGTCAAAATATAATCAATTCGCATCGGGTAAAAATCGAAATTAAAGGTAGTTCCCAAGCCATTTCCCCGTTCTAAAAAAGCATCTTGCATATCTTCACTCAAGTACCGGTACACATACGAAAACGGCGTATTGTTGAAGTCACCCGCCATGATTTTAGAGTACTCACAACGTTGACCATGGTCTAGAATGATTGCGGCCTGCTGTTCCTGTTTTATAAATGCAGAAGAAATACGTCTACGCACTTTTTGCTTGTCTTCTTCTTGTAATTTCTCTACCGAAGGTTTTATTCCAATCGATTGTAGGTGTAGGTTATATACTCGAATCGTATCGGTTCCATGAACGATGTCGGCGAAAATGGTGTTGTTTGCAGTTTCCTTAAAGTTGAAAGACCCTGTGTTGATGATGGGGTGCTTCGAATAAATAGCATGTCCCAAGGTGTTGTCTTTTTTGAATTCGGTATAGATAAAAGGATAGGCCGAGAAATCGACTGTATGCTTCTTGATAAATTCTTGAAGGCAAATAATATCAGGATCCTTCTCTTTGATGATTTCTGACAGCACTTCTGAAGCTTCTTTCGTTTTGCTCTCGGCTTCGTATAGATTGAAAAGTCGAACATTGTATGATAGTACCGAAAGGGTTTGCTGTGTTGTGGAAGCGTCCCCTTCCGAAGAAAATTTATAAAAAGGATTGAAAATAAAATAGGCAATCACCAGTGCAGAAGCCGATAATAGAAAAACCCGCTTTCTGCGAAGCAGCCAATACACCAAAAACAAAAAGTTAAGCCATAATAAGGGCGAAACTCCCAAACTGAGAATAGACAAGGTGGGTGACGTACTGGGTGCTACGTAGGGTAAGAAAAACGCTAAAAACAATAGGAATACCGCTAGGGAGTTTACCCAAAATAAGACCGTCCCGAAAAACCCCAATTTTTTCAATGTTGACTACTCCTTTCCTGCTTTAAACAAA
>TARA_R100000306_G_scaffold1012_5_pt1 | contig 11485 bp, 9 predicted proteins | sample TARA_R100000306 | Tara Oceans TARA_R100000306 (sample SAMEA2620824) | marine metagenome | biome: marine biome (ENVO:00000447); feature: mesopelagic zone (ENVO:00000213); material: "saline water (ENVO:00002010), including plankton (ENVO:xxxxxxxx)" | depth 1000 m | reverse complement strand
AGCCCGTCCGGGTGGTGGGCGACGCGGTAGCGGCGCGCGGCCAGGTCGTGCCAGGGCTGGCTGAAGCGTTCCTCCTGGGGGAACAGGGTCAGCGGCCGGCCGCGCCAGTGGGGCACCCGGTCGCGCAGGGTCAGCGGCCGGGGCGGGTCGAGCAGCCACAGGGGGCGGTCCTGATCGCGGCCGTCGTCGGCGGTCGGCTTGGGCGCCGACGCCAGCGGCGCGCGGCCCCGTTCGGTTTCCTCCGGCAGATGGCCGTCGCCCCGGTCCGGGCGGTACACGCCCAGCGCCGGTTCGCCGGCGAGCTTTTCCAGCAGGCCGGCCAGCGGCGGGCGGGCGCCGGGGTCCGGGAACAGCTCGGCGAGGCCGGGGTTGCGCGGCCGGGGGCGGCCGCCGTCCAGGCCCAGGCCCAGCAGCGGGGCGCTCAATTCATGGTGGCTCAGGCGCCGCTGGCTCAGGTCCAGCCAGGTGGCGGCGTCGTGGCCCTGCCGGGCGCGCCGTACGATCAGTGTGTCCCGGTGGCCGTTGTTCAGGTACAGATGCCAGCGCAGGGTCACCAGGCTTTCCTGGTGGCGGTTCAGGGTGTCTTCCAGCTTGGCCAGCAGGGTACCCATCGGGCCGCTGAGCCGGTCCAGATCGTCCAGCGGGTCGTCGAAGTCGAGCCGTTCGCGGAACGGGCGCGGCGGGGAAATCGGTTTGCGCGGGTCCGCCTGCTCGCCGAGCAGACGCTGCAGCCAGTCCAGGAAGTCCACCCCAAAGCGCTTGCCCAGCGCCGCCCGGGGCAGCGGGAACAGCTCGCCCAGGGTGCGGAAACCGGGGGCCTGCAGGCGCCGGCGCAGGCGCTCGTCCAGGTCCAGCTCGGCGAGCGGCAGATCCGCCAGCCAGGCCTGGAAACGCGCCGCTTCCGGGGGCGCGTCCAGGGGCGGCGGGTCGGTGAGGTGCCAGGCGGCCAGCGGCGTGGGGCCGATGCCCAGGCGGCTGGTCAGCGGGCAGTGCAGCCGGTAGCGGTCGACGCGGGCGAGCAGCGGTTTAAAACCACCGAACAGCTTCAGGCAGCCGCCCACTTCCAGCAGCACGGTGGCCGGCGGCGCCGGGCACACCTGGGGCGTGAGCGCCAGCAGTTGGCGGGCTTCGCGCAGCAACGCCTGGTGCTGCTGGTCGGCCCGCGCTTCGTGCACTTCCAGTGTCTCGCACAGGGCACGGGCGGTGCCCAGGCGCAGGCCCGCTTCCACGCCGGCGGCGCGGGCCGCCGGGTTGGCCAGCAGCACCCGGTTGGCGCGCACCAGCACGCGCGGCTCCGGGCGCGGGCCGTGCTCCGCCTCCAGCGCCAGCAGCGGAAAATGCAGGGCCAGCCACAGCGCGCTCATGGGCGCACCTCCGGGACGACGGGGGCGGGCAGCCGCAACAACGGCGTGCGCAGCGCCGGCTCCGGCGCCGGGCGCCGGGTCAGGGCCGGCAGCTCGCGGCAGGCCGGCGGCCGCCGGCGCAGGTGCTCGGGCAGCAGCGGCAAACGGCAGTGCAGCCCGGCCCGGCCGCCGGGCTGCTTGTGCACGGTGACGGTCAGTTCGCCGGGGGCCGGGCAGCTCAGGTCCAGGCGCAGCGGGGCCGGGCTGGGTTGCCGGCCGGCCTGGCGCGGGCGCACCAGTATCAGCAGGCAGCGCCCCTGTTGCGCGCCGAGATGCAGGCGCCGCAGGGTGCCCGCCGGCAACGGCCCGCCCGGGGCCCACAGCAATGCCAGCCGCACGGTGTCGCCGGCGATTGCTTCGAAGCTGGCGCGCAGCAGGGTGGCGCGGTCGTCGCTGCGCAGGATCAGCAGGTCGTCCAGGGGCACCCCGGCCCGGGCCAGCATGGTGGCGGAAGGCCGCATCGGCGGGTTGGCGATCAGGCGGGCGCCGGGGCCGTCACTGGCCAGCACCGGCAGCAGCAGATGCAGCACCGCCGGGCAGGGCAGGGGGCAGAGCAGCTCCACCAGGCCCTGTTCCGGCCAGCCACCGCCGGCCAGGATCCGGTCCAGGTCGTTGAAACCGGTGCTTTGCCCCTGGCCGGTACCGGTGCTTTCGCGGCCCCACCAGGTGTCCCTGCGGGCCAGCAATTGTTGCAAGAAATCAGGCGGCATGGGCGGCATGAAGGGAAATCCGGAGTGTTTGAGATACTGTACATAAGAACAGTATCCGTAAGCCGGCGAAGGGTCAATGGGAAAGGCTGTGCTGAGCGGTCAAGCGGCGCTGTCAGGGTAAACATATTGTATTGCCCGGGGCTCTTGAGTAGCTTCAAGGCATCCCCGAGCTCGACGAGATTTCCCGATGTCATCACAACAACAAACAGCGCGCCGGTTGTCCTCGGCCTTTCAGCAGGGCGTGACCCGGCGGCGGTTCCTGAAGTGGGGCCTGGTCGGCAGTGCCGGCGTGGCCGCCGCCGCCGCGGGCGGCTTCGCGCTGCTGCGCCTGTCGCCCCTGGACGACCGGCCGAAACCGGACTGGGCCGACGGCCTGAGCCGCCAGGAATACCATCTGTTCGACCGGGCACGGGTGGCGTTGCTGCCCACCGTGGGCACCGATCTCACGCCCAGCGACCAGGTGCCGGTGGTGCGCAATGTGCAGGGCATTCTCGGCTTCATGGACGCGGCCACCCGCAAGGACGTGGCCACCGGCCTGACGCTGTTCGATAACGCCGCGGTGTTTTTCCATGGCAAGCGCTTCGTGGATCTGGACGAGGCCACCGCCCGCGATTATTTCGACGCCTGGAGCCGGGGCAATGTGGTGCAGCGCACCCTGGGCACGGTGATCAAACAGCTCACCTACACCTCCTACTGGCGCGACGAAAGCACCTGGGGGCCGGTGGAATTCGACGGCCCGGTGTCCGACCGCTGGGGCATCGCCTATCTGGGCAACGCGCCCCTGCCGGATCAGCAATCGGAGCAAGCCACTGAGGAGGGCAACGCATGAGCGAAGTGCAATGGCGGTCTTCCGGCTTGCCGGTGACCGAAGCGAAGGACATTAAACAGAGTGCGCTGACCCTGGACGCGGACGTGGTGATCGTCGGCTCCGGCGCCGGCGGCGCGGTGGCCGGCTATGAGCTGGCCCGGCGCGGCAAGAAGGTGGTGATTCTGGAAGCGGGGCCCTATGTCCCCTCGAAGGACTTTACCGAGCGCTTCCCGGAAAGCCTGGAAACCCTGTACCAGGACCACGGCGGCCAGACCAACAAAAGCGGCGACCTGCTGGTGTTGCAGGGCGCCTGCGTGGGCGGCTCCACGGTGGTGAACGGCTGCGTGTGCTTCCGCACCCCGGACTTTATTCTGCAGGACTGGCAGCGGGATTTCGGGCTCAGCGATCTGACCGCCGAAGAGCTGGCGCCGTATTTCGACCGGGTGGAAAAGAACCTCTCCATCGAGGAAAACAAGGAACACGAGATCGCCCGCCACGGCCAGCTGATCCGCGCCGGCGCCAACAAGCTGGGCTGGTCGGTGAAACCGTTCAAACGCAATATTCGTGAATGCGCGCTCACCGGCCACTGCCTGTCCGGCTGCAAGACCGAACGCAAGCAGTCCATGCTGGTCAGCTATCTGCCCTGGGCCACCGCCCACGGCGCCCGCATTTACGCCGACACCCGCGTCACCGAGGTGCTGGCCGACGGCGGCCGGGCGCGCGGTGTGCGCGCCGAGGTCACCGGCCACGATGGCGCCAAGGTGGCGGACATGACGGTCAACGCGGAGCGGGTGATCCTCGCCGCCGGTGCCGTGCAGACGCCCTTGCTGCTGTTGAAGGGCGGCCTGGCCAACCGGTCCGGGCAGGTGGGCAAGAACTTCGCCTGCCACCCGTCGCTGTATGTGTCGGCGCGCTATCCGAAGCCGGTGCACGCCTGGCGCGGCGCCATGCTGGGCGTGTACGTGGACGAGTTTCTGCACCCGGACAAGGGCGGTTTCGTGCTGGAGGACGGCGGCGCCGGCCTGGCGGAGCTGAGTATGACCGCGGAGCCGGGCACCGGCGAACCCTTCATGGGGTTCATGAAGGACGCCAAGTACCTGGGTGGCCTGGTCACCCTGATCCACGATCACAACGTGGGCACCATCCGCTGGGAGGACGGCCGCAAGGTGATCGACTACCAGCTCGCCAACTCGGATTTCCCGTCCATGAAGCGGGCCCTGAAAGCGGCCGCCAGGCTGCATCTGGCCTCCGGCGCCGAGGAAGTCTATGTGCCGTCCAGCGATCAGCGGGTGATTCGTTCCGAGGCGGACATCGACGCCGCCGTGGAAGGTCTTGAGAACCAGCCCCAGCATCTGCGCATGGTGAGCTATCACCCGCAGGGCAGTTGCCGCATGGGCGCCGACCCGGATACCAGCGTGGTTAATTCGGACGGCGAAACCCATGATGTGAAAGGGCTCTATGTGGCGGACGCCAGCCTGCTGCCGACGTCGATCATCGTGAACCCGCAGGTGACGGTTTACGCCCTCGCCACTCGCATCGCTGAACGCATGGTCTGAGCGGCGGCTTAGCGGCCCTGCATCACCACCACCCGGTGCACGCCACCGGGTATTTTATAGCGGCGGATGTCGCTCTCTCGGGCCATGCAGGCTCCGTGTTCCGGGTTGAGCCGACACCAGCGCACCTGGCGGCCCAGCGCCAGCGGCACGCTGAAGCGGGTGTTGTAGTTGCCGCCGGCTTGCAGCGCGATCCACAGCTGGTTGGGCAGCCACTTGCAGCCGTCCTGGTTACGGAACATATCCAGCGGCACCTGAAAACTCAGCCCCTGGCCCTGGCGTTCAGGGCGGAACTGGGTGCCCGCCTGAGTCACCGGACAGGTGTCTCCCTCGGCCCGGTACACCACCTCGATACGCACCTGATCCGCCGGTAACGGCGGGTCGATGCTCAGCTGATAGTGACGGATATCCCGGGGTATCGGGTTGGGCGCCGGCTGGTAATCCCGCTGGGCTACGGACACACAGCCGCTGAGCAGGAGCAGCGCGCTAAGTACCGGTAACAGCGCTGGCAGGGACCGCGACGGGCCTGGGGCCATGGTGTTCTCCTTGTGGGTCGCTGGGGAGTCATTCAAGACGCCCTAGGTTATCATTGCCGGCCTTGTCCGTATTGATCGAAGGAGCAGCTATGAGTGACGCCAACAGCCAATCCGCGCAGGCGAAACAACGGCCCGGGCGCGAGGCGTTCGGCTACCTGTGCCCGGTGGACAGCCGCTGGGCGGACAATGACGTCTACGGCCATATCAACAACGTCATGTACTACAGCTACTTCGATTCCACCATCAACCGCTATCTGATCGACAAGGGTGGGCTGGATATCCATAACGGCGACGTGATCGCCTATGTGGTGAGCTCCGGCTGCGACTATTTCGAGGCCGCCGCCTATCCGGACGCGCTCACCATCGGCATGCGCGTGGACAAGCTGGGCAACAGCTCGGTGCGTTATGGTCTGGCGCTGTTCGGGGAGAGCGGTGACGCCAAGGCGCTGGGTTTCGTGGTGCATGTGTTCGTGGACCGGGAGAGCGGGCGTCCGGTGTCGATCCCGGCGCCGCTGCGCGAGGCGTTGGCGGCGATTCAGTCTTCGGGAAAATAGTTTTTTTCGGAAAAATGTAGCTCCGCCAGGAAGTAGAAACGCTCACCGAACGGTATCCGGTCCATCTCGAAGCCCACGTTGGGCTGCTGGCCAGGGAACCGCTCCGGCGTTTCCTCCAGGTCCGGGTCGTCCTGATAGATCAGCCGGGCACCGGTATCAAACCCTTCCGCGAAGTGCAGCCGGGCGAGCAGGGCGAAGCCCCGCCCGGTATCGAAACGCAGCCAGTTTTCCGCCGGCACCGGGCGCCGCAGCATGGCCCGTTCGGTGTCCGAAAGCCGGCCGTCCACCACCGCCTCCCGCTCGCCGGTCCAGCTGGTGCGCAGCCGCGCGCCCTGGAGATCGTGGCCGTCGACGCTGACCCGGGCGCGCGGGTCGCGCAGCACGGTGGCGGCGATGCCGGGCAACGCGAAGCGGCTGTGGATGGCGAGCCGGTTTTCCATCAGCACGAAGTGGTTGTGCACGGTGAGCACGCGCAGGCCGGCCACGCGCACCCGGGTGGTGGCGTACACCAGCGTCGCCAGCGGCCCTTCGATGACCTGCTGGATTTGCGGGTCCAGGTTTTCGTTGGTGAGTGTGAGGCGGGCGCCCTCGCTGAACACCCCGGCGCTGAGCCGCAGTTTTAAACTGTCCAACAGGGTCCGTTGCGGTTTGTCGTCCGGGGCGCGGTAATGCCGGTAGGTGAAATCGCCCCACTGGAACAGGTTGCCGTCCAGAAATTCCAGCCGGTAGTCCGCGGTGCGCAGGCTGAGCGGGTCGCCGTCATCGTCGCGCTCCAGGGTCACCGGCGGGGTGAAACCCTGGAACGGCGGCCGGGCCAGCACGTAGAAATAAACGGGCCGCTCGCCGTCGCTGTCGAGCGCCAGTTCACCGATTACTTCCTGGCCGGGGGAGGGCAGTCGTTCGCCGCCGTCGGCGTCGTCCACCAGCAGCCGGTCGCGGGGGCCCACCCGGCCGGTCTCTCCGGCCCGGCGGCTGTCGTCATCCTCGCTGAAGTAGGGCCAGCCGCGCTGCGACCAGGCCAGCCACTGGTGGCGGACGCTGCGCAGCTCGCCGTCCCGGTAGGCGGCCACTTCCAGGCGGTCGGTACGCAGCCCGGTAAGGTCTTCCAGGGCCTCGCCCTGGAAGGTCGCCACCGCGCTTTGCGCGGTTCCGGCCAGCAGCCAGAACAGCGCGAGCAGCAGCGCCCGGCCCGTCATGATCAGGCCAGCTCGGGCCGGTCGGCGAAGTGGGCGAGCGCGTCCGGGTTCGCCAGGGCGTTGCGGTTGCGCACCTCGCGGCCGTGCACCACATCGCGCACCGCCAGCTCGACGATCTTGCCGCTCACCGTGCGCGGAATTTCCGGCACGGTGAGAATCACCGCCGGCACATGGCGCGGGCTGGCGCCGGCACGGATGGTGGTGCGGATTTTTTTCCGCAGCTCGTCGGTCAGTTCGATGCCCTCGGCGGGCACCACGAACAGCACCACGCGCACGTCGCCGTCGTACTGCTGGCCGACCACGATGGCCTCACGGATTTCCTCCAGGGTTTCCACCTGGCGGTAGATTTCGGCGGTGCCGATGCGCACGCCGCCGGGGTTGAGCACGGCGTCGGAGCGACCATGGATCACCAGGCCGTCGTGGCCGTCGTGGGGGACGATCTCGGCGTAGTCGCCGTGGGCCCAGACATTCTCGAAACGATCAAAGTAGGCGCCGTGGAAGCGCTCCTCGTCCGGGTCGTTCCAGAACGCCACCGGGCAGGCGGGGAAGGGGGCGCGGCACACCAGTTCGCCTTTTTCGCCGACCACCGGCTCGCCGTCGTCGTTATAGACCGCCACGTCCAGGCCCAGGCCCAGGCACTGCAGTTCACCCCGGTACACCGGCACCAGCGGGCTGCCCAGCGCGAAACAGGAAATAATATCGGTGCCGCCGGAAATCGAGCTCACCAGCAGGTCCGGTTTGACCTTCTCGTAGAGGAAGTCGTAGCTCTCATGCAGCAGCGGCGAGCCGGTGGAGTAGAGCGTGCGCAGGGTGGACAGGTCGTGGCTGTCGCGGGGCACGGCGCCGGCTTTTTCCACCGCCTGGACGAACTTGGCGCTGGTGCCGAAGTGGGTGATCTTCTCCGCGTCGATTACATCGAACAGGCGGGTGGCGTCCGGGTAGGCCGGGTTGCCGTCGTAGAGCACCAGGGTGGCGCCGGTCTGCAGGCCGCTGACCAGCCAGTTCCACATCATCCAGCCGCAGGTGGTGAAGTAGAACAGCACGTCGTCGGCGCCCAGGTCGCCGTGCAGGCGGTGTTCCTTGGCGTGCTGGATCAGGGCGCCGCCGGTGCCGTGCACGATGCACTTGGGCGCGCCGGTGGTGCCGGAGGAATAGAGAATATAAAGCGGATGGTCGAACGGCAGCTCGGCGAAGGCCGGCGGTGCCCCGGCGGCGGCCAGCCAGTCGCGCCAGTTCAGCGCCTGGCGCACCGCGCTGGTGTCGCCGCGTCCGGGAATCACGATCAGCAACTCCGGCTGCAGCTCTGCATGCAGCGCCTGGATGCGCTCATCCAGCTCGATCCATTTGCCGTTGTACTGGTAGCCGTCGCAGGCGAACAGCACCTTGGGTTCGATCTGGCCGAAGCGATCGAGCACGCCCTCGACGCCGAAGTCCGGCGAGCAGGACGACCAGATGGCGCCGATCCAGGCGCAGCCCAGGGCGGCGATCACGGTTTCGATGCGGTTGGGCATGTAGCCGGCGACCCGGTCGCCGGGCTCAACGCCGGCGGCCTGGAGCTGCGCGGCCACCTGGCCGGCGGCCACGTGCAGGTCGTTGTAGCTGATCTGGTCACGGCGGCCGCCCTCGTCGATGCTCACCAGGGCGGTGTGGGTGTCGTGCCGGGGCAGCAGGTTCTCGGCCATGTTGATGCGCGCGTCCGGGAACCAGCGGTTGTGGCGGAACACCGGCGACGGTTCCAGCACGCGCTCGCCTTTGTGGCCTTTCAGCTCGCAAAAATCCCAAACCAGATTCCAGAACGCCTCCGGCTCCGTCACCGACCAGCGGTGCAGGTCCCGGTAATCCGTGAGCGGCGTGCCGGCCAGCTGTTCGGCGCGGGCGCGGAACGCGGCGGGCTGGCCTTCGTTGAGCCGCTTTTCATCGGGCTGCCAGAGCGGGGTCGGGGTTGTTGTCATTGTGCCTCCGTTTCGGAATCCAGCGAATTGAAATCAACCAGGAGCGTGCCTTCGGCGACGCTGTCGCCATCGGCCACGTGGAAGCGTTCCACGGTGCCGGCGGCACCGGCGCGCAGGGTGTGCTCCATCTTCATGGCTTCCAGGGTGATCACCGCGTCCCCGGCGGCCACCGTGGCGCCGGCTGCCACATGGCAGGCGACGATGGTGCCGCTCATGGGCGCGATGAAGCCGTCCTGGCCGCCGGCGCGGTCGCTCTCCCGGGCCGGGTGTATCTCCACCGGGTAATCCTGACCGTGCACGAAGACCGCCGTATGTCGGGCGTCGCCATCCCGGGGTTCGATCAGGTGACCGGCCAGGCGGCGCTCGCCCCAGTGCAGCTCAAAGGCGGTGCCCCGGCGGCGCAGGTGGAAGGGCGCGGGCTCGCCGCCGTCCACCCGGGCCTGGTCATTGTCGAGCACCACGGTGTGGGCCTGCTCGCCCACCCGCAATGGGATCAGGGTGCGCTTTTGTCCCAGCGGACGCCAACCCGGCAGCGCGCCCCAGGGGTCGTTGCCGGTGGCGGGCCGTCGGGCCACGGCGCCGGCGGCGGCCACGGCGACCAGGTCGCTGTCCGCCGGCGCCGGCGTCATCAGGTCCGAGTGTTTCTCAAGCAGGCGGGTGTCCAACTCGGCGTCGGCGAACACCGGGCTGCTCAGAACCCGGTGCAGAAAGGCGGCATTGTGATGCACGCCGCTGATGGCGAGATCGTCCAGGGCCGCCACCAGCCGGCGGCGGGCCTGGTCGCGGTCGCCGCCGTGGCTGATCAGCTTGGCGATCATCGGGTCGTAATGGTCGCTGACCCGGTCGCCGGCCTCGAAGCCGCTGTCCACGCGCACCTGTTCCGGCCAGCGCAGTTGTTCCAGGCGCCCGGCGGAGGGCAGGAACTGCTGGTAGGGGTTTTCCGCGTACAGGCGCACCTCCATGGCGGCGCCGTGGCGCTGGATCTGCTCCTGGCTTTTCGGCAGCGGCCGGCCTTCGGCCACGGCCAGTTGCCAGGCGACCAGATCCTCGCCGGTGATCAATTCGGTGACCGGGTGCTCCACCTGCAGGCGGGTGTTCATCTCCATGAAGAAGAATTCGCCTTCGGGGGAGAACAGAAACTCCACCGTGCCGGCACCGCGATAGTCGATGGCGCGGGCGGCGCGCACCGCCGCGTCGCCGAGATCCCGGCGCTGGTCTTCGGTGAGGCCGGGGGCCGGGGCTTCCTCGATGATTTTCTGGTGGCGGCGCTGCACCGAGCAGTCGCGCTCGAACAGGTGCACCGCGTTGCCGTGGTTGTCGGCGAACACCTGCACTTCCACGTGGCGGGCGGTGGGCAGGTAGCGCTCCAGCAGCACCCGGTCGTCGCCGAAGGCGTTGCGCGCTTCGCGTCGGGCGGCGGCCAGGGCTTCCTCGAAGCCGGCGGCGTTGTCCACCGCGCGCATGCCTTTGCCGCCGCCGCCGGCCACCGCCTTGATCAGCAGCGGAAAGCCGACTTTTTGCGCCTCGGCGATCAGGGTGGCGTCGTCGGCGCCTTCCCGGTCGAAGCCGGGCAGCACCGGCACGCCGCTTTGCGCCATGTGCTGGCGGGCGGCGGCCTTGTCGCCCATCAGGCGAATGGCCTCGGCGCCGGGGCCGACAAAGATCAGGCCGGCGTCCGCGCAGGCGTCGGCGAAGGTGGTGTTCTCGGACAGAAAGCCGTAGCCGGGGTGAATGGCGTCGGCGCCGCTATCGCGGGCGGCGCGGATCACCTTGTCGATGTCCAGGTAGCTGTCCCGGGCCGGCGCCGGGCCCAGCCGCACGGCGCGGTCGGCCTCGCGCACATGGGGCGCGTCAACGTCGATGTCGGAGTACACCGCCACCGTGGTCAGGCCCAGCTCGCGGGCGGTGCGGATAATGCGCCGGGCGATCTCGCCCCGGTTGGCGATCAATAGCGTGTTGATGGCGGCCATGGTCAGTTCCGGTTCGGTTTCCAGTTCGGCGGGCGTTTTTCCAGGAAGGCGCCCAGGCCCTCCTGGCCTTCCGCGCCGGTGCGCAGCTCGGCGATCAGGTTGGCGGTGTACTCGATCAACCCTTGGCTGACGTCGCTGTCGTCGGCGCGGTGCACCAGCTCGCGGGCGCGCCGTTGCGCTTCGGGGGCGCCGTCGAGCAGGGCGCTCACCAGTTTGTCCACGGTGGCGTCCAGCTCCGCCGCCGGCACCACTTCGTGGACCAGGCCGAGCCGGCCGGCGCGGGCGGCGTCGATCACCTCGGCGGTCATGACGTAGCGGCGCGCCTGGCGGGCGCCCAGGGCGCGCACCACATAGGGCGCGATCACCGCCGGCAGAATGCCCAGCTTCACTTCGCTGAGGCAGAAGCGGGCGTCGTCGGCGGCCACCGCGATGTCCGCCGCGCAGATCAACCCCAGGGCCCCGCCGTAGGCGGCGCCCTGGACCCGGGCGATGACCGGTTTGCCGGCCCGGTCGATGGTGTCCATCAGGGCAGCCAGGCGCAGGGCGTCGGCGCGGTTTTCCTGCTCGTCGAGGGCGCCCATGGCGCGCATCCAGTTGAGGTCGGCGCCGGCCGAGAAATGCTTGCCGGCGGCGTCCAGCACGATCACCCGGCCATCGTCGCCACCGGCCTGCTGGAAGGCGTCGATCAGCGTTTCGATGATGGTGTTGTCGAAGGCGTTGCGTTTGTCCGGGTTGTTCAGGGTGATGTGGGTGACCGGGCCCCGGCGGGTGGTTTGCACACTCATGGTTGTCTCCCTCACATG
>TARA_R100000306_G_scaffold62531_1_pt1 | contig 11497 bp, 21 predicted proteins | sample TARA_R100000306 | Tara Oceans TARA_R100000306 (sample SAMEA2620824) | marine metagenome | biome: marine biome (ENVO:00000447); feature: mesopelagic zone (ENVO:00000213); material: "saline water (ENVO:00002010), including plankton (ENVO:xxxxxxxx)" | depth 1000 m | reverse complement strand
CTGAAACAGCCAGCCGACAACCCAAATATCTTTTGCCCATCAGGTCTAGTCTGCTCACTGTGGTTATACAGGTGTGTATGCCCCTGTACTGCTGAACAGTGCAGCTTAGTTACCAGAGCATGGGCAATATGGACAGAACTAATTGGTCTGCCCATTATTCCAGATGGAAAGTAATGACTAAACATAATATTCTTTAACTTTAAAGACCTTTTAAACGGCGTAACCTTCCAACCATTCTGCTTATACTTCAAGTCTTTGATGCCAATAGCACCTTCCAACTCTGGAGAAGAGTTAGTTGCTCTGCTTATGCGGTCTTCGTGATTGCCTAACACCATGTACCTCTTCAGATTATCCATTCTTTTCAATGGATGGAGTAACCTGTCTTGAGCATCAAGTGAAGCATCGATGTCCTTCTGGTATCTCCTTCCTTCAAACCCTTTAGTTCCCTTGTCGTATGTTGACAGACTTGGCATGTCTGCAAAATCCCCCATACATATAATAGCGTCGGGTTTAGCCTTTACTATAAACTTTCCCAGCTTCTCAAATCTACTATTATCATAGTCAGGATGCGCGTGTGGATCGCCAATAATCAATAAGTTCATGAGTCTTTTGTCCATATGTCAGGGTCAAACTTCAGTACTGGAGCAAGTGTAGGTTCTTTTTCTAGTATAGATATAAACTTTTTCCATACCTCTTCTTCCCATACATCATCTGAGGCACGAGCATACTCTGCCAATATCTTTTCTAGATAATCAATAGACAGTAGTTCTTGCTTTAGTATGGTTCGCATTAAAATAATAGCCCCTATCATATGGTTAGTCATTAACCATGCAAGGGACTCTCCTTCAGTCATGTCTTGTCGCATATCTACCACCATTATTTTAAGTTTTTAATTCTCTTGCTTGACCACTCACGTAATTGCATACAGGCTAAGAATATGTGCACATGCTCAAGCGGCTCAAATGTTTTTGTTTGATACTTGCCACTATCTTTATCTAACCTTAGTATCAATCCTTTCTCTACATCTCTTCCATGCATTTCAGTGATAGCCTGAGCGTAGGCCGCTACTTGCAAGTGGTATTGCTTGTAAATCTTTGCTGATGTTTTAAAATCTATTACTGTAAATTCACCATTGACTTCTGCCACTGCGTCCACCGTACCAGCATACCCATGCTTTAGGCTATATATTTTCTGCTCAATTCCCAGCCATTTTACTTCATTATTCTTTGCCCATTCTCTAAATGCTTCTATGCAATTTAATGCTGCTTCATCCTCCGGTAGTTCTGGGGCTTCGCCGTCACCCATCTTCCACCGTATAGCCTCCTCAATCCATTTGTGTACAAGACTGCCAGTATCTATGGCTTCAGTGCTTATCGTCTTGTGGGCGGCCCGTATGCCATCGTAGATGTGCTTTATTACACGTTGAGGCACCATGTACATACCGGCATCACCCGGCGACAGTATGTACTGCTCAATAGAGGTCTGAAAAAAGTCTGCTCCTGACTTTACCGCCCAATCTATTAAGCCTTGTTTGGGGAAAGCCCCGTCCACCACTCTCGTAACGGACGGGACTTTGGTGCCATCTACCGTATAACTATGCTTTTCATCATCGTACAGTAAAGTACAATCTTCACCATTAGCGAAAGATATATTAGTCATAGCTGTAGGTAATCCCAATTAGAAGGGGATGTCATCTCCCTTTTCTGCTGGTGTTCGTGGGCCTGAGTCAACATACGAATCAGGATAATTTTTCCTCCAAGACTCTTGCCCTTCTTCTACTACCCTGAAGTCAGCGCAATACTTCTCTACTTCACTGTCAGACATAGGCTTGAGTTTTACCTTCTTCAATTCTGTACCATTCGGGATGATCTTAGAATTGACGTATACATTGTACCATGTATCCTTTTGAGTAGGTGGTACAATTATCTTGCCCATGTAGTCAGCCATCCAATCTTCCGTCTTCTTGCCATTGGGCCAGCAATCAGAATTTAAAGGGACTATTTCTTTCTTTTGTTCATTCATATGTTTGGTTTCCCATTTGTTAAGAAATTCCACCCAAGGATCGAGTGGGCTTTTGTGGTACATCCAATCAGGCACCTTGCCTCCTGTTTGCATTGAGCGATCTCCATACTTCTCTTATACCAGCTTCGGTAGACCGCTTGTTGATGTATTGTTCAGAGTCCATTATAGCAGACTCCAAGTCTTTCCACCACTTTATATACTCATCAGTAGTTACACTTACTGCTTCTCTTTCAGCCACAGTACCAGTAGCATCGAGAAAACCGTAGGCTTTAACCGTCTTGCCATAGACCTTTAAACTCTCAGCTTTAGCTTTCGCCAATGCTGCGGGTTCATCAGTCTCAGCAAGATAAGTCAACGCCTTCTCTAATCGTTCTTCGCTAACTAAGGACATTTATACTCTCCATCGATTTACTCACATCATTATGGGGTCATCAGGTGGAAACTTAGCCTTCACAGTATCTATCTGCAAAACGCCAGCCCTAGTTGCTCTATCCAGAGTATCAAAAATGAAGGTAAACTGCCAATCTAATATATCAGCATCTCCCTCATGGGCAGCACTATGGCACCTGTGGCATAAAGGCATTACAAATATATCTGATGCTTTGTAACCCATACCCCCGCAAAATGGGGCATTCCTGCTAGCTAGATGGTGAGCAACTATAGTATCATCTCTCATATTACAGGCAGCACAGTGTAGTTTACTAACCCAATTCAAGTACTGTCTGCATTCCCATCTTTTCTTTTTTTGTAAGTCCATAGTCTATTGTACCATATAAAGTATAAAATAGAACGCTGCAAATATTAATATGAATGCTACGTCCATCTATATCTCACAAGCACCAGCAGTACAGGCTAATTCTTGGCTACCTATTGTATTGTCATCTTCTTCGATTACCTTATCCCAATCGATTGAGACATTAGTTTTCTTGTATAACTCAGCATATTCTTTTGAACTTACTTCTTCATAAGGAGCAGCTTCATAAATGTGGGCATCATCTGCTTTAGGTAGGAAGCTAACCCCACTTAGGATATCGAAGTTCTCCCAACACCAAGCGCCAACTTCTAACCATTCATTTTCTGTGACATAGATTGTGACACTTGGCTTATGTTCGCACCAGTTTAAAGAAAACTTCTTCCATACCTCAAGATGATCTATAGCCCTGACTTGATCCTTTGTTATAGACTTCGTTGACGCACTCATTGGAAACTCAAAAACTATCGCATCCTTATTGTATGGATCGGCAATATACGGGATGCCTGCAGCGACCAATGCCTGATTCAATGGGTCTTTTACATCCTGCCTTACTCTTCTAATGTAGTATTGTGCGTATGAGGGATGAAGACCTGAACCAGCGACACCAGCTAATTGGCTCACTGTACCCGATGGTTTTATACAGGTTACTGCTACAGATTGGTTTACCTTTAACTTTTTTGCCCATAGTTTATTCTGTTCTACGGCATGATTCTTTAAGTTAATCAGTTCTTCTGGTTTAGCATTAAGAATTGCTGGGCAATCAAACACCCCCGTAAAACTAACACCTAATAGTCTTTCTTCTTCTGCGTTACGCTTCCATATCGGACGAACATACCTAAAGTCTGTCAATGTAGATTGGTATGTACCTAGTATAGTAGCTAACCTAACCTTACGATAAACATCGTCGATTGTGTCTTGAGGTCTAAGCACCACCTCAGAAAGATTGCACAAACCGGAACTTCGAAGTATCACCTCACTGCATGGATTGCAGCCAAACTCATGTTCTTTATCCCGTCGTTCAGGCGCTAAGTCTTTAGCAGCCTGTCGATTAAAGATACCTCTCTCTCCACTCTTTGATTCATAGAGAGCAATCCATTCACGCATAAAGATACCAATGTCTGGCTTCTCTGTGTAGCATACAGAGTTATTGGACAATGCTCTCTGAGGCTCATCTAACCACCATTGCCCCATCTTGGCGCGTTGCATCCGTTCATCAGTTAGGTTACTAAGGCTTAACTCGGCTGCTCTACGAACACCACCAACAACTACCGCTTCTCCATTAAAACATAAGAGATCATGGCACTCAATACTGGTTAGCTTACGCCCAGCCGCATTCCTAAATATCCTTATGTACTGGCTAAATAGTTTTTTGAGAGGTTCAGGTCCAGATGCCCTACCTCCAAATACCTTTAATCTAGCCCCTGATGGACGTATCCTAGAGTAGTCAACCTTCGGTACGCTTCCTTGGTACAGTAGGCTAATTAACTCTCTTAGGGCGCTTGCCCAGCCTATCTTGCTGTCTCGTACAACAATGGTTGTTTCTGTTGAGTTCAAAGAATCAGCTATATCAGGAAGTTTACTTATAAACTGTCTCTCAACACTAAACCCAACTCCTGTACCGCATAGCAAAACGTAAAGGTTCTCATCGAACGCCCTTACATGATCGACAGCTATGAAGCTACAGTTATACCCAGCCATGTGATCTCTAGCTAAAGCTGGGCCAGCAGTCATCAGCGCTCTCATGCTTGGCATTATTTCCATGTCCAAGATTGCTTGCTTGACTTCATCAGGTAGTGGTCTTTCCCAAAAGTCACAGTATCTTTGTACTGTTTCTTCCCAAGTCTCCCGTCTAGATTCGGAGTCTAGGTAACGAGCATACCTACTCTTATGGATAAACTTTTGGTACTCAGTCAGCATTTCTATCCACCTCTTTGTAATGACATTCGTGGGTAGTTGTCTTCCAATCAATCTGATCACCACTGCTGACATACTTCTGGTTTGCCCGTTTGATAGAAAACTCTAGCCCCTCAAAAGCATCATGCATTGCTTCGTAATACTTGATGCCAATACTAGAGTAGCTACATTCCCAACCAGAGTACTCGCCATAAAATTCTCTGAGGGCTTTCTTCATGGCAGCTATTGCTTTGGATGCAAAGACATCATCAGCCCGTACTTGCTCTTTAGTCTTGAGTTTCTTCGCCATCGTCTTCCCTTATGATTGTCCAGACTATTGCGTTCCTGCCTGAACGGGTTTTACGTTTCTTGCCACTGTTAATAACAAGATCATTCTTTACACCATGCCTGATTCGGGATGAAACACTCTGATGTCTAGCTTCTAACATAACTTCAATCTCATCACAGGTTAATCCTTCATCTGGATCACAAAATGAGGCCATCTCTAATGCTTCTATAACGGCCCCGTACAAAGTATCGTCACCTCTATTCACACTGTTGTATGCGTCAAGGCTGGTTTGGCTAATGTTATACACGTTATTTATCCCTCTTGAAGTCTTCTGCCTCGTCTTCACCGTATACGTTATACCTGTAAGCACCGCATAGTTTGAGTACTACCCTAGCTAACGCTCGTTTTTCTGCCATTGCGACAGGATACTTCTGCGTAGTATTTGCGGATGATGCCTCACCGTAGGTTTGCATACTAACATCGTGAGTGGTGATGCCGGGGCGAACGCGCTCTACTGTGACGCTCATAGTTCCAACGGCTTTGATGATGATAAAATCAGGGGATGAAGATACAACAGTAAATTTTACCTTTATCTGGTTGTTGTACTGAATCTTCTCTATGCCTGTTCTAGTGATGATGTGGATATGTTTACCACCTTTCTTGAACGGTAACGGAAACAAGTCTTCGGCTGTATCAAGGTCATTTTCCGTGACTAACTTATTTAAAAATTCACTCTTGTTCATCTACAATTTCCTTAAAGTAATTTAACTTCGTCAGCACATAACAATCGTCGTACTTCTCACCTTTTTGGTGAAGTACGACTATTGGTATGCGATGCTCCTTCTCTAAGTCAGCTTGATTATACGCCTCATGTATCCATTTGGGAAGTTCTTTTCGATGTTTTACTTCTACACTCCAGCGTGGGTGTTCAATATCCCTACGACTTTCACCATTACAACCAGTACGAACACCACCCAGAAGTTTAGCGACCATACGCTCACAGTGTTTCCAAGTAGCCATTATGCTGCCTTTGCATAAGTAATTTTTAAATGCTCCATCATCAGTATGAAATCTTTTTTGGATTGGAGTGTTCCTACAATATATTTGGGCAAGTTCAGAGCGTTCCTTGAATTTAGTTGAGAGTTTTTCCCGCCATCATTGACAGTACCTAGCCATTCAAATACGCCATTTTTAGCATCGTCAAAGTGTACTGTTTCCCGTGCATAAGCCCATGTCTTCCTAGCGTGAGGCCATCGAATAGGTCTTAAATGTTCTGACCTAAACTTAGGAAAGGGATCGGGAATGTAGAAATTTTTAGGTATACTATCATAGTCAATGTAACCTTTTTCATCTAATAGACCTTCTTTTCTCAATTCTTCCAGAACCTTTTCGTCACACTTCTTGCCGTCATGGGGAAAAGAAGAAAAGCATCTCTTATAGCTATCAACGTCCCATTTGTCGTATCGTTTATTCACATCTTCCATTGCTGCTACACATCTCCACATAGGAGTAGAAATAGTAACAGTTGCTGAGTAAGACGCGCACTGTAGATCAGAAAAATACTGTCTTATTTCTTTTATTGATAGGGTATCCCAATTAGGAGTGGTGCTGTATTTTCTGAATTCTTCTGAGTCAACCCCAGCTTTAGTCAAAGCATCTCTCATTGTGCTATTCCGCTTTTTAGTAGCATAGCGTTTTTTTTCTACTTGCTTGTGTTTGGCTATCACCCGCACCTGACCTTCACATGACGGGCAAGATGGTATTCTTTTATCTGAGTATTCCCAAATATAATGAAAGGGGGAGTAACCAAACTTTGTATGTTTGTCACGATACCTCCAATCTTCCCATGGCATAGTAACCCATCTGTCCCTAAAGCCTACACCATCAATAATCCAGATTATTCCGTTGGCATATTTATTATAGAAATCCTCTCTTTTTCTTATTTCTGCAGGGTTTAAGTTGGAGTGCTGAAATTCAATCACTGGTCCTCCGGGTATAGCTACATCCGCACGATGCCACTCCCCGCTGCCACCTTTTATGAACACCTCACGCCATTCTTCAGGAAACCTGTTCTTCCAATCTCTATGCCAAGGTGTTTCAGGCTCAGACCAAAGATCACAATCAACCCCAGCTAAATGCGCCCAATGGTGTATGTTTATCTCACCACATTTACTGAGGACTTCGTTACCACAGCCGGGGCAGTCTGCTCTTTGTCCTGTTGCTATGGGGGTAGACCTGATCCCTTCAAATATTGCATATTGCATTAGGTTTTCGCCCTTACTTTATCCATGAAGTAACTTTCCGCTACTCGGCTGTTGGTGAACTCTTTTGATCTTAGAAAATAAGGTGCATTATTCACATCTAGTTCAAAAATATCTAGTTTCTTGCGTTCAGGTCGCCAGATTCCTTCAAACCCAGCTTTACGAAACATCTTTACATTGATAGCCATACTAGTGTTTCCTTGTTCGATCATGAAAATAATCTTTACAACGCCCGTACCACTTTTCTACTTCTTCACCTTCCTGTATCCACATACCCATTTTTTCTAGCTGTCGCTTTAGTACTTTTTTAAAGGGTACTTTTTCTCCGTCAACCATTTGGTAACTATATGCTTCAACGTAATGGAAGTCACATACAGTTACTGGATTTAAATGAGTAGCTTTCTTATCACAAAATTGACATTTCATTTCTTAAATACCCAATAGTCAGTATCTTCTAGGTTTTTGTTAATGTTGTACCACTTAGGCCATTTAGTACGAAACCAAGGATCGTACTTTTCTCCACTTACTGGCAAAGCATTCATCAAACCACTAACGCTTGCAAACCCTAATCCACCTGAGTACGCATCTGCTGCATTAACATCATGTTTATACCAATCCTGCAGTACATGCTCATGTAATTGCCTGTTAAACTGCTGTTTTACTTTCTCAGTACCATCATAGGTTTGCAAGTAATTATATACTGCTAGTGTATAATTCTTTGCCCATCTCTTATCTTCTGAATTAAGATGTAATTTATTAATATGTCCTATTATCTTTAAACATCTGTTAGAATAGTCATCAAGGTCAACACTACCTGTCTTCTCTCTTGTAACATGTAATTCTGTTATTATAGTTCTAGCTCTTCTTACTAGCTTATGTAGTCTAACTGAACCTAAGTCTTTTAAATTAGCCATATTATTACCCTTATTATTATTGACAACTTCTACTATAACATAAAAAGGACGTCGGCAAAACCATTATACATATCAATAGCTTACAGCCTAAACCTTACTATAGTGAGGGAACATGGAAGATAAAGAAATAGAAAAGCTACGTAGGCTCAAAAAGCGTAATTGGGTAGCCAAGCACAATCCGCACAAGTACAAGAAACACGCTCCAAAAACAGCTTACAAACGAGTCAACAGTAGCCAACTTACGCATGAATATAAAAGGTGAGCAGTTTAAAGACATGCTCAGGTCTACCCTCACCCTCAATTTATTACCCTACAATACCTTGAAGTAACAGGTCGCTATTACCAACGCCATGCCAAGGAATCTTCCTTACAGTAAATTTATTAATCTTTTCTGCATCATCCCAATACATTTCTGTAACAATAGCGCCATCCCAACTTGCAACACACGATTCAATGCCAGAACTCTTAGTCCCTAGCCTACTCGTATGGCCCCTATTTCCTTCTACAGTTCCGTAAAAATGAGCCATTATGGCCCTCCTTCTAGATAATTATCATTCATAGCGTCATATATCTGCTCGTTTATGGAATCTTGCATTGCAGCCTGATGTTGCTCCTCACGGAGCCAGTCTAGCCAGCAATCACCATTAGGTTTGTCAGCACAGTCTTGATGACCATGCTGACATTTGAAGTCACACCCGTACACTCCTTTAAAAGAAGTGTCAGGTGGATTGATAGGTGGTTCTTGTTTCATAGCTTCTTTAGACGCCAAAGGGTAGGTTTTAAGGTTCAAGGGCGCACTCGTGCATCTTCAAGCATACCTGTTAACAACAGCCGGGCTTCGGCAGATTCTTCTTCAATGTTATCTAAATTAACCTGAACTCTTAACCCAGCAACTTCAAGATCATCTATTTTATCAACTTTTACGACTAACTCATTCATATTATTGACTTTAAACCCATCCCAACCTTGGGAAAACTCGTTCATCTCGTCTATGTTGCTTACACCAACAGACTTAAAGAAGTCATCTTTAGCCATCCTGAACTCATCAATCCGTTCTGACAAGTTCTTCTGTACTATCGTATGCCGATGAGTATCGTTGAATGTTTCAACTCCATGGCTTACGCACCACTCGATAATGAGTCCTAGCTGTTGTCTAGCTACTGTTGCCAGTAAGTACTCAGGTGTTTGTCTCGTATTACTGAAAGTAGAATACTTCTTTGCCACTAAAGGAATATCATCCGTTTCCATGTTTACTTCTCTCCATGTGAGGGTTTAATTCAGCTAACTCTTTAGAGACTTCAACCCACTTGTTATAGTGGGTCTTCTGCATCTTAATTAGCCTGCGATATCTAGCAAGATAATTCTTATGCTCTTGTCTCTTATTTTCACCAGTACGACGATTTGCCATCTTATCTACTCCTTTACTAGTCAAGGTTAAGAATACCATATATTGTATCAAAAAACACCAGTACAACCTTTACTTTTTTATTTGCACCAGTACAAGTTTCTCTGCCAACTATATACAGAACAGCACAGCCCGACCAACAACGATGCTTCGCACGGTCGGCCTGCAACAGATAGTTGACATGAAAGAGATTCATAAGACTAAGAAAACCCCGAAGCCCGAAGACTCCGGGGCTCTCGCCCGATCTACTTGTGGCTTGAAGCAAACTTAGCTTGCTCGTTAGAAACCCAAGAACCCTCTCCAATGGTTATTAGGGCGTCTCGATACACATCGATGTTTGTATCGCTACTCTCTAACGCCTTTAGAAAGGCACTCTTGTGATAATCCATCATGGATTCCAGCTTATCGTTTCGACGGTTTCGGTATGCTTCCCGATGAAAGTTAATCTTCAAGAGTGGCGCTGCTCCCCGAGGTCTCTTAGGAAGGGTAATGCCTGCGTCTTCTGCTCGCTTGAAGAACTCCCTCAAAGCATCAGAAGGCCAGACTTCAAAGTACCCTTCCGTTATACGGGCTCTGAATCGCCCTTCTCCGAGAGGACTCTTGCCATTAGGTTGAATCAAATCCCATAGTTCGCCAGAATTGCTATTGTCATATACTCTTTTAGTATCGCTCATTGGAACGTATCTCCGTAGAGGGTTAATGATAGAGGGAATTTACCACGAATCATTACTAAGATGTGAAGTATTTTCATATTATTCTCCGTAAGTGATTTTCCGTGCCCTCGACCCGCACGGGGCGCGGATAAATCACGTAGAAGAATATGAAAATACTCCTTAACCTGTCTACTTATTCCCTATAGGGATATAACCCTCTAGCATTCCCCCTCGGTATCTGGCTACTTGTAAGCGGACTATTGGATTGCATGCAGGAATGATATCCTCTGCCCACACACACAGGGCTATTCAGGCATTGCTAAATAGGGTCAGAGTTTATTAAGGGACTGCTAGTTTCTAGCACGGCTTCGGTTAGGTCCCAGCTAGACCTTAGCAGGGCTTCGATAGACCCCTAGGCACCCCCTTCTGTATATATATATTATATATATATTCTCCCCATACAGCAAAGGGTAAATAACACTACATAAGCGAATCATTATGAAACACCTAGAAAATACAACTTACCTAAAACACCTACAGTTTGCTTGGTTAACTTCTGCCAAACTGTCAGTATTGGTATTGGTGGGGCTAATCCATGGTCTTTTTCCATTTATTCTCCCTACACACGTATCTTCTAAAATACGTCATTTAGACAGTGCATTTGATAAGCACGTAGGGTAGCTAGGGGTAATACCCTAAAATCGCTTAGAGAGGCTATTTGGGGGCTTACAGAGGATATTATGGCAGAGTTCACAGCAGCAGAGAAGAAAGCACGGAAGAAACCCGGTGGTTCTAATGTAGGTGAGTACCGTAAGGTCAAATCATCTGATTTCTGTGGTCCTGCTGGGGGTGCACCAAAAGGCAGCTTTCCTGTCAACACATTGGCAAGAGCAAGATCAGCCCTTAAACTAGCACATAATGCACCTAATCCTTCTGGCATAAGGTCGTGCGTACTGCGTAAATACCCACAGCTAAAGTAATGGCAAAGAGAAAAATATCCAAGACACGCAAGAAGAGGCGTAGAGGTTACAGACCACATGACCTTGCGGATGTCCACCCTCTCTTGGAACCTTCAGGGCTAACTGCTTTAGAACTCCAGCAATTAAGAACTCTTGGTATGGGTTATCGCGTTCCTATGAGGGATATACATAGAGATTATCCCGGGAAGAATACTTTCGGTATACCTCCAGAAGTTCTAGAAGAGCAGAAAGGTACTGTTCTAGCTAATGATGGGACTATGATTCCTCTGGATGTGGCTAGGCATATGGCCCGTGATAACTTTATGACTCCGGGGGGAGATGCTTCC
>TARA_R100000306_G_scaffold58931_1_pt1 | contig 11528 bp, 10 predicted proteins | sample TARA_R100000306 | Tara Oceans TARA_R100000306 (sample SAMEA2620824) | marine metagenome | biome: marine biome (ENVO:00000447); feature: mesopelagic zone (ENVO:00000213); material: "saline water (ENVO:00002010), including plankton (ENVO:xxxxxxxx)" | depth 1000 m | reverse complement strand
AATCCGGGGCGAAGGCGATACGCTCGTCAATCTGGGCGAAACCGCCGCCAAGGCCGGGGATGAAGTCAGCCAGTCCACCGGACATCTCAGCACGCTGGTCCAAGGCATGGCCGACGCGATCACCGGCATGTCCCGCTCCAGTGTTGAGGCGGCGCGCGATGCAGGCGAAATCCAGCAACGCACAGAACACCTGACCGAACAGGTTCAGACGCTCAGCAGCGTCATCAGCACGTCCTCCGACCAGCTTGACCAGTCTGCGGCCCAGATCAGCCAGACCGTGGATGATGCCGACGCCATGGTCGTACAGGCCGCGCTTGATGGCGCACAGACACGCGATGGCGTCTTCATCGGCATGGTGCAATCGGCCAGAGATGAAATCATGGCGGCGTTCGAGAACGCCTTGGCGGCCGGAGACGCTCAGCTGGAAGACCTGTTTGACGAGGTCTACACGCCGATTGAAGGCACCAATCCGCAGCAAGTCATGACCCGTTTCACAGCTCTGACTGACCGCCTGCTACCGCCCATTCAGGAACGTGTCGCCAGCCAGCATCCTGACATCGTGTTTTGCGCGGCCGTGGACCGGAACGGCTATCTGCCCACCCATAATCAGAAGTTCTCACAGCCCCAGAGCCCGGATCCGGACTGGAACGCCGCCAATTGCCGCAACCGCCGGATCTTCAATGACCGGGTCGGCCTACGCGCCGGCCAGAACACCAAAACCGTTCTGCTGCAGACCTATCGCAGAGATATGGGCGCCGGTCGTTTTGTCATGATGAAGGATCTCAGCGCCCCCATTTACATTGCGGGGCGGCACTGGGGCGGGCTGCGGCTGGCGTACCGGATTGCTTCAGACAGCTAGGCGGACCGGGCGGGCAAGGCCGCGCATTGCGCCGCCAACGCATCAGATATCGCCTGTATCAACACGTCCTGGCGCAAGGGCTTGGCCAGAGTGTCGGTGAAGCCGGCCTCGATATAGCCTTCCACCTGATGGGCCATGATATTGGCGGTCATGGCGATCACCGGCGGCATGGAGCGGCCATCGTCACGGCGCGCCGATTTCAGGTCGCCAAACACTTGCACGCCATCCCGTCCCGGCATGCGGATATCCAGCAAAACCAGATCAAAATCATCCTGCTGGCATTGCTTCAGCGCGGCCTCTCCACTGTCAGCCAGAACCACTTCAACATCACAGGCGCGCAGCAATCCCGCTGCAACGGCCTGATTGGTCTCGCAATCGTCGACCACCAGCACTTTCAACCCCTCAGGAATGACGCCGCAGCATTCGCACTCTGTATTGTCGAGATCCTGGTCGTCTTCTGACTTCACCGACCGGAACGGCAAATACACGGTGAACAGCGTGCCGACATCGGGCTCGCTTTCGACATCAATGCGCCCTTTCATGATTTCCAGCAGACGCTTGACGATCGACAGGCCCAGACCGGTGCCGCCATATTCGCGCGACGTCGATGCATCCGCCTGGGTGAACGGCATGAAGACGCGATCGAGCTGCGCCGCCGTCATTCCGCAGCCGGTGTCACGCACCCTCAGGATCAGTTCTTCGGCAGCCTTGTCCTCAGTGAAAATCAGGCGCACGCCCCCTTTGCGGGTGAACTTGATGGCGTTCGAAACAAGATTATGGACAATTTGGCTCAGACGCGTCGGGTCTCCGACCCGCAGGCTCTGAGCGCTGACGCCATTTTCATAGCGCAGGGAGAAGCTGAGACCGGACTCTTCAGCCTGGGGCGCGTACAGCGACTCAATCTGCTCAGCGACTTCACCCAGGGTGAATTCCACGGTTTCAACATCCATCTGACCCGCATCGATCTTGGCCAGGTCGAGTATGTCATTGAGCGTTGAGAGCAAATGATCGCCTGACGTGCGGATCACCTCCACCGCCTTGCGCTGACGATCATCCAGCTTTGATAGCGCCAGAACCGCTGTCATGCCGAGAACACCATTGAGCGGCGTCCGAATTTCATGGCTCATATTGGCCAGGAAATGGGATTTCGCCTGGTTCGCTTGCTCCGCCTTGACCTTCTCAGCCTCAAGCGCAGCCACAGCTGTCATCATGCTGGCGCGGAAAAAGCCCGCTGACAGAAAGACGAACACCTGAGACAGAACCAGACCGGCATAAAGCGTATCCAGCGACAGTCCGGCGTCTCCGCCCAACCGGGTCATGAAATAGGTGGCTGTGTAAACGCCGATGCTGAACAGGGCGATCATCAGACCGTCCATCACGCCCAGCACCAGGCAGACCGTTAACACCGCCGGCACCAGGCCCAGATTGCTGACATTTATCAACTCGCCATTGAGTAGCGACAGCAAGCCCAGAAACGCCACGAACGTCACGCCGACAACGCGCATCCGCATTTGATAGTGCGGCCGGCCGTTAATCAGGTACGGCCCTGCGAGAATGAGGAAGGACACAGCAAAACCGGTCAGTATTTCAAAAGCGAAGTCTGGAAGAAAATGCAGATTGATGACGTTGACCGCCAAGCAGCTGAGCCCGCCGAGCACGCTGAAGACGGATAAAACTCGCGCAGACGCCACGCTGAGAGGGTCATTGGCATCAGGCGACGGCCAATAGCGCCTATAAACAGCTCGCAGAACAGCTCGCATCCACAGTCTCCCCCACCATCCCGTCCCGTCCCGGGTCTCGACGGTGCTGATAATGGGAGCACAGTATACCAAAGACCTTAGGGTTTGGTTTCGAAAATCCTACTCAGGTGATCAAGCGCCATGAACACGCGCCGGTCGCCGAGTTTCAAATGACTTGCAGCCGGCGAGGCACAGGTGTGTCCGACCGCCACGACCGATTGACGCACCGCTGGGAACAAGTACCCTTCGTGACTGATTGCCGCGGCTGGGAAAGGGCGATGCAGGTGACGAAAGACCTGATGCAATATGAACGGCTCGCACAGGATGCTTTGCGCGATGTGGTTCGAAAGTCTCTTGAACGGGCGGCAGGCGACGGCCTCCCGGGGGCCCACCATTTTTACATCACCTTCCGCACCACCGATCCAGGCTGCGATATCGATGAATCTCTGGCCAGCGCCTACCCGGAAGAGATGACCATTGTCCTGGAGCATCAGTTCTGGGACCTGGAAATTGATGATGTCGGGTTTGAAGTCACGCTGAAGTTCGGCGGCGTTCCGAAATACCTCAAGGTTCCCTGGCGTGCAGTGACGCGTTTTCATGATCCCAGCGTCGGCTTTCGTCTTCATTTTGATTACGCCACCCCCGCTCCCGGCGATACGCCGGGCGACGGTTCAGGCGAGGATGAAGTTCATGAAGGCACCGTGGTCAGCCTTGAAGCCTTCCGGAATAAAGAGTGAGCGCGTCCCGATCGCGTCGGGACGAGCTGACGGCGCTATTCTCTGACCCCGCTCATTTGCCTGCGGTCACAAGGCATTTCGGCTTCTCGCTGATTGATCTCGACCCGGAAGCACACTGGGTCGAAGCCTGGTTTGAAGCCCGGCCGGACTTTCTCAACCCTAACGGCTCTGTTCAGGGCGGCATCGTCACAGGCTTTCTGGACGAGGCCATGAGTTTGTCGGCCTTCATCGCTGGCGATCTGAAGATCGCCGTGCCGACCCTGGAAATGAAAACCAGCTTCTTACGGCCCCTGATGACGGATCGGGCGCGCGCCCGCGGCCAGGTCGTCAGGCTGGGCTCCAGCGTCGCCTTCACGGAAGGCTGGCTTTGGAATTCCGAAGGCGTGTTGTGCGCAACCGCGTCGGCGACAGCCGCGCTGCGCCCGTTCGAGCATGGCTGACCTGTCGGGCAAACCGCGTCATCTGGCGCTGATCGCCCTGTCTCAGGTGCTGGCCTTGTCCGTCTGGTTCGCCGGCGCCGCCGCCCTCCCCGCTTTGCAAGACACCGGCGCCTTGACCCCGTTCGCCGGCGCCGCCCTCTCAAGCGCGGTCCAGCTTGGCTTCGTGCTCGGGGCGCTGACCAGCGCCGTTCTGGGCGTGGCGGACCGCTATGACGCCCGTCATGTCTTTGCGGCGGGCGCGGGCGTCGCCGCCTTGATGAGCTGGGCGGCCGTGCTGCTGGAGCCAGGCTCTCTTCTGATGCCTTTGACACGACTGGGCGCGGGCGCGGCGCTCGCCTTCGTCTATCCTGTGGGCATGAAACTCGCCGCCAGCTGGGCCAAGGGCGATACCGGGCTGTTGATCGGGCTGCTGGTCGGCGCATTGACGCTGGGGTCAGCCAGCCCGCATCTGGCGCCTGTGGTCACCGAAAGCCTGGGATGGCGCGCGCCCTTCGCCCTGTCAGGGCTGGCCGCGCTCGCCAGCGCCGCTTTGATCCTGACCGCGCGGGCGGGACCGGCCTTCAAACGCGCAGCGCGATTTGACCCTCGCGCCATCAAGCTTAGCCTCACAGACCCGGCGCTGGCGCGCGTCAATCTGGGCTATCTGGGCCATATGTGGGAGCTCTATGCGTTCTGGGCCTGGGTGGGCGTCTTTCTCACCATCTGGTCCGAACAGACCGTCGTCTCTTCAGCGTTTTCAGCACCCGTGACCACTTTCATCATCGTTGCGGCAGGGGCGCTGGGCGCCTTGGGAGCAGGCTGGCTCGCAGATCGGGTCGGGCGCACCCTGGTGACAAGCGTCGCTATGGCGCTCAGCGGCGGTTGCGCCCTGCTCAGCGCCTGGGCCTGGTCAGGCCCTGCCGCGCTGATGATTGGCCTGCTTGTGATTTACGGCGTGACGGTGATAGCGGATTCCGCGCAATTTTCCGCCGCCGCCGCCGAACTGGCGCCCCCGGACAAGGCGGGCTCCATTCTGACCTTGCAAACCGCTCTGGGCTTCGCCCTGACCCTTGTCACGGTTCAGCTTCTGCCTGTCTGGGCCGACTTCACGGGATGGCGGTTCGCCTTCTGGCCGCTGGCTCTTGGCCCCATCATTGGCGTCTGGGCGATGCTCAGCCTCAGATCGCAAGACGACGCCGTGAAAATCGCCGGCGGCCGCAAGTAAAGCAGCCCTCTTGTGCAAACATATATTAACGCGGTCATTGCTAAGCATGGTTAAGGATTGCGGCCCAAACGCCAGGGTTGTGAACAAGTCGCGCAATCCCATAGCCAGCCAGGGGGCCCCCTATGATCCAACAGCTTGATCAGTTCTCCATGACGACGCGTCTGCGCATGATCGCGGGGGCGTCCATTATCCTGATGCTAAGTTATGTGGGCGCGAACTTCCTGATGGGCGTGTTCAGCCAGCAGGCGGATAACCGCGCGACCCAAGCCACCGAAAACCTGGTCGCTGCGAGCGGTCTCGAAAAAGATCTCACCTCGCTCCTGCGCGACACCTATCTGATGGCCAGCTCGCCCACGGCTGATCGCCGGGACGCAGCGCTGGGCAACCTCACCGATTTCGAGATCGCGCTGACGGATGTGGAAGCCATCGTCACCAAGCCTGAATTCCGCTCCGCGCTCGCCGCGATCCGCGCGGATGTGCCGGGTCTGAACGCGCTGATCCAGGGCGCCGCAGCCAACATCGCGACTTATACCGACGTCGAGATGCAGCGTTTCATTGATGAACTCGCTGTCTATGACGACCGGATGGACACCAATATCGAGATCGTTCGGGATGGTGAGCGCGAGCTGCTGGACGCCGCCTGGGCCAGCCGCGACCAAATGGCGTCTGTAGCGCAATGGGTCAGCCTGATCGCCCTGATCCTGACGGCTGCGGGCCTGATGGCGATGACCCAGATTATCGGCGGCAGCATTCGCCGCTCGGTCAGCTCGATCCAGTCGCTCGTCGGCAAGCTGGCGGACGGCGAACGCGACATGAAGATTCAGGAGACTTCACGCAAGGATGTGTTTGGTGATCTCGGACGAGCGCTCGCCACCTTGCAGGAGGCGTTGAGCAATGCCGACCAGGTCCACGCCAACCAGGCCAGCGAGGCGTCCCAGCGCCTGCAGCGCCAGAAAGATATTGAAGAGGCGGTGCTGCGCTTTGAGACCAGCTCCACAGAATTGCTGAGCTCGGTGATGGCCGCCTCCCAGCAATTGTCCTCCTCCGCCTCGCAAATGCAAAGCTCGTCCAGCGAAGCGTCCGGCCTGTCACGTGACGCGCAAACCGCGTCTGGCGCAGCGGCGTCCGGCATTCAGGCCGTCGCCGCAGCTTCAGAAGAGCTGGCGGCCTCGATCCGCGAAGTCTCCGAACAGGTCACGCGCACCAGCGAGCTGTCCAATGAGGCGAGCACGGAAACCGAGCAAAGTTCAACCGTGGTGACCCAGCTCTCTGAAGCGGCCCAGGCCATTGGCGAGATCGTCACGCTGATCGAGACCATTGCGGACCAGACCAATCTTCTGGCGCTCAACGCCACCATCGAAGCCGCGCGCGCCGGCGAAGCCGGTAAAGGGTTTGCGGTTGTGGCCAGCGAGGTCAAGGAACTGGCCGAGCAGACCAGCAGCGCAACCCAGCAGATCTCCGCTCAGATCAACGCCATTCAGTCCGCGTCTGAAAAGACGGCGGCGTCCACGGACCGCACCTTGCAGGCCGTGCGTCAGCTGGGCGAGCTGGCGACCAGCTGCGCAGCCGCCATCGATCAGCAACGCGTGGCCACCACCGAAATCGCCGAATCTGCACAGCGTGCGGATTCAGGCTCCAGCGACGCCGCCTCCAGCGTCGCCAAAGTGGTGGAGTTCACCCATCAGACCGACCAGATTTCCAAATCCGTGCTCTCCGCCGCCCAGGAAATGGCGGACCGGCATGAGGCCTGGAAAGAAGAGTTCGAAAGCTTCGTGCAGCTGATGCGCGCTTCGTAACGCATCTCAAATACGGTCAGCAAAGGGGGCGCTCCGGCGCCCTCTTTTTTTGTCTCCGCCCTCCCCAATCTGAAGACCAAGACACACGCTAAAGGATGCATTAATAGAGCTGGCGCCAATTTAGGGGAATTCTGATTGCGCATTCTCGGATAACGCGAGGCGCGCATCTCAACGGAGGCCCCGCCATGCCTGCCTTGACGTCTGCTCCCTCTCCTCTGGTTGGCAAGGCGCTGCCAAGCCTGGCCCTGCTGCTCCTGCTAACCTACGCTGTGATCAGCATCCTGATCGGCGCGTCCATTCGGCAGTTTGAAACCCAGTCACGGCTGAATACCGAACGCATCTACGCCGCCGCGACGCTTGATAAGGAGCTCAGCTCTTTGATGCGGGACGCCCATGCGATGATCAGTGCGCCGTCCCAATTGCGGATGCAGGCCGTACTGATCAATCTTGAAGAGTATGAGGTTGGCGTGGACGCCATGAGCGCTCTGGCGACGCCGCGCTCAAACCTTCAAGCGCCGCTCGACGCGCTGGAGCAGGCTCTGCCCGCCATTCGCAGCCTGACCCTGCAAGCCGCACGGCTTGATACGGACCGCTCAACCTCGGCCGTTCAGGATCAGGTCTTGGCGATGACCCGGCTCGATACCCAGATGCGGGCGCAAATCACTGACATCAATGAGGCCCTCGCCGCCGCCCCCGCTGTTTCATCCGCCATGGCCGGGCGCCTGCGCATCCTGTCCTGGATCATCAACAGTCTGGCCGTGCTCGCGGTCCTTGGACTGATCTACGGCGCGCTCAAATCAGCACGCCCTCGCCTCCGCGCAGTGCAGGCCGTCGAGTAAGCTTGCCCCTCAAGCCCTCTGCCAGAGAGCCAATTTCAAGTGGAGGCAGGGACCAGCATTTGTCCTGAACACCTGACTAACCAAAATTGAAGTATTTTTATTCTTAATAGCCCCAGACACAGGCCGCTCAGAACCGGGCAGCCGAATATTTTTTAGTTTTCGACCGATGGGGCTGGACATGAAATCTTCTCAACTCTCCCTGCTGCTTGGCGCAGGCGTGGCTCTAGTCCCGCAAGCCGCCCTGGCTCAGTCCGCCGAAGTCTTCGGCGATTTCCGCGCTCGCTACGAAACAGTGGAACAGACCGGCAAGCTGGATGCGGACTCCCTCACCTTGCGCAGCCGGGTTGGCGTGCGGTTCAAACCCGCGGATGATCGGTTCACCTTCCTCGCAGAAGCCGAGAACAACATCACGCTATCCGGTGATGACCGGAACACCAGTCTGGATCCGCGTCCCCAGTTCGCCACGATCAACGATCCCGACTTCACCGAGCTCAACCGCGCCCAGCTGACGTTCAGCCCGGACGAAGCCTGGTCTTTCACTGTGGGGCGGCAATATATCGGTTTTGACGGCAACCGCATCATCGGCTCGCCCGGCTGGCGTCAGGACAAGAACTCCTATGATGCTGCGGTGGTCAATTTTGAGCGCGGCGCCCTGGAAGCGACTTACGTCTATTCATGGCAACTCAATCGCGGTCCCGGCACAGACTTCAACTGGGATATGAGCTCTCATCTCCTGAATGCGAGCTTTGCGGTCAGTCCTGCCCTGAAACTTGCGGGATTTGTCTATCTGATCGATATCGAAGAAACGGGTCGTGAAAACCTCTCCAACACAACGTTTGGCGCACGGCTGACGGGTTCGACCGAGATCGGCGAGTTCGGCGTCAGCTATGATCTGATGGTCGCAACGCAGACCGATTCCGGCTCCGCCACCGCCAGTTATGACAATACGCTGATCGACAGCGGCGTCGCGTTCACACGGGGCGGCGCACGCTTCGCTCTGGGCTATGACGTGATCACCGGCGATGGCACGTTTGCTTTCGCCAATCCGCTTGCCGGCAATCACGGCACAGCCGGCTGGGCTGACGTGTTCCATGGCGGAGGCCGCTCGTCCCCCGCGGACGGGCTGGAAGATTTCAACGTGGAGGTCAGCTATGGCGCCAGCGTGGAGTCTTCAGCCATCGAAGGCTGGCGCGCGGGCCTGATCTGGCGGGATTTCAGCTCTGAAAACACCGGCAATGATCTGGGTGAAGAGCTGGACGCCTATCTGCGGCTGAGCTTCGCCAATGATGTCAGCCTCTCGTTTGAAATGGCCGATTATGACGGCCCGGACGCCAGCTACGCCCCTGCGGACAAGACCAAATACTGGGTCACGCTGGGCTATAAATTCTAGGCGGCCCAAACACGCAGTCAGAAACGCCAGGGCTTCGGCCCTGGCGTTTTTCGTTCAGGCGGCGTCTGCATGCATGTCCTGAGTCAACGCGGCGACTGGCCGGGCCCGCACCTTCACCCGGACGCGCTCGCCCAGAACCTTTTCCACATGCAGGCGCTGAACCTGGCTGTCATCGTGAAACACGATGCCGGTCAACGCCTCGACGACGGCCCGGGCCACAGCGTCCACATCGTGAACAGGGCTGTCAGCGTTATGCTCGATCTCGATCACGATTTCGAACGCGCCATATTTGGGGCCCACACGCTTGAACTCGGTGCGGAAATACGCGGCGATCAGATCCTTGAACTTGGCTGACTGTGAGGTCAGCGCGTCCACGCGCACATTCAGCGAGCCTTCAGTGGCGGATGCTTGCACGTTCCCTCTCCCAATCCTGTGGTCTGATCCCGATACGTCGCGGCACTCAAGTGAAACGGGATATCGGACCCTGTGAACCAAGATGCGTATGGCGATTCGTCAGATCCACCCGCATCATCAGGCGTCGTGCAGTATCGAGATCGCCAAGTCTGATCCTACACCCGAAGGCCGTCTGACATGAAGAGGGCTGATTTGCGCCAACCGGCGCAGCCGCTGTCGCTCACACACCGCCATTAAGGTGTAGTTCAAGCACGGCGCAATCACGGCGCGGCTTGCCTGCCTTTACGCTGCGGGCCTATAGACGCCCCATACATGGCCCACGCCGAACTGGAGAAAGACCGATGACCGAGATGCGCGTTGAAACCGATTCCTTCGGCCCCCTCGAAGTCCCCGCCGACAAGCTGTGGGGTGCGCAGACCGCGCGCTCGCTGATGAACTTCAAGATCGGCGGCCAGACCCAGCCCCTGCCCCTCATCCGGGCGCTCGGCGTGGTCAAGCATTGCGCCGCCAAGGCGAACATGGCGCTTGATAATCTCGAGCCGAAACTGGGCGACGCCATTGCAGCCGCCGCGCTGGAAGTGGCGGAAGGCAAGCTCAACGATCATTTCCCGCTGGTGGTCTGGCAGACGGGGTCGGGCACCCAGTCGAACATGAACGCCAACGAGGTCATCTCCAACCGCGCCATCCAGATGCTGGGCGGCGAAGTGGGCTCGAAAGACCCGGTTCACCCCAATGACCATGTGAACCGGTCGCAATCGTCCAACGACACCTTCCCCACCGCCATGCACATCGCGTCGGCGGAAGTGTTCGTGCATACGCTGGTCCCGGCGCTCGAAACCCTGCGCGACGCCCTGAATGACAAGTCCGAAGCCTTCAAGGACATCATCAAGATCGGCCGCACGCACCTGATGGACGCGACGCCGCTAACCCTGGGCCAGGAATTCTCCGCCTATGTCCACATGCTCGACAACGCCATCCGCCGCGTCGAAGCCACCCTGCCCGCGCTGTACGAGCTGGCCCAGGGCGGCACCGCGGTGGGCACCGGGCTGAACGCCAAGATCGGCTTCGCCGACGCCTTCGCCGAAGAAGTGGCGGAGCTGACCCATCTGCCCTTCGTGACCGCTCCGAACAAGTTTGAGGCGCTGTCCACCAAGGACGCCATGGTCGAGGCGCATGGCGCGCTGAACTCGGCGGCGGTGTCGCTGTTCAAGATCGCCAATGACATCCGCCTTCTGGGCTCGGGCCCGCGCTGCGGCATCGGCGAGATCTCCCTGCCGGCGAACGAGCCGGGCTCTTCGATCATGCCGGGCAAGGTGAACCCCACCCAGTGCGAAGCCATGACCATGGTCTGCGCCCAGGTGATGGGCCACAACACGGCGGTCACCTTCGCCGGCAGCCAGGGCCAGTTCCAGCTCAACGTCTTCAAGCCGATGATGTCCTACAATGTGCTGACCAGCGCCCAGCTGATCGCGGACGCCTGCCACTCCTTCACCGACAATTGCGTGGTGGGGATCGAGGCCAACGAGCAGCGCATCGCCGACATCATGGAACGCTCGCTGATGCTGGTGACCGCCCTGGCGCCCACCATCGGCTATGACAACGCCACCAAGGTCGCCAAGACCGCCCATGAAAACGGCACCACCCTGCGCGAGGAAGCCATTCGCCTCGGCTTCGTCACCGAGGACGAGTTTGACCGCGTGGTGCGCCCTGAAGATATGATCGGCCCGAAATAAGGCTCGCTCACCCTGCTCCGCCGCTTTGGCGGCGGAGCCTGGAGGCCCCATGACCCAACCGATCAATCTGCGTCAGGTCCGCAAACGCAAAGCGCGTGAAGACAAGGCCAAGCAGGCCGAGACCAATCGCGTTCAGTTCGGAACGCCCAAGGCCCAGCGCGAGCTTGAAAAAGCGCGCGAAGCCAAACGCAAGGCAACGCTTGAGGCGCACAAGCGGGACGATGGGGATAAGGGGTCTCAAGACAACTGAATTCCCGGCCGACCGAAGGGAGAGCCGGGACCTCTCTGCCTGTTCAGCGCCAAATTCTGATAGAGGCCCCGGGTCTTCGCTCCGCTCGCCCGGGGGTTCACTCTGTTGGAAGACATAAAAAACGGCG
>TARA_R100000306_G_C4381241_1_pt1 | contig 11528 bp, 10 predicted proteins | sample TARA_R100000306 | Tara Oceans TARA_R100000306 (sample SAMEA2620824) | marine metagenome | biome: marine biome (ENVO:00000447); feature: mesopelagic zone (ENVO:00000213); material: "saline water (ENVO:00002010), including plankton (ENVO:xxxxxxxx)" | depth 1000 m | reverse complement strand
GGGCCTGATGGAGGTGATGGAGGTCGCGGCGGTCATATAATTGCGCGAGCCAATCCAAATCTATGGACGTTACTTCACCTCAAGTTTAAGAGACACCTTAAGGCAGGTCACGGTGCCAATGGTGGAAAGCAAACCAGTACCGGAGCTGATGGTGAAGATGTGTATATCGAAGTGCCTTTGGGGACTGTGATACGCGATACAGAAACACAAGAAGTTTTAAAAGAGATCACCGAAGAAGGGCAAGAATATATCATCGCGGAAGGTGGTATGGGCGGACTAGGAAACTCGCACTTTAAAACAGCGACTAATCAGACGCCCCGCTATGCACAACCCGGTATAGACGGGCAAGAAGTTGATGTAACTTTGGAGTTGAAGGTGCTTGCAGACGTTGGTCTTGTAGGTTTTCCTAATGCAGGTAAGTCTACTTTACTCTCTGTAATTACAGCAGCAAAACCCAAAATAGCAAATTACGAGTTTACTACCTTGAAGCCTAATTTAGGAATTGTTCAGTATCGGGATTTTCAGACTTTTGTGATTGCAGATATTCCGGGGATCATTGAGGGCGCAGCAGAAGGAAAAGGATTAGGATATCGCTTTCTTCGGCATATCGAGCGTAATTCTACCTTGCTTTTTATGATTCCGGCTGATGCACCAGATATCGCCGAGCAATACCAGATATTATTGCACGAATTAGAAAAATACAATCCGGAGCTTTTAGATAAAGATCGGTTGATCGCGATCACAAAAAGCGATATGCTGGATGCTGAATTAAAGGCAGAACTTAAAGCAGAGTTAGATAAGAATTTGCCTATAGAATATATGTTTATTTCTTCGGTAGCACAGCAAGGACTTACGCAGCTTAAGGACCGTTTGTGGGCCATGCTTAACCGTCCCGCTGTAGAAGAATAGCTCGGGTTTTAGGATTTTATTGACTAGAAGGATGCTTCATTTTGTCTATTTTTAAAAGAAAAGACAAGATGAAGCATTTTTTAATTTTACTGAGCATAATTACTTTCATTTCGTGCGGTTCTACCAAAGTTGCCTATGATTATGACGAGCAAATCGATTTTGCGCAGTACAAGACCTACAATTTTATGAACGATATGGATAGCGGTTTGAGTCAGCTCGATTTAAATCGCCTTCTAGATGCTACTGAGGCCGTGCTGCAGTCTAAAGGATTTACCAAGTCTGAAACTCCTGATTTGCTTATAAACATCATTGCAGATCAGTATGAAGATGTTCAGCGCAATTCGGTAGGAGTAGGTATTGGTGGCGGAAGTTATGGTGGCGGCGTAAGCGTTGGAGCGGGTTTTCCACTTGGAGGAAACAAAAATCATCAGACTATAACTCTTGATCTTGTTGATGCTCAAAGAGATATTCTGGTCTGGCAAGCAGTAAGCGATAGTAATATTGCTGTAAATACCAATCCGCAGGACCGAGTGAGTTATTTTACCAAAATTGCAAATAAGATTTTTGAAGAATTTCCACCAGAGGAATAATTGGACGGTTCAAAATTACTACATAGAATGGCGTGCTTTTTGTTTAGTTTTGATACAAACAACCATTTATGCATTTGAAATTCTTATTTGCACTATTTATTTCGGCTTCTGTATTTGCTCAGGATGCAGCATATCAAAAAGCCGAAGCCTATTTCAAAGCTGAAAAGTTTGCACTCGCAAAACCTATTTTCTCTAAATATCTGGATGCTAATCCTAAACACGCTAAAACCCGGGAATATCTTGGTGATATTGCGGCCTATGCAAAAGATTGGGATACTGCCATTACCTATTACGAACCTTTAGTAGAAGAAACCCCGTCAAGTGCTAATTACCATTTTAAATATGGTGGCGCGTTAGGGATGAAAGCGCTTGAGATTAGCAAATTGCGCGCCTTGACCTATATCGATGATATCAAGGAACATTTTACCAGAGCTGCCGAGTTAGATCCTAAGCATATTGAAACGCGCTGGGCACTTGTAGAACTATATCTTCAGCTTCCCGGGATTATAGGCGGAAGTACAAAAAAAGCCAAAACTTATGCGATGGAGTTACAGGATATTTCGCCGGTAGACGGTTATCTTGCGCGAGGTTATGTTGCAGAACAAGAGGATGAGATGGATGAAGCCGAAGCCTTGTACAAAAAAGCTATTGAGGTTGGAGGTTCGCCCACAACCTATGAGAAACTTACCAATTTGTACGAGAAGAAAAATCAGCCTAAAAAAGCTATAGACAATGCAGCTTCCAGTTTAAAATTGCACAAACGCAATCAAATCAATTATCAAATCGGAAAAATTGCGGCCGAGTTTGATATGGAGCCTGAGTTGGGGTTAGCCAGTTTAAAGCAATACATCGAGAATCATTCAGTTAAAGATGGAGTTCCGGTGCGATGGGCGCATTTTAGAATGGCGCAGATTTATAGAAATAAGGGAGATAAAGCAAGCGCAACGCACTACATCAATCTTGCACTCGCCGATGAACCCGATTTTGAGCAGGCTTTAGAAGAAAAGAAACGCATTCAAGAATTATAGGATTAGAATACGGTATTATTTCGTTTTCTGAAACTGTGATTTCTTAACTTGCAGCATCTATTTTAAAGATTCTACACAGGACTATGCGAGTACATTTTATAGCGATTGGAGGAAGTGCGATGCACAATTTGGCTTTGGCCTTACATCATAAAGGATATGAAGTAAGCGGAAGCGATGACGCGATTTTTGAACCTTCCAAATCCCGATTGGCTAAATATGATTTACTTCCGTTAGAACTCGGCTGGTTTCCAAAAAAAATCGATACGCAATTGGATGCTGTAATCCTTGGGATGCACGCAAAACCAGATAACGCAGAACTTTTAAAAGCACAAGAACTCGGACTTAAAATTTACAGTTACCCCGAATTTCTCTATGAGCAATCTAAAGAGAAAACCCGCGTGGTGATAGGAGGTTCGCACGGGAAAACGACAATTACCTCAATGATCTTGCACGTGTTGCATTATCACGATCGTGAGGTAGATTTTATGGTTGGGGCACAGTTGCCCGGTTTCGAGACTATGGTGCATCTCACCGAGGAAAATGATTTTATCTTACTAGAAGGTGACGAGTACTTATCCTCTCCTATAGATCGTCGTCCTAAATTTCATTTGTACAAGCCTAATATCGCTTTGATAAGTGGGATCGCTTGGGATCACGTTAATGTGTTTCCAACTTATGAAAACTATGTAGAACAGTTTGAGATCTTTGCTGATTCTATTTCGCGTGGCGGAATTCTCGTTTACAATGAAGAAGATGCTGAGGTGAAACGCATCGCCGAAGCTGCTACAGCTCCCACACGTAAACACGCTTACACCACTCCAGAATATAGTATTGAAGATGGCGAAACCTTGTTAGAAACACCTGAAGGTCCTATGCCAATCTCGGTATTTGGCAAGCATAACCTGAGTAATCTGGCAGGCGCAAAATGGATTTGCCAGCATATGGGGATCGATGAAGATGATTTTTATGAAGCAATTGCAAGCTTTGAAGGTGCGGCAAAACGCTTAGAAAAAATAGGAGAAACAGCGAGTAATATTGCTTTTAAAGATTTTGCACATTCTCCTAGTAAAGTGGCTGCAACGACAAAAGCGGTGAAAAATCAATTTCCTGACCGAAAGCTTTTTGCTTGTTTAGAATTACACACGTACAGCAGCTTAAATGCTGAATTTATAAAAGGCTATAAAGGAGCTCTGGATGCTGCCGAAGAAGCTGTTGTCTTTTATTCGCCAGAAGCAGTTGCGGTAAAACAATTAGAGGCTATTAGTAAAGAGCAGATCGAAGTTGCTTTTGATCGTGATGATCTCATCATCTTCACAGATGCAGAAGCGTTTAAAACTTACCTGAAGCAACAGCAATTTGACAATGCCGTGTTACTCCTTATGAGTAGTGGTAATTATGGCGGTCTCGATTTTGAAACCGTTCAAGAATTGCTCTAATTCTTTTTGGTGACGTGTGAACTGTAGATCTTTTCGAGATACGAAGGCATTACTAGGCTGTAATTTTGAAGTAGTGCTTCTTTCGCTTGTATTTGGTCTTTCTTGTTTTTGTCTTGAGAGAGTTTGAATTTTCCTTCCCACGCGGTGATTTTTAATTCAAAACCGGTGACATAATTTACAAAAGCTTCCATTCTAGAATTCTCTTTTTCCAGAATATAGCGCTGCGCATCACCTTCAAGAAACGAGGTTAATTCGACCATAGCGTCTTTTAATTCTTCAGCATTTAAAATTTTAGAAACTTCTACTTCAAGGTGTAGTTTGATGTAATTCCACGTGGGTAATTGCGTAGTTGTATAAATGCTTGGCGAAATATAGGTGTCTGGCCCATTAAAGAGCACTGTAGCTTTGGCTCCTAACTTCAACTGTTGGAGTTGTGGATTGTTGTTATCTATATGACCTACGAGTTTGCCCAAATGATCGTCTACCTTATAATCTAATGGAAGATGAGTGATTACGGGTAAACCTTCAGAAACTGTTATAAGTGTCGCAAGCGGAAACGTTTTTAAGGTTTCTATGATGTTGGTGTATTCAGCTTCTTGATGATGTGCCGGTGGATACTTACTCATAAGTTATTTTTAATTTAAATCGCTACAGAATCTATAAGATTTTGAAAATTAGATTTTTACTGAATATTTTATTCTCTAAACCTGAAATTCTAAAAATACATTTTTTAAATTTAGACTGCGCGAGCTGCCCCTATGATTCACTAATTATTTCAGCCCAACTGATATGCAGCAAAACTCAGAGAATTTTTCGATAAAAAAGTGGTCGCTTGATGATCGACCCCGGGAGAAGTTATTACATAAAGGAAAAGATGCACTAAGTGACGCAGAGCTTGTAGCCATTTTAATTGGCTCCGGCAGCCGAAACGAAAGTGCGGTAGCCTTAAGTAAGCGCATTCTGGCCTCGGTAGATCATAATTTGAACGCATTGGGAAAACTTAGCGTTGGACAGTTGATGAAATTTAAAGGCATAGGCGAGGCCAAAGCTGTGAGTATTGCAGCCGCAACCGAGTTGGGGCGTCGCAGACAATCAGATAAAGCCGAAGAGCCAACAAAAATTACCGGAAGCAACGCGGTTTTTAGATTGCTTCAGCCTATTTTAGGTGAATTGCCGCATGAAGAGTTTTGGATTCTTTATTTAAACAATTCCAACAAAGTCTTACATAAGCATCAATTGAGCAAAGGCGGTATGACCGGTACGCTGGTCGATGTGCGTTTGGTGCTCAAACTGGCACTAGAGCGCGGAGCGGTTTCTCTTATTTTGGCACATAATCATCCATCGGGAGGGTTGCGACCAAGTCAGGCAGATAAAGACATAACCACAAAACTTAAAGTTGCTGCCGCCAGTCTCGACATAAAGGTGCTTGATCATCTTATTATTACCGAAAACTCCTATTTTAGCTTTGCTGATGAAGGTTTGCTGTAATTCCTTCCGCTTTAATTAAAAATTACGGAAATTGCCGGTATAAAATTGCATATGCTCCTTATCTACACGCACAAGATCACCCCAAGACTGCGATATACCTTCAAGCATATCTGTACCAATATTTTGGGGGTTCCTGTTAAGTTTACAACTGCGGTTGATGAATTCATTGTGCACGATAGTTTGAAGCTGTCGTATACCAATAAACCTCTGGGTAAGGAATTGCATATCAAAAGTCAGGAGCTGCTTTTTGAGCAAGGAATAAGTGATATTGAGATTAAAGTACAAGATTGGCGCGAGTCCAAGTGCTTTTTTGTCACGGGTACCAAGAGCGCATTGCCTTATGATATTTTTGCGGCAGCTTTTGTATTGTTGAGTAGGTATGAAGAGTTTTTACCTCACGTGAAGGATGAGCAAGGAAGATTCCCCGCAACAGAGAGTTTGGGATATCAAGAAGAATTTTTGACCCAACCTGTTATTGATGTTTGGGCCTATTATTTTAAAGAGGTGCTCCAGGAGAAATATCCTGACTATAATTTTGAACACCGAAAGTTCTCATTTCAAGCCTTGGTTGATGTCGAACAGGCTTATGAAATGTATGGCATAGGAATTATGCGTTGGGTTACCAATTTTCTTGGTGATTTGGTGAAGTTGCAGTTCAGTAAAATTTTATTGCGATTACAGGTAAGTCTGGGCTTGCGAAAAGACCCCTACGATACATTCAGCTGGTTGATCAATGTGCAAAAAAATGCCAAGTTCAAGTTTGTCTTTTTCTTTATGGTAGGCAATTACTCGACCTACACGCGCAACATTAGATTCAATAAAAAGAATTTTAGAGAGCTTATTAAAATGGTAGGAGATTACAGTGAGATCGGACTTCTGCTATCTAAAGAGGCTTTGTTGAGCAAAAGGCAGATGAAATTAGAAAAGCGGCGTATTGAAGGCATCAATAATAAGCAGCTTAGCGCAGTGCGCTGCAGTAAGCATATGCAAAGCTTGCCCGAGCATTACCGCGAGATGATACAGTTTGAAATGAAAAACGATTACTCGATGGGATATCCTGAATATTTAGGATTTAGAGCGGGTACGTGTACGCCTTTTAATTTTTATGATCTGGATTATGAAACCATAACGCCCTTGCTTATTCATCCTATTTGTGCGCAAGCTTCGGCTTTTGAAACAAGTGCTTCAGATGAGAAAGAGCTCAATCATGAGTTAGATACTTTCTTTGAGATGAAGGAGGCTGTAGAACGTGTAAACGGTAATTTTGTGTTTAGTTTCCGGAATAAATCGGTGACCGGAAAAGGACAGGATCAGGGGCAATGGAAGCAATTTTTTAGAGAATTGGTAAATGACTAAGTTAAAGAATATTCAACACGTTTTTTTTGATCTGGATCACACCCTTTGGGATTTTGACCGAAATTCTAAGTTGGCTTTTGAAGATATTTTTAAGAAAAACAATATAAGCGTTGCCATTGATGATTTTCTTGAGGTGTATGTTCCCATTAATTTTCAGTATTGGAAGTATTATCGTGAGTCTCGTATTACCAAAGAACAGTTGCGTTACGGCCGGTTGAAAAACAGTTTTAAAGAGCTGGGAATTGCTATAGATGACTTTTTGATAGACCGTTTGTCTGTAGATTATATACATCATTTGCCTAATCATAACCATTTGTTTGAGGGAGCAGTAGACCAACTAAGCAATCTTCACAAAAAATACGAGTTGCACATCATCACAAACGGATTTCAGGAAGTTCAATCTTTAAAACTTCAAAATTCTAAAATCGATCATTTTTTCAAAACCATAACCAGCAGTGAGTCGGTAGGAGTAAAGAAGCCAGATGCACGTATTTTTAAGCATGCTTTAGAACTGGCAGCAGCAGATCCTAAAAAAAGTGTGATGATAGGAGATAATTATGAGGCAGATATTCTAGGAGCTCAAAATATGGGTTTACATACGATTTGTTTTAACTATCATAAAACCAAATTGCCAGAGTCGCTTGTCGCAATAGATGATTTAACAGAAATAAGCAATTTCTTATAAACTATTGCTCGGTTTTTTGCGTTAGGACATCAAATCCCCTAATCATGAAAATTGAAAAGTTACTTTTCTTTTTACTTGTATTGCTGGCCACTGGTTGTACAGAAGAAATAGATTTTAATCAGGTTGAAGAAGTATCCTTAACTACTACTCAGGATATTGATCTCGTACATTTTTTACTTACTCAAGAAAATTTTGTAGATGATGGCGGTCAGACGCAACAAAACGGGCTTGTAGAAGCGGTAAAACTTGATTTTTTAGACGATCCCTTTTTTCAAAACCGTCTCGTTAGGATTGTTTTTGATTTCAGAATGGCCAATACTTTTTCCCAATCACTCACAGCCGTAATAAAATTTAATGATGAAGATGGAGTCACCCGTGAATCTATCACGCTCGAAGCTGCAGGGAGTACCAATGGCGAAGCTGTAGTTTCTGAATATAAAGTGGTAAAAGAAGGGACAGCGATAAGCAATATTACCACTGCCGATACTGTGCTTGTTGAGTATTACATCAATACCAATAGCGCTCCGATTGTAGGTAGCCTGAAATTTGAATCAAAAGCAGCATACACCGTTGAATTGTAGAAAATTTCTATATCTGTTGGTTTTATTGACTTCAGCCGGGGTTGCTGCACAATACCAGCAGCTATATGATACTGATTACTTGCCCCAAAGTCTATTGCTTAATCCCGGGAATAAAGTAGATTTTGATAAACATTTTGGTATTCCTTTATTGAGTGGAGTTGGGGTGCAAGCAGCAACAAGGAATGTTTCGGTCTATGATATTTTTCAGGTAAATGAGCGGGACGAGATCAATGAGAGAATACGGGCTAAAGTTGATCAATTGAGCAATAGAGATTATGCTGTGCTTCATCAAAGTCTAGAAATTTTAAGTGCCGGTTTTAGAACTAGGAAAGGAAATTATATTTCCTTTGGTTGGTATGAAGAGTTGGATGCTATCACCTATTTCCCGAAAGATGTGGCTACATTGGCCTATGAAGGCAATCAGCAGCATTTGGGATATGCTTTTAAAGCTTCAGATATTAAAGCACGCGCCGAGATGGTTTCGGTCTTTCATATAGGAATGAATAAAAAAGTAAATGAGCATTTCAGCATAGGAGGGCGTTTTAAGCTTTATAGCGGTATGTTTAGTGCAGAGAGTACTCATAACTCCGGGACTTTTACAACATACTTGACTCCTGACGGAAATAATTACTATGAGCATCGATTAGAGAATATTAACGGCGGACTTAAGATCGCTGGGATAGGAAGTTTTGAAGAGGTTTCTGAGTCTCAAATTTTGCAGAATTCCATTTTCGGTGGAAATTATGGTGTAGGTATCGATCTTGGATTTTCATATGATTTTAATGAACGCTGGTCTGTAAGCGGAAGTTTACTTGATCTGGGTTTTATTAACTACCGAAGCAGAACGTATGAATATTATGGTAATGGAGATTTTGACTTTGATGGGATTGAATTTATATTTCCCTCGGTTGTTGATGAGAATACCGTAATACGACCTTATTGGACTGATCTAGAAGAGGAGTTTGATGAAAACATGAACTTTGGCGAGCGAGCTGATGTAAGCTACACATTACTGCGTCCTGTAAAGTTAATGGGCGGTTTGACTTATTCTTTTGGAGAACACTTAAAGTGCAATTGTTTGGATCCAGAGGAAAATCGCTATCGCTTTAAAACGGGCTTACAAGCCATGGCAATAAAGCGTCCGGGAAGTATTCAGGCCGGGCTTACTGCATTTTTAGATGCGCCCGTAACTTCATTTTTAAATACAAAGCTCACTTATGGTATAGATTCTTTTACATATACTAATGTTGGCTTTCTCATTTCTGCCAAAATCCGTAGTTTTAATGTGTATTTGGCGGCAGATAATTTACTTTCATATTCAAATATTGCCGATTCAAATACGGCCAGTTTTCAAATTTGCTTTCAATTAATATCAAACACTAAATAATGAATACTAAACACTATATCATAGTAGCTTTTTTTGCTTTGTTCTCAATAGTTTCTGTTTCTGCGCAGGAGCTGGCAGATTATAAATACATCGTTATTCCGCAAAAATTTGAATTTCAAGATGAGCCCGGTCAATATGATCTTAATGCGCTTACCCGCTTTTTATTTATAAAATATGGTTTTAATGCGTATATGGAAAATGAAGCCTTGCCTGCAGATTTAAATGCTTCTGGGTGTAATACGCTTTATGCTCGAGCTGATATTAGCGGATTTTTAAGCACTAAAGCGCTTATTACTTTAGTAAACTGTAGAGGGAAAGAAGTCTTTGTGCTTCCTGAAGGAAAAAGTAAGATCAAAGAATTTAAAGCAGGGCATCAGGATGCTTTTAGAGATGCGTTTGAGGAGCTGGAAGAAGAATATGGCTACACGTACTCTGATGAGATAGTAGAGCGTGCTGAACTTATTGAAGAGGTTGAAACAGAAGAGGAGGAACCCAAAACTTTGGTAGAAGCTGTGGCAAATAAATCTACTCCAAAAGAGGAGGTTGTCGTTTCGGCGATACCTAAAAATAGCAATGTGGTTATAAAGGAAGAAGTAAGTACCAAGATCGATTCTGAGACTGAAGCCAAAAAGGCAGAAGCAAAATCAAAAGTAACATCTATTCTTACGAGTGCTGATGGCAGCTTTAGTATGCGTCCTACTTCAAATGGATTTGACGTATATGAAGGGCAAACCAAAATAGGTACTGCTACAAAAACTTCAGCAGGATCTTATCTGGTAAACACCAATCAATTTACAGGTGTTGGCTATTTTGACGGTACTGAGTTTACGGTAGAGCGCGAAATTAAAGGTGTTAGTGGTTTGGTGAAGATGATTTTTACGCAAAAATAGAAAACTCGAATACGCTTAAGTTAAGCTCGTTTTAAGTGGTGTTGCCCAAATTGAAAACACCATTTAAAGCGAGTTTTTTTATTGGCGCCGCCAAAGGGTTTAATACGCCGAGTCTTGCCTCGAAATTAGAAATTCGTTTCCAGCCAATGTCTCATGGGCTTGCCCTGAGGCGGTTTACCTAGCATCGTTAGGAATTTAATACCTTGAGATAGTTTACTTAGAGCGGCTAGTAATCATATTTATCTCCCCATCTATTTTTTAGAAATTTTCTAATTCCATCTTCACGCGTATTAGCGCCAGGATCATAAAGCTTTTGATTGGTGATTTGTTCCGGTAAAAATTCTTGAGCTATAAAATTGCCTGCGCCATCGTGCGAGTATTTGTATTCGTCACCGTAGCCCAATTCTTTCATAAGTTTTGTGGGGGCATTGCGCAATGCAATGGGAATGGGTAAGTCTCCTGTTTGCTTAACCAGTTGTTGTGCTCTGTTGATCGCCATGTACGAAGCGTTACTTTTGGGAGAAGTGGCAAGATAAGTAACGCATTGACTTAGGATGATTCGAGCCTCGGGATAACCTATTGTAGTAACGGCAGTGAATGCATTTGTAGCCATAATTAAAGCGGTAGGATTGGCATTTCCAATATCTTCAGAAGCAAGAATAATGAGCCTTCTAGCGATAAACTTCAAATCTTCACCACCTTCTAACATACGTGCGAGATAATAAACCGCCGCATTAGGGTCGCTGCCTCGTATTGATTTTATAAATGCCGAAATAATATCGTAATGCTGCTCACCGGTTTTGTCATACATCACCGTATTTTGCTGCACTTTTTGTTGCACCATCGCATTGGTGATCACCACTTTTTCTGAAGTTTCTGTGGTAACCAGAAGCTCAAAAATATTAAGCAGTTTACGTGCGTCACCACCGCTGATGCGCAACAGTGCTTCGGTCTCTTGAAGTTCTATTTCTTTTTTAGACAAAATGCTGTCTTGCGTCATTGCCCGCTTCAAAAGCGCTCTGAGATCATCTGCAGAAAACGGATTGAGCACATAAACTTGACAGCGTGACAGCAGTGCAGGAATCACTTCAAAACTAGGGTTTTCTGTAGTTGTGCCTATCAAAGTAACCCAGCCTTTTTCTACTGCAGCGAGAAGCGAGTCTTGCTGGGATTTACTA
>TARA_R100000306_G_scaffold6293_1_pt1 | contig 11544 bp, 6 predicted proteins | sample TARA_R100000306 | Tara Oceans TARA_R100000306 (sample SAMEA2620824) | marine metagenome | biome: marine biome (ENVO:00000447); feature: mesopelagic zone (ENVO:00000213); material: "saline water (ENVO:00002010), including plankton (ENVO:xxxxxxxx)" | depth 1000 m | reverse complement strand
CACCCATAAGCTTCCTTAAAGCAACGGGTGAAATAGGAGGGAGAGTTAAAACCAACTTGATAAGCAATTTCTGAAGTGCTTCCATCCGATTCCTTTAATAAGCGACAAGCTAATTTTAATCGTTGCGAGCGTAGAAATGCCGTTGTACTCATTCCAACGATTGATTTTAATTTACGGTGCAGCTGGGTGCGACTCATATGCATAAGTTTTGAAAATTCTTCACTGGTAAGATCAGAATCTGTAATGTGTTTGTCCAGTACCTCCTGCATACGGTTTAGAAAGTTTGTTTCGGTAGATGTGATTGCGAGATCAGGGTTTAGCTCAAAGGTTTTACTGAAATGCTCTTTTAATTTTTCCCTGCTTTCAATGAGTTTTTCAATTCTAATATGAAGCTTTTCGATATTAAAAGGTTTTGTAATATAGGCATCGGCTCCGGTTTTAAAACCTTCAATTTCGTTTTCTTCCCCTACTTTTGCAGTTAACAAAATAATAGGTATATGACTTGTCAATGAATCTGTTTTTAATGTGTTACAGAGTTCAATACCATTGGTAATTGGCATCATGATATCACTGATAATCAAGTTGGGCAGCTCTTTTTTGGCTGCTTTAATTCCCTCTTGTCCATTTTCCGCAGTAAATATATGGTATGTTTTATTTAGGCTTGTTGCGATGTAGTTTTGTATCTCGACATTGTCCTCCACTATTAAAATAGAGTTTTTGGTTTCATCTTCTACTTCGTTTTGTACTATGTTGAGTTTTTTTGAAGTCTTATTCTTTTTAATTATCTCAGCTTCTGAAAAATCTTTTTTAGCAATAGGAATTGTGATTGTAAATATTATTTCAGAATTTTTATTTTCTGAAACAACAATATTCCCTTTATGCAGGTTTACTAATTCTTTTGTAAGGGCAAGACCAACGCCTACACCTTCTGAAGTATTGTCTTCTTGATGAAACCGTTTGAAAATTTCTTCAGCATTCAATTTTTTTTGACTGTTGTTTTTGTTACAAACCGAAAACTGTAAAGTACCTTCTTTGGTTATTGCTTTTAATTTAATTTGAGAGTTTTCAGGAGCATATTTTACAGAGTTTGATAAAAGATTAGAGACCACCTTCTCTACAATATCCTTATCAAACCAAGCTTTATCGATTTTGTGTATGTTAGCTATTAGGTTGATATTTTTCTTATCGGCTACATATTGAAAGGCAGCTATAATTTGATGTAAAAGAGCCGTTAGATTATCTTTAGTCACTTTTAACTTTACTTCGCCCGAATCTACCAATGATAAATCGAGCATTTGGTTTACCAATTTAATAAGCCTATTCGAGTTATTTTGTATTAAGCTGAGTTCTTTTCTGTCTTCTTTAGTTAATTTCGGGTTTTTTAGTTGATTTTCTATCGGTCCAGAAATCAAAGTAAGTGGCGTTCGTATTTCATGTGAAATATTGGTGTACAATTTTGTTTTAAATTCATCTAGCTTCTTTAAGCGCTCCGTTTCTTCGTGTTCAAGCCTTAGCTGAGCTTGTACATGCCAACGCCATTTTAAATATGCATATAAACCATACATAAGCAACAAGGCAGAAAGTAAATAAATCACTTTTGCGAGATTGGTGGCATACCAAGGTTTTGAAATAGTGAAAGAATATGTGGCTGGAGTATTGTTCCAAACACCATCGTAATTGCTGGATATAACCTGAAACTCATAATCATTTGGCGGTAAGTTAGTATAATGAGCCACATTATCATTTCCCGAAGCTATCCAACCAGAATCATTATTTATTAACCTGTATTTATATTGGTTTCGTTCGGGTTGTGAGTAGTGTAACGAAGAAAAACCAAAAGTCATCGTATTTTGATGGTAAGGGAATTTTTGATTTTCAATGATTTTTCTTTCTTTATTAAATACCTTAAAACTAGTAATTACAGTCTTCGGCTTTTTAAGGTTAAAAGTCAGTTGGCTGGGTTGAAACCAATTTATACCTTCTAACCCGCCAAAGTATAGTGTGCCGTTATCATCACGATAATATGCCCCAGTGTTGTACTCTAGAGCTTGTAAGCCATCGTAATTGCTGTAATTTTCAATAGTGGGGCGGTAGTTTGCATCGGTACTTATTTTTGTCAAGCCTTGGTTGGTACTCAACCAAAGGTTGTTTTGTTCATCGGGCAAGATACCATAGATTACATTGTTTGGTAATCCGTTTTCTTTGGTATAGATATGAACATTCTTTTCGGCTATGTTATATAATTTGAGACCATTTCCATTGGTACCTACCCAAAGTAAGTTTTTTGAATAATAGAGGCACTTTATATTATCTGGTATTGCTGTTATTTTGTTAAGGCTTTCTTCTTGTAAATTTAGTCTATAAACGCCATCATTCTCTGTGCCAATCCATAAAGTGTTATTGTCTCCTTTTGTAACCGAGCGAATGTTATTGGTTTGTAAATTTGAATTTGTAACATCAAATTTCTTTATAATGTTTTCATTTTTACCATATAAAATAAGACCTTGGTTTCTAGTACAGAGCCACAATTGATTATCGTTATGGTTGTAAATTTTCCATATGGTTAAATCTTCTGTTTCCCTACAGGTAGTTATCTTGTTGTTGCTCAATACTTGAAGTCCTTTGTTTTGGTGGCCTATCCAGAGACGTTCTTTGTCCTTAAAAAGACTCATAATTCGATCTCCCGCTAAGTTTGAGTTATTTTCAGAAAAGGTTCTATACTCTTTTTGTGATAAAGTTATTTTTGTCAACCCTTTTCCGGAAGTACCAAGCCATATTGAATTGTCGTCCACGGTTATAGCCCTAACTACATCTACATGAATGTTGGGAGGCGTTTGGTTGTTGGTCAATACGTTAAATTTAACCAAGTGCATATCGTAAAAACTTAAACCTGCTCCATCCGTGCCTAACCAAATAGTTTCAGTAAAATCTTCAAAAAGACAAAGTACATCATTGTAATGCAAAGCATACGGGTCTGATTTATTAGCGGTAAAATGCTGAATTAACTTTTGTTCAAAGTTTATTAAGTAGGTCCCGTTTCCATAGGTAGCCACCCAAAGCCGTTGTTGTTTATCTACTAATAAATCTTGAATGTTTAATTTTTCCGGAAATGAATTATTCCCAAACCCTGTAAATTTTGAAAATGTACTGTCGTTACTACTTTTTATAAAAAGACCGTTTCCGAAGCTTCCTGCATAAAGTGTATTCATTTTATCATTTGAAAGGGCACTAAAAGCAATGTTTTTAAATCTACTTTTTTCAATAAATGTATATGCATCATTTTTTAATTGAAGTAAACCTTCTGAAGTGGAAACAATAATGGCTCCTTGCCATTCAATAATATCATAACTGCTTATTGAAAGGTGGTTTGGCTTTAAAAGTTGAATAGTATCTTGATGTTCTGGATTAATTTTATACAACCCATTTCCGTAGGTGCCCAGATAATAATCTTTATTGTTGTTTTGATAGAGTACACTTGCTTTTTGTATATCCAAGGCCTGACTAAAAGTGTCATTGGCTATATCGTATTTTTCTAAAATACCAGTATTCGGTATAATCCATAGCTTTCCATCCCTGTCAACATAAATTTTTCCAAGTTTACTAAAGCTCGATCTTGTAATATCTTCAAATTGTCTGTCATAGTGTGTAAAATCTTTGCCATCATACTTATTGAGTCCATCTTGTGTGGCAAACCACATAAAACCCGTACTGTCTTGAGCAATACTTACCACACTATTTTGTGATAGCCCTTGTTTAACAGTCAATTCACGAAAAGAAACTTGCTTTTTTGTTAAATTAATTTCTTGGGCAATAGTTGCTATATTGCAAATAAATGCAAGAAAAAAAATAAATAGAAGTGTTTCTATATGGGTGGTTTTCATACCAATGCATTCTATACATAAAGGTATAAAAGTATTTTTAATGTGGGGAAGACAAGTTTTCTGAGCCTTATTTAGAAATTGGTCACAAAAAGATCAGCACTATTTTTTCCCAAAAAGAGCACTTAATATCCATTTTATTCCATTAAAGAGAAGGTAAATTGTTGCTGCCATGGCAAGAATGGCGAGCGGTAAAACAATGTACAAAGGGATTGTCTCTTTATTTAAAAAGGCGAAAGTGAAAAGGTAGGTGGTCAAAACCAATAACGGTAGGGCTACTGCGAGCCGCTTTAGACCTTTTATCAGAAACTGTTTATTGGTATGTTTTTGGTTAGTGTCTTTCAATTTTTGTAATTTTTTACAGCTTTTCGAACGCTTCCGTGTTGTTGTAATAGTTTTGAAGCTTCTTCTTGAGTTATACCCAATTCGCTCATAATCATTCTAGTACCGCGATCAACCAATTTGTTATTGCTCAATTGCATATCTACCATTTTATTTCCTTTTACCCTTCCCAATTGAACCATTGCAGCTGTGGAAATCATGTTCAATACTAATTTTTGAGCAGTACCGGCTTTCATTCGAGAACTTCCCGTTACAAATTCAGGTCCAACGGTTACTACTACCGGAAATTTAGCTGTAGTTGCCAATGGGCTTCCTTCGTTGCAAGTAATACAGCCAGTAGAAATATTATTTTCGTTACACTTTTTTAAAGCACCAATTACATAAGGGGTAGTTCCTGAAGCAGCAATGCCAATAACGACATCTTTTTCTGAAACATCATGGCTTTTAAGGTCGTCCCAACCTTGGTTTTCAGAATCTTCGGCAAATTCCACTGCATCACGAATAGCTTTATCGCCACCCGCAATCAGACCGATTACCATTCCGTGTGGTACGCCAAAAGTAGGCGGGCATTCGCTTGCATCTACTATTCCTAATCGTCCGCTAGTACCAGCGCCAATGTAAAAAAGACGACCTCCATTTTTTAATTTTTCTGAAACAATTTCAGTTAGAATAGTTATTTCTGGAAGTGCTTTTTCAACCGCTAAGGGAACCGTTTTATCTTCTTTGTTTATGTTATGTAACAATTCAGAAACACTCATCTTTTCTAGATGATCGTAATGAGAATCTGCTTCAGTTGTTTTTTTAAAGGTCATGCTGCAAAGTTACAATACTTACAATTACTAACGTTTTTACTGTACCGTATAATTTAAAATAGAAGTTTCAGAAATACGAAAATAGCCCAATGGAAAATTATCTGGGTTTGTTTCATTCACAAGATTACCTCGAACGGTAGCGGGTTGGGTTTCAAATGGACCGCCGCTGTCATCGCTTCCCTGCTGCAATAAAATAAACATAAAGTTATAGAATTGCTCATTAGACCCGTGCAAGAAAAAAGTTACTTCGTCTCCCGTTTCTAAATCATCAACCACATAGAAACCGAAAATGGGGTTCCCATCAAAAAACTCATCATCAAGAGCATCGTAGACATTTCCTCTGGAAGATAATCCTTCAAAAAAGTAATAATTTTCAACGTTAGCGGGATCGGTAAAAAAGGCTTTTAGTTCAATGCTTTCTCCGTCAAAACCACCATCATTTCGTTGTTCTACAAATTCTAATGGAACAACAGGTTGCAGTTGTTCAGTAGCCGAATAGACTTCATCGTTATAAACTACTTCAAGCGTATAATCTGTATTAGATTGCGGGTTAAAATCCTGATATTCATATATTCCTTCTGAAGTATTTTCTATAGTGAAGACTGTACCGTTTTCATCTGTGATGGTAACCGTAGCATCATTTACAAGATTTATCTCATTATCAAAAAATGGAACTGTGGTGCTGAGTTTAACGCGCGCTACAGAAGAATCATTTTCTATATTTTTAGTGATTTCGGCATCAATAACCAACTTTGGTTTTCCTTCATTTAAATCTACATCGACCACTTCCTCACACGAAGTTACTATTCCGAGGCAAATAATACCTATTAAAAATTTCTTCATCATCTAAAATTTAAAATTATACGTTACCGCTGGAATGATACCGAAAATAGATAGCCGAACAGCTTCGTTACGATTAATATCAGTGTTTTCCCTGAAAGAAATAGAAGCTGCGTTCATTCTATTATAGGCATTGTAAATACTGAAAACCCATTCGCCTTTCCATCTTTTAGTGGAGTTGGGTTTTGGTGTCCAAGTAGCCGAAAGGTCTAAATGATGAAAACTATTCAAGCGACTGCTATTTCTGCTTTCGTAAACTGGTATTGTTAGGTCGTTAAATTCATACTGACCGTTTGGAAAAGTAACAGGTTGCCCAGTTTGAAAGATAAAATTAGCCCCAAAAGACCATTTGTTAGATAATTCGTATTGCGCTGTTATGGAAATATCGTGGGTTTTATCCCAAGGGGAATTGTACCATTGTCCGTTATTTATACCAATTTCTTCAGGTGTCCTTCCGGGTGTGCGCTGTTCACTTTTTGATAACGTATAAGCAATCCAGCCTTGTAATTTTCCTTCGTTTTTTCTGAATAAAACCTCTAATCCATAAGCTCTAGCTTCTCCGTTCAGTAAAATTTGTTCTACAGCATTATTGGCAATCAAATCGGCACCGTCTACATAATCCAACCGATTGTCAACGGTTTTGTAGAAGCTTTCAATTTCAAAAGAATACCGATTAAACTTTTTAAAATAGCCTAAAGCTACTTGATCGGCCAATTGTGGTTCTATGTATTTTCCGCTAGGAGCGTAGATATCAAAAGGAGTAGGGGCGGTGGTGTTGCTTATTAAATGAATATACTGCGCAGTTCGATTATAACTTGCTTTCACAGAAGATATATCGTTTAATTGATACGCAACGGAAAAACGAGGTTCTAAATTGGCAAAGCTTTTTATGGTTTCACTTCTGCTAAAGGATACCGTATCTATTGGCGTTGCTTTTTGATAGATGTCTAAACTCTCATCGTAGGTAACGGGATTGTCGTTTTCATAAATATTTAATTCATCTTGTCCTAATCTATTGAACGTTGAAAGTCGAAGTCCTGCCTGAAAGGCCAGTTTGTCGGTCAGTTCTATTTCGGCTTCTGCGTACACAGCATTTTCAAAAGCGTATTTATCTGTCAATTTAAAAGGATTAATGCCTGAACTTTCGGTAGTAGGTTTTATGTCTCCAGGATTGAATTTGTAATAAATACTATTCAATCCGTAGCGCAATTCGATGTTATTTGAAAGAAAATGTGTGAAATCGTATTTTAGATTGAAATTTCGGATACCGCTATCAAAATCAAATTCTACGAAACTCAGTTCTAAACCGTAATAATAATCGGAATAGATTAAGGAGAGGTTAGAGAATAATTTTTCAGAAAAAAGATGATTCCATCGTAGGTTTAAAGTCGTATTTCCGAAACTATTCGAAAAGCTATCGGCAATATCAAAAACATCCCTTCCAAAATATCCTGAGAGGAAAAGTTTGTTATTTTCATTCAGGTTATAACTAATTTTTGTGTTCAAATCATAGAAATACGCCACATTATCATTGTCAAACAAGGGTAGAAAAAGGTGGGCATAACTACTACGACCGCCGACTAAAAAGGAAGCGGTATCTTTTTTAATGGGACCTTCTAATAACAAACGACTCGCTACTAGGCCGATACCACCCGTCGCACCAAATTTACGTTTACTTCCATCTTTTTGATAAATATCTAAAACCGAAGAAACACGCCCGCCATATCGCGCCGGAATTCCACCTTTATAGAGTGTAAGGTCTTTTATGGCATCGGGATTAAAAACTGAAAAGAAACCGAATAAGTGATCACTGTTGTACAGTGTAGCTTCGTCCAGTAAAATAAGGTTTTGATCGGCCGCTCCGCCACGCACGTTAAATCCGCTAGAGCCTTCGCCAGCTCCCGTAACGCCGGGAAGTAATTTGATAGATTTAATAACATCTTTCTCACCTAAAACCACCGGAATTTTTTTAATGGTATTAGCAGAAAGCCTATTAATGCTCATTTCAGGCTTTCTAATATTAAGTGCTTCTACATCAGTTTTTATCAATACTTCGTCTAGTGATTCAGTACTATTTTCTAAAAAAACATTCTTTTGAATATTTTCTGAAAGTGATAACGTAGTTTGCTGCGTGGCAAAACCAAGACTGCTATAAAAGATTTCGTATTCACCTTCAGGTAGCGTTATAGAATAATAACCATATTCGTTTGTAGTCGTTCCAGTTTGTAATGAAGGAATAAGAATGTTTACTCCAATAAGTGTTTCGCCACTTTCCACTGCCGAAACGGTACCGCTAAGGGTATATTTTTCTTGGGCAAACAAAGAAATGCTAGCAAGAAAAAAGAAGCATAGAAATATATTTTTCAAGTTTGATTTTGTGTTTATGATTGATGAAAGTAAATAAAAAGCCTTCAAAATAATTGAAGGCTTTTTTAAGTAAATTATTTAATTTCTGAAAGTATATCGTTCAGTGTTTTACTTGCCCGCATTTCTGCATAGACTCTGTCAACGTCTGGTTTGTAATAGCCATTAATATCAACTGCGCTCCCTTGTGCAGCGTTTAACTCATTTACAATCGCTTCTTCGTTTTCAGAAAGTTTTTTAGCAATAGGGGTAAAGCGGGTTTTAAGTACATCGTCTTTATCTTGGTTTGCTAACTGCTGTGCCCAATATAAGGCTAAGTAAAAATGACTTCCTCTGTTGTCAAGTTCGTTAACTTTTCTTGACGGCGATTTTTTATTGTCTAAGTACATTTCAGTGGCTTCATCTAAAGCCTCGGCTAGTACTTTTGCTTTTTCATTGTTATAGGTATCACCTAAGTGATCTAAAGAAACTGCTAGGGCCAAAAACTCACCTAACGAATCCCACCGAAGGTGTCCTTCTTCTAAAAACTGTTGAACATGCTTAGGCGCAGAACCACCGGCTCCAGTTTCAAATAACCCGCCACCATTCATTAAAGGAACAATGGAAAGCATTTTTGCACTGGTACCTAATTCTAGAATAGGGAAAAGATCGGTTAGGTAATCGCGCAGTACGTTTCCGGTAACTGAGATTGTATTTTCACCGGCTTTAACTCGTTCTAATGTATATTCGGTTGCTTTTTCTGTAGAAAGGATTTTTATATCTAAACCTTCAGTATTGTGCTCTGGAAGGTATTTGTTTACTTTTTTAATTAATTCGGCATCGTGAGCTCTATCTTCATCTAACCAAAAAATTGCTGGCCATCCAGTTGCACGCGCTCTACTTACAGCTAATTTAACCCAGTCTTGAACCGGTAAATCTTTTACTTGGCACATTCTCCAAATATCACCTTCGGAAACGTTATGTTCCATTAGCGTATTTCCGTTGGCATCAACTACGCTTACTTTTCCTTCTGAAGAAATTTCAAATGTTTTATCGTGCGAACCATATTCTTCTGCTTTTTGAGCCATTAGCCCAACATTATTAACGGTTCCCATTGTAGTAGGGTCGAACGCTCCGTGTTTTTTACAGAAGTCAATTGTAGCTTGATACAACGGTGCATAACTACTATCTGGAATTACAGCTTTGGTATCTTTGGTATCCCCGTTTTTATCCCACATTTGTCCAGAAGTACGAATCATCGCCGGCATAGAAGCATCGATAATTACATCACTTGGTACGTGTAAATTCGTTATACCTTTATCGCTGTTTACCATTGCGAGGTCTGGATTTTCATCCATAATGCTATTGATGTCGTTTAGGATTGCTTCACGTTTTGCTTCTGGAAGGCTTGCTATTTCGTTTAATAAGTCTCCAAAACCATTATTTACATCAACTCCTAAATCTTTAAAAGTGTCACCGTATTTGTCGAACAATTCAGAAAAATAAACACGTACTGCATGCCCAAAAATAATTGGGTCGCTCACTTTCATCATTGTTGCTTTCATATGTAATGAAAACAATATGTTTTTCTCTTTGGCGTCTTTTACTTGTTCATTTAAAAAGGTCAATAAAGCCTTTTTACTCATATAGGTGCTATCAATTACTTCGCCTTTTAATAAAGGAATTGAAGCTTTTAAAACGGTTTCTTTTCCATTAGTGTCTGTATGAACAATATTTACACTAGTATCGGCACCGATTGTAACTGATTTTTCATTGTGGAAAAAATCACCTTGACTCATGGTTGAAACGTGGCTTTTAGAGTCGCTGCTCCATTTACCCATGCGGTGCGGGTTTTTCTTTGCGTAGTTTTTAACGGCTTTTGGCGCTCTACGGTCACTATTACCTTCTCGTAATACTGGGTTTACAGCACTTCCTTTTGCTTTATTGTAAAGAGATTGAATCTTCTTTTCTTCGTCATTTTTAGGGTCATCTGGGTAATCTGGTAAGTTATACCCTTTGGACTGTAATTCAGAAATAGCTGCAGTTAATTGAGGCATAGAAGCACTAATATTAGGAAGTTTGATAATATTAGCCTCTGGTGTTTTAGCAAGTTCACCTAATTCGGCAAGCGCATCGTTTACACGTTGATCTTCATTTAGGTACTCAGAAAATTGTGCTAAAATTCTTCCTGCTAACGAAATATCTCTAGTTTCGATTTTTATGTTTGAAGGCGCAGTATAGGCTTCAATTATAGGAAGTAATGAATGTGTTGCTAAATAAGGAGCTTCGTCCGTTTTTGTATATATAATTTTTGCAGCTTTTGTCATTGCGATTGTTTGGTTTTTGGAGGTTAATCTTACATTTTCAGAATTGCAAATATAGCGAATATACAAGGCTTTTAAAAGGTTGGCTATCTTATTGTTTTGTTAACTATTGTTAGCAGTGCCAACCTTTTAAAATACCTACACTAGAGAGAATTGATTATTTTGAAGCCTTTTCTAAAGCGTCCCAATATTCATACGCTCTTCGTAAGTGTGGAATTACAATCGTGCCTCCAATAAGTAAGGAAACACTTAAAGCTTCTACCACTTCTTCTTTTGTAACATCAAGCTTATAGCAAGCTTCCAAATGATACCGCACGCAGTCATCACAGCGTAATACCATAGAATTACCCAAGCCAATTAACTCTTTGGTCCGTTTGGATAGCACACCTTCAGCAAACGCATTGGTATCCAGGTTAAAAATGCGTTTTATTATTTTGTTGTTGTCCTTTAATATCGCATCGTTCATTTTTGACCGATACACATTGAATTCTTCTACAATATTATTTTCCATTTTTCTTAGCTTCTTTTGCTTGTTTGCGGAGAACCGCTTTTGAGATGTAAATACTTATTTCATATAAAATAACCACGGGAACTGCTACTATTACTTGACTGGCAATATCTGGTGGGGTAATTACTGCTGAAATGATTAGTACGATCACTAATGCAAATTTTCTGTATTTCCGAAGTATTTCGGGTGTTACTAACCCTACTTTGGTTAAAAAGTAGATGACTATCGGAAGCTGGAAAATAAGTCCGCTTGCCAATACAGAGGCGCGAACCAACGATATATAACTACTTAAATCAAAATCGTTAAAAACTTCTTCACTTACGCGATAACTTCCTAAAAAGTTTATGGATAAAGGGGTAATTACGTAATACCCGAACAATACACCGATAAAAAACAAAAACGAAGCAACGAAGATAAAACCTCTACTGTTTTTTCGCTCATTAGGCATAAGACCTGGGCTTATAAACTTCCAAAATTCATAAACAATGTATGGGAAA
>TARA_R100000306_G_scaffold56423_1_pt1 | contig 11579 bp, 11 predicted proteins | sample TARA_R100000306 | Tara Oceans TARA_R100000306 (sample SAMEA2620824) | marine metagenome | biome: marine biome (ENVO:00000447); feature: mesopelagic zone (ENVO:00000213); material: "saline water (ENVO:00002010), including plankton (ENVO:xxxxxxxx)" | depth 1000 m | reverse complement strand
CCTGCCATATTTGCGAGTGAAAAATGCTTTCTATTATCTTGGCATTATCTACAGTCTGGTAAACATTTAACCAAAGCCTACGCCCTTCAAGAATTTTATCAAATTCATCTCCTAAAACGTGTCATTGGAGTAACCTATTTTAATAAAGTCCATAAACATTATCAAACAGATTTCAGTTTATACAGATACAGTAAAAACAGTTTGGAATATAGTCTCAATGTGTGGCAAGAAATAGGGATTCTAGCCAATATTGGACTAACAGAAGTCCAAGAATTTAAAGTCCATAAAGGTGATGGAAATTTAGAATTAGCAGAACGTCATTATAAAAGTGCTATTTCAATAGGGAATGCTTTGGCGTTGCTTATTGAGAAAAATCCACCATCCAAATATCCAGAATACGATGAGCATTGTATTGAAATAGCACTTGCGTTGAATTTATTGTACATAACTAGAAATTCTAACAGAGCAAAAAATTGGATTGGAGAAATAACTATTGGCTTTGGCGACCGATACCGTATAGAGAAGTTTTTTCCAATATTCAGAACAAATTATGACAACCTTTTAGATGTGCATAATCGCGATGCAGAATGCGAAATACAATCCTCAATGATTATTCCCATTTTAGCTGAATATGCTCTCGTATTCAAAGAAGAGAAACTGTATCATTTTCTTCGAAAAATTATCAATGAAGTTTTTGATGATTTAGATTTACAGATATGGTTTCCAACTGACGATATGGAACAACTGATATGCATTCAGGATTACAGTCATGGGGCAGGAAAAACCAAAAATACTGTGATACTTTATGAGGATGCAGAAAAATACAAGAATGAATTGATTGAAGAAATTGAACTTTTCGGAAATGAAAAGCATTTTCAAATTTTCAAATCTGGCTTCGATACAGTGGCATATGTTGCCAGCAGACATAACAGAAGCCAACCATTTCCATTAACTTGGCGAACTATTATAAATTCCCACAATTTATCAGCAAAAATTGATGATAATTAATAGTTTGATTCAAATTGTAACTTACTTATTTATTCTCACAAATCTATTCCCTTAACCTATAAGTTTGTTTGGTTACACCAAAGTTTTAACACTATTTCCTCGGCATATTTTCCAAATATAATACAAACACAAACCCACTCATTACGGAAAAAAAGGAAGTGTAAGCTTTTAAAAAATATCAAATATAATTATTTGTCGGGTTGGCTAAAATGAAACTTTTTCCCTGGATTTAATTAAAATATTTTATATTTATAGTTGTTATATGCTTATATTAAGGATATAATTGACCTTTTTTATGTTAGAGAGCTTATCAAAAAATCAAATTAAAGAAAGTAGTTCGAACCTCTTTCTATTAATTTTATCTATATCTATGTTGTCTTTTTTTTCCTTTGGCAACAATAGGTTGGGAGCATTTTTTATAACCTTTATAATCTCATTTTTAGCATTATCTATCTTAATGTACTATGTGTATAAAAAGGAAAGGGTGAACTTCGAGTTAAGAAAAAAAGATAATATTGGTAAATTGTTGAGTTTAATAAAGGAACCAGAAAAAGATATTGCTGATAGCGATGAGGACTTAATGAACTTAGAAAAAATTGTGTTTGGAAGGAAAATTCCAACTTGGACACCGATGGAAAGTAAGGTTTATGTACATAAAACACCAAGCTTAAATAGAAGAAATTTCGAAAATAGAATAAAAAGGGAAAATTATAAATTCCAATCCTGCACAATAAAATGGAGTATGGGCGTTGACCCTCATACAAGATTAGGTATTGATATTATTGATAGTTCATTACCAACCGTTCTGTCGCAATTTGGTGAAATTTTGGAAAATGATAATCAAATTCAAAATTACTTATACACTGATAAGGATGTAAATAATTTAATTTTGAGAATGGATATTTGTATGCAGAATATTCAAGGAAGGTATATTCCTAATCTTTATTCTAAAGAAATTACAGTTGCCATTCTTCAATCTGCAATAGATTATTTAAAAGAAAAACATAACATTCCGGTTTATGGGAATTCGGGCCCATTTGTTCCACAATTTAAATAATATTATTGGACCCTACTAATATTCTATCCGTACTTACTAATCTAATTAAACAAAGGGATTATCTTTTTTTTGGTATTCCGTCAATTGGAATCTTTATTGCAGAATCGATAAGTGAAAGTGTAATTCCTTTTATGCCCGTTGGCACATCTGCAATAGTAGCGGGAGTACTGGGAATGATATTAAATAAATCAGCGGTACAATTTGCTTTGGATAATAAAAAGAAAAGGTTCACTTTACAAGCTTCCAAAAATTATGTTGAATATTTAGACGAACTTCTACTAAACCAACAAATGCTAGTATCTCATAGAAATGTAATTGAGGCCATAAAAATGTCATTGGAATCTACAATTGCTATGTATGAAAAAAAAATAATGACATATGATGAATTTAAAATCAAATTCAATTCCCTTAAAGATATTGACTTTGATTTTTAAATAATAATTGATTTTTTTTGTGAATTGATATCTGAAATCAATTCTCCCCAATAAAGCAAACCCCAACTTAATTTACTTTAGCTGGGGGATTTTAGTTATGTATTTATGGACCATAGAGATTTACGACCCGAGATTTTGGATATATTGATACTGGTTGTTATTGCCGTGCTGGTTAGATAGGTGTTGAGAGTGTTTGGAATTTATATTTGATCTTAAATTATAAAAAAAATTAATGTTTGGATTTTTAACTATCATACCTCCATTTCAAATCCCAGATGATAAATTACTTGATTGGTTTATAACTGTTGGTTCTACACTCGCAGGGGTTTTTGTTGGTGGATATTTAACTTATTTTCTTCAAAAGAAAGGTTCACTAAAAATTTATATGACTAATTTGGAATGGCGTTATAGTAGTAAGGAATATACACTGCATTATATTGCAGTTGACGAAGCTCATACTGCAACACTAAGTTTTAATTTAGAAGTAGTAAATACCAAGCAAATATCACAAAATATAAGAAATATTAATTTAAAATTATGCGATAAAAAGAAGTCGGTGACAGTCAATATTAAAGATATGTCTAAACTTATAAACCGCGCGGGGAGAGAAAGTGCGTATGATAATTTATCGATAGCAAACATTCCCCCGAATTCCATTCAACAATATGACTTAAGCATTTATATTGAAAATGAAAACATCTCTTTTGTCAAGTCTAGTAATCTTAAAATATACCTTACTTACAATTAAATATTATAAATTTTACTTATTTTAAGTGCAATCAATGGGCATTACAAATACCAAAAAAAGATACGCTTTTCAAAAACGCACCAGAGGGCATAAACCACCTAGTGGGATAATTCTTGCTAATCTAATATCCGCAAGTAATTATCAATATATTGAACAATGTCTACTTTTAAATAGGATAATCCAGCCGGAAAGTTTTCAAAGACGAAATCCTCAATGTATTTCCCTGATTCTCCTTTTTGAACAATCGTAACTGGATTTTGCCCTACAAAACCAGTCCAAGTAACTGGGTATGTAATATGATATGGATCCATGGGTTTGTCAGCATTTAGATAAATCCAACCTTTTCCAGTAGGATGATTTGGATCATTATAAGATTTATTTATCTGCCACATAATTTGAAATATTAAATTGGATTTTATTTAATCACAAAAATAAAATTGCACACGCTACTTCTTAAAATTGAAGAAACATAATTCAAAAAACTAGCGTGTGCAATATTATTCAGTGAGAATACCAAATATAATAATTTATTTCTATAGGCTATTCGCTAAAATCCAAGAATCCAAAAAGAGGAAATTGTGTCTAAAATTAAGGAATGGAATAAACGCAAAGCGATTTAATTACTGCCGAATACGTTGATATTGCCTATGAGCATTTGGAGGAGTATGGGCAGAATTTAGATTTTGCTTAAAAGGCATCTTATTTTCGATGCCGTTTATTAACAAGCTTTTTTCGAATCAATTCAATTTTATTTATCTCCTCCGAATTAAGTTTTAACTGATTAGATAAAATAGGAACATTATATTTCGATAATAGTCCTTCTATGTCTTGTTTGTCCTTAAAATCTTTTTTGTAAACTTTAAAATCAGGATGCGAAGCCAAAGGAATTGGTAAAACCCTAAATTCATTTGGAGTTAATTCTAGTACTCCGCCACCGTAATATCGTCCTTCCAATTCAGCAAAAGTTAATGTCAATGAGTTGTAAAAGGAGTAGATAAAATCATCTAAATCATAATCTTCTTTAATCTCAATATTATAAGCACTATCAGTTACAAATACATTCGCTTCATTCTTTAATAATTTTGGGTATTCATGAGCCCTTTTAAAGAAAAATGCTTTTGATTGTTTTGCAATATTCGGTACTTGATACCATTGATCTCTTTGTTTACATTTAAATCTATCCTGAAGCTCTTCATGTTCACCTAAATCTATGTATTCCTGTACATTTGAAGGAATATTTTCAATATCTAAACTATTAAAATCTAATAAAAAAGCGGGTTTATTTTCCTTAATTAACTTTGAATAATCATACCTATTAAAAGATACAGAGCCATTCACAAAAAAACCTTTTTGTACTATTGGTTTTGAATATTGCTCTAAATCATATTTATCTAAAGTTTCTTTATCAACAATGAAATAATTATTGGCAGCAGTAACTATACCTGCTTTATTATCAACATAATCGGAAACAATATTTAAGTCTTGTTTTATGTTCTCAAGGAATATATGTTCTTCTGGTGTTATAAAATGATGGGTCCATTTTTTTCTTGATTCTGATACACTTTCATTACTATACAATCTGAAACTTCTGTTTTGAAGCTCGTCCATTGATTTGATTGTTGTATAAAATGTACCTGGTACTTTATGCTTTTTATAACAAATTAACAACACCGTATCTTGACCTTTGCACTCAAAAAATTGAAGCTCATCAAACATAAAAATTTCGATACGCTCAAAAGATTTTTTTAGTAAGTCTCTTATTTCTTCTGTAAACTTAACTTGTAACAGTTCTAATGGAAGCATAAAAGCTAAAAGACCGTCTTTCTGCAATTTAGAAATACCGCTAACAAGAAATGATGTCCAAATATTATTAATTTTTCTATCAGCAAGGCTTTGCTCTAAATGAATTTCTTTGGCTAATCCTTTTTGCTCATCCGTGAGGTAAGTACTTTTTACATAAGGTGGATTTCCCAGGATAGCAGAAAATTGCTTTTTGCTATCAAAGTGAAAATTTAGATAATCTTTGTTAAACGTGGATAATCTTATAGAATCAGAGATATTTTTCTTTTTTGCCTTTTTTAATTCTTCATTTTCCCTTTCAACTATGGTTAAATTAACTCTATTAAAATTATTTAGTGTCTCAATTTCATTTATAGCCTGAACAAAGTTACCATCACCCACACTTGGTTCAAGTACAGTAATATTAAGCTTATCTATTTGAGATAAACAATAATCCGCAATAAATTTTGCTAGATTAAGAGGTGTATAATACGAGCCTATCCTTTTTTTTTTCATTTTCTAATTTCAGCCAATTTGTATGGTCTTATATTATTTCGTTTTTGGGTTGTTTTAAGCAATTCAATTACCCCTTTATTAGACTCCTTTAATAACTCTTGCGTATCTATCATTTCTTGCAGCGCCTCAATAGCTTTTGTGACATTTTCGGCTCTTTGCTGTAAAACTGTTTCACGCCTTTCATACAACAATTGTGGTCGATTTAAATAAAGTCTTTCTGTCATATATCTAGTACTAACATATTTACCATTGACTTTATAATCATCACTACTAATATCAAATAATTCTGAATAATTGTATGCAGAAGGATCTGGATAGCAAATTATATCTAAATCATCTGCATCGTTTGGCCAATCATTGCTCTTAAACCTATTGCATATAGGACAGCTATAAAATAAGTTGCAAATATCATTCTCTAAAACTTTAAATCTTTTAATTGATTTTGGCTTATAATGCTCGATATGATAATGGTCAATACCTCCAAATTGTGCTTCATTAATTGAACAATATATACATTGAAAAAAACATTCTTCTGCTATTTGCTCTTTCCAATCTGTATATGTTCCTGTTACCGGTTGATTAGCCTTATCTTTAACTATAAGTTTCCAATTCACTACTCCTTGATTTTATTTTCAATTTTCTTCTGAAGCTCTTCCAAAAATCGAATTTTACTTTCATATTCATCTAACCAATCCTTTCTTTCTCCTAGACCACTATCTATTTGAACATTTAATTTAAGTTGTAACGCTTTCAAACGTGTTAAATCATTTCCGTCACTCTTGCCTGATGCTACAAGCTCTGACAAATGCTTCAATTCTGAAAGCTCTGAAATATTTTCATCTAAAAAACTTTGACTTGCACGAATAAACCTCTTGACATATTTCTCCCCATCATTAATAAATTCTTCTCTACCTATTATATCTTCAAACTCACTAAACTTTGCCTGTAACTCTCCATCGGTTTTGTGGGACGTTATTACATAGATTGGAATATCTTTAAAATATTTTCTTATCTTTAAAACAAGCTGATTTCCTTTATATCCGACAGGACCTTTTCCCCCTTCAGAATCATTATGCATTTGTTCATCAAAAATTAAACAAACTATATCATTTTGCTCTACCCAATCTTTGTATTGAGCTATTGAATCATCAGGAAAAGGAAATGTATCAACCACCTCAATACTACAATCAAAATTTTCTAAATGAGATTCAAGAATTGATTTTAACGTTTCTCTTTGCGCTTTATCATCATCTATGATGCCTATTTTACTCATAACTAATTTCTTTGTTTTCTTTCTTTTGGAAGCCAAATTTTAAACCTCGCTCCTTTTAATACAGGGTCTTTATCGAAAGAAATATTACCATTTAGATCGTTCACTATAGAATTTACCACTGTAAGTCCAAGACCAGTACCAATACTCTTACTACCTTGAGTTGGATTTACTTTAGTTGAAAAAAGCGGTTCGAATAACCTATGCTCAAACTCTTTAGAAATACCTGGTCCAGAATCAGAAACAATGAGAGAATATCCATTTTCAATCAATTTTTTTGGTTCCTTTAAGTCTTCTTCTATTAATTTAACTTCTATCAATCTCTTACCAGACTTCAAGGTAGCAGCGGTATATGCATTTGTCAAAAGGTTAATTAAAACTGTTTCAATGTCCATTTGAAACGTATATGTAAAAATATCTTTAAGCTCTGTATTAATACTTATTGAAGCAGCTTTGTATGCTGGTTCCAACTCAGCAACGACCGACTGTATGATTTTAGCAATATTTACATTTTTTTTATTGCGTTTTTCTCTTTGAACTCTTGTTAATGCATAAGCGCCCCAAGCCGCAACTCTTTTTGATGATTTAACTGCTTTTTCTATTTCCGATATAGCATCCTTCACATTTGGAACTTTTCTAGATAATGCAAGTTTTGCTGCCATAACAGAACCTTTAAGTTGAGTTATTGAACCTTCCGTTTCATGACCGAAAACCGCAGAGGATATACCTATTGTTGCTAATCCACTTAAAGTTCTATTCCAATTAAGAAGCTCGGTTATTGTCTTTTCAACTTTATCAGTTGTACCACTTAAATCATTCACATTTTTTTGTACCCTCTCTTTAATGTGAGTGGCTATATCAGAGTTGTTTTGGATTTCCAAATTGATGCCGTACAAATCCTTTTCAATAGTGTTTAAAGCTTTTATTATTCTTTCAGTTCTTGACTCTTTACCATGTGATTTTCTTTTGGCTTCATTAATTTTTGGTATTAACCTGGTTCTGTAAGATTCAAGCATATTTATTGTTCCTAATACCAAACTTTTTAAATCATAAAAAGCTTCTGATTCCACTAATCCTTCTCTTGCTGCACTATCCGCTAATTCTATATTAGAATCTCTAGCTATAAAAACAGCACCTACTAATTGATTTGGTGTAACACTATAACCAGACGATCTACCAATACCTGCTGGATTTTGCGCTTTCTTATCAGCTAACCCTAACCAATCATAGCCAAATTGAGAACTTGGAAAGCCATAAGGTTTAACAACTATTCTGTCACGATATATTTTAATTCCAGCATTGTTGTCGAGAAACTCTCTTAATTTGGCTAGATTAAATTCAAAATCTTTTACTGATGCACTTTCTCTTAAAAAGAAATAAAGTTTAATCGTAGCTGAACCAGACCTAATTTTATTATCAATTAAATTTGCGGTATCAATACCTGTCCTTGTTAACAAATTTGACCACTCAATTTTTTCAATAATTTCTTTATCATTGTACTTATCCCAATAAGTATAAATTATTTCTGTACCTGTCCCCGGATAATAAGCCTCAATTTTAATTTCAGCCGCATCAAGGTAATTTGAGTCAATTTCCTCTGATGGGAGAGGATAGATATCATTGACTAATGAAATATGAAAATCTTCAACATCTTCAAAAGGTGGTGTTAATGCAGATAATTCTTGAAAAAGATTTTCAATATTAGTCTTTGTCCATGATTGACGTTGTTCTTCAATTAATATTTCCGTTCCCGTTGTGGAAGGTTCACCATTAGTTATGGGTAAATTAATTTCTTTTGGTTCAAAAATTTGAACACGAATATCGGAAAGAGATTTACCTTCTACATCAAAATCATCCCAATTCACTTTTAAACCTATAAGTTTTTCATCTTTTGATTTGGTACGCAATTCTAGTTTTGAGCCTAGTCTATCAGTGGATATACGTCCAATTCCTTTTTCACCAGTTTTTCTACGGCCTAACTTACTTTTCGTTGATACCCTTTTGCCTGAATACCCAATGCGCAACCAACTATTTTTTAATTCCTCTGGTTTCATGCCAAAACCATTATCAGCAACGCGAATCATGTCTTTAGTTTCAGAGAAAATCTCGATATCTACTTTTGTAGCATCTGCATCATAGCTGTTTTTAACTAACTCTAATAAAGCAGTTGAATGATCTTTAATGCTATCTCTTCCCAAATGAATTAAAGTTTTAGCATCAATATAGAACCTTTGATTAGTTGGATCTAGCTTTGCCAATTCAGTAGACAATAATATAATATCATCTAAATTTGGTGGAGTACTCTGTATAGCCAAAAGTAATTTTGCTTGTATTTCTTCAGGTTTACTCACTATGAATTAATTAGATTTCTTGGATTCATTTTTAAAGCCTTTGCTATTTTGAATAGTGTTGGAAGTGATGGTTGTCTATGATTTGTACACCAGTTTGATACAGTTGTTTCACTCATTCCCAAATTTTTTGCCAACCACTTATTGGACTTATTCTTTTCTGCTAGAACAATTTTTATCCTATTGTAACTATTAAACTCAAGCATATTTTTTACACTAAAACACAAATATATTTAAGTATTAGCATATATTGTAGTAAAAATTTTATTATTTCGACATGATAATAGATCTCATAGAAAAAGCTAAAAGATTGTGGCTATTTTTAAGTGCTAAATACGATTAATGATTGTAGAGGTCTAAAAAATTGTTCAACTGATATTTATTCAGTACCGTTGAGTGAAGCTAAAAATTTAGGTCGTTCACTCTGTGGGTGGGAAGATTAGTTTATCTGAAAATGAAGATTATTAAATAAATCAAATCTAACTTGATAAATCAAATTTGGGTTTCTTTATCGCACTAGTACAGATTTGTGTTAAAGAGTTTGAATTGGAAATCCTCTTAAAAATTATCTGTTGGAATTTGAATTTTATAAAATAAAATCTTAGATTTAGTAAAATAACAAAAATTGGATTCAGTTAATATAATTACATTTGAAAAAAATAAAAGGTCATGACTACAGCCCTCTATTTGCAATATTGTAAGGCTTTTACCGAAATAGAAAAAAAATTTGCTCCCAACGAATTGTTTTGGGAAGGAGATTTCTCGTTATTGACAAGTGGTATTAGAGTTTCAGTAGTAGGATCTAGAAAAGTATCACCCGAGGGAGAGATTAGAACAAAAATATTAACGGAAACTTTGATTAGCGAAGGGATTATAATTGTGAGTGGATTAGCAGAAGGAGTTGATACTATTGCACATAAAACCGCCGTAAATAATAATGGTAAAACAATAGCTGTTTTAGGCACGCCATTAGATAAAGTATATCCTTCGAAAAATAAAGATTTACTAGAATTAATAAAAAAGAAGCATTTGGCAATTTCTCAATTTCCCCAGGGATATCCATTTCAGAAAGCAAATTTTCCCATTAGAAATAGAACGATGGCTTTAATTTCTGACGCCACAATTATAATAGAGGCATCAGAGAAGAGTGGTACAAGACACCAAGGATGGGAGGCGTTAAGACTCGGTAGGACAGTATTTTTGATGGAAAACATTGTAAAGAATCCCACCCTCTCTTGGCCAAAGAAAATGTTAATGTATGGTGCACAAATCTTAACAAGAGAAAACATCGTTGAATCAATAAATGAAATCCCTCATCTGACTTTGAGAGAGGATTATGCGATATAGAATGCCTTATGCGGTTTATCTGAATTACTCTCCACGGGGTATTTCTCAATATGCATCTGACTCAAAAATAATCAAAGGAGCTATAAAAAACGGTAATAGAAATCTGATTTTGAAAATAGCACAGCGCATTACTGAATCAGATGAGGCACCATTTCTTGCAGAATATTTAAATGAAAATAGAATTCTTGTTCCTACCCCCCGAAGTGCACCATTAATAGAAGGGGCATTATGGCCTACAAAAACCATATGTGAAGTATTTGTCGAAAACGGTCTCGGTCAAGAAACACTCACTCTTTTGAATAGACAAATTCCGGTACCAAAATCTAGTGCTATATATAATGCTGATGTTCGACCATCAGTGCAAAGACACATGGATAGTATACGAATAATTCCTAGTTTGGTGAATCCTGCAAGTAATTTTACTATTATAGATGATGTTTTAACTTTGGGCAGAACGACATATGCCTGCGCTCATTTATTAAAAACAGCATACCCATTAGCAGATATTAAAATTTTTGTTATTATGAGAACAATGGGATTAGTTGATGATATTTCACGCCTTGTTCAACCAAGAAACGGTGAAATTCACTTTAATACCGATAGTGGAAAAACTTGGATACCTAATTAAAATTTTACACTATAGTCAATCACAATTTTGATTGTTTAAAAATGCCTTATTTTATTTGGGATTATATATTTGTAGAATAACTTTGTTTTGCTCTTGTGTTTTATGAATTAATTTTGGTATAAATATTACTTCTTTTTAAGCAATGTAATTATTTCTTCTCGAGCTATTTTCAACTGTTTCTCAAAAAGTTCAATAGTTTCCTTTAATGGGTTATTTACAGTCTCAATATTAGCTGATATATTAGTAGCGTTAACATTGCTGTTTTCATAAAAGTTTAGGGTGTTATATAAAACTTTCTCTTCACTAAAGTCTTTGAGTCCTTCATAGGTAACCCCCAAGGCATTCGCAACTTCTTTTAATTTGTCATCACTTATATTCTCGGATTGTTCCATTTTAGAAACAGCTTGCTTTGAAATGCCCCCAAGTTTTGAGGCAAGTTCTGAT
>TARA_R100000306_G_scaffold49953_1_pt1 | contig 11594 bp, 16 predicted proteins | sample TARA_R100000306 | Tara Oceans TARA_R100000306 (sample SAMEA2620824) | marine metagenome | biome: marine biome (ENVO:00000447); feature: mesopelagic zone (ENVO:00000213); material: "saline water (ENVO:00002010), including plankton (ENVO:xxxxxxxx)" | depth 1000 m | reverse complement strand
CGAAGTCGAACCGTAGGGCGGGTTTTGAAACAGACTGAAATTAATTTATAATTGAGTGTATGAAATTTATTGTTGGGAAATGTTATTTTTTGCAACATTGGTAAGGAGGGGAATTGAATCCCTAGTTTGTGTCGGTATGCAACAATCAACACATTCGACACTGCTTTTTACAAACGAAAAAACCCGTCTCTTTCGAGACGGGTCTTGATTTTGTATGGTAACCGCTTATTAAGCTAGTTTTACGCGTACTGCGTTCATACCTTTCTGACCTCTTTCTTCTTCATAGACAACTGAGTCGTCTTCTCTGATTTCGTCGATTAGGTTTGTAGTGTGTACGAAGATATCGTCTCCACCATCGTTTGGCTTAATAAATCCGAATCCTTTAGCATTGTTAAAGAATTTTACTGTTCCTTCTTTCATTTTGGTACTCTTTTAAAAATTAATTGTTACTGAATTTCTGTTTCAACTGAAACAGAAACCGCCTTGTAGTTTTCCGAAACATTCAGAAAATTGCTACACTGCTACCTTACGAACTTGTATTTCAGTAATGAAGACTAGTTCTAAAGCTTTGGAAAAAAAAGAAAGGATTGGATTGATTACCTTAGAAGGGTACTAGAAATAATAAAAGCAAACTGACTTTTTAACAGTGCAAAACTAGACTAAATAAATGGATTATCGTGTGTTTTAGGGAATTATTAAGAATCTAACCCTTTAGTTATTGTTTTACACCAAAAAAAATCGCCCCGAATGTGGGGCGATTTTCTATACTATGCGCTGGCCGGCATGACCGTTTCTTCTGGCTTGTTGTAATGAAACAACATGGTTTTATAAAACCGTGTTTGGCTATCGCCAACCTCAAGACAGCCTTTTAAAGTTTCTTCAAGACTGCTGTACGAAACTTTGGTCGCTACAGCCTCATTAATATCGTACAATCTAAACTCCCTAGCGCTCTGTGGTTTCGAATTCCAAAGCAAAATAGTTTGGTTGTCGTAGTCTATCGTCACATCGATCGCCTGAAAATAAAATTTAAGGAGTGCTTTCTGGAAACCGTAGTAATCTTGACTTAAGTTTTCGGTGAACTCACAACTTTTCGTGATGAGCTTCCTCATTTCTTCTAATACAATTTGATGCTGATTTTCCATAGTTTCCATTTTAAAGATGTACTAATATAAAAACCAGTCTGTGAAGATTTAGTTAAACAAATGCCCTTTGGCATCGATTTAACTACATTTAAATCAATGTGTTAACATATTTAAGACTATTCAGTGTCGGTTTGTAAGCCTTCTTCCTCCCACGCGGTGATACCGCCTTGTAGGTCATATACTTCCTTAAAGCCCATTTCCTGTAAAATTTTAGAAGCCCGCGCACTTCGACCTCCTTTTTTACAATACACATACACAGGTTTGTCTTTGTCTAGCCCTGCTACTTTTTCTTTAAAGTCGTCTTCGGTAACGCAAATATTCTGTGCGTCTTTGAGATGGGAAACTCCATATTCTTCTGGGGTTCGAACATCTACCAATTGCAATCCGGGAGTCGATTTGTTGTAGACTGCGTCATACACTTCTTGAGCACTCACAGACTGCACTTCGGCTGGAGCCTGTTGGCAAGAGGTGTTGAGGGTCAAAATGGCAAAAACAAATAACAGTAGAAGCTTTCTCATGATGATACGGTTTTATCTCCAGTCCATTCTGAAAAACCACCCAACAAATTGAATGTATTCTGAAAACCCAAAGATTCCATAATCATACACGCTTGGGCACTACGCCCACCAGAACGACAATACACGTAGTAATTTTTAGTTTTGTCTAGTTCCTGGGCTCCTTCCATAAAGGCAGGTGCATTCTGTATATTCAGCACTTGGGCATTTGGTATAATACCTTCTTCCACCTCGTGGGGTGTTCTGACATCTAAAATGACACCATTGGCATCTTCAATAATCTTTTTATGCCATTCTTCTTGTGTTAAGTCTTGCATGGAGTATAAATTTCAGTAAAAATAAAAAATCTGCTTTAGTTTAGTACCAAAGCAGATTGATTTGTTACAAAACGGGGTACTATTATGCCTTTTTCTGTTTTATAGAACAACCTATCGCTTTGGTTTCGGTTACGGAAACTTCCTTACCGGCCAATAATTGGTCTATGGCATTAGCAAGAAACTGATTTTTTACTGCATCTCCATTCCGAACATTATCGTCTATCGCACCAATATATTTTACAATTCGCTGATCGTCTTCTTTTTGCAACAGATACACATGTGGTGTTTTAGTGGCCCCGTAGGTTGCATAAACTGTGTTTGACGTGTCATACAAATAAGGGAACGTAAATCCCTTGTCTTTTGCTTTTTGCTGCATCAATTCGAATGTATCATCCGGTTGTACCTCAGGATCGTTCGGGTTAATGGCGATAACCGGATAGCCTTTTGGTTTGTACTTCTGGTCTAATGCAATGATTCGATCTTCGCTGGCAACAGCAAATGGGCAAGTATTGCAGGTAAAGATTACAATAAATCCTTTAGCATCAGGATAGTCGTCATAGCTAACCATAGTGCCATCTACATTTTTTAAGTTGATGGCCGCAGCGGCATCGCCAATACCATATCCCTTTGTGGTCGCACCCGCTTCAGTAACATCTGCCATCGCTACTTCCTTACTTTCTTGGTTATCTGTAGGTTCAGCTTTTTGTTCTGTCTGTTTCTCTTGGCAACCAACAAGGAGTACCAAAAACAGAAGACTTGTTGTGATCTTTAAAATTTTTGTTTTCATAGTAACTATTATAAAATTGATTTGATTTCTGTTTCTAATTCGTTGTATGTAAATGATTTTTCATAAAATTGTTGCGCATCACCCTTAATAATAATAGTTGCTGGTATCGCGCCCGTCCAATCTTTGCTGACTTTCGAAATCCACGAATTTGCATCGGGATCGTCAAGTAGCACAATCTCACTCTGTAATTGGTGCTTTTCAATAAAAGGAACAACTTGTTTTTCGATTTGCTCAGGAAAATCCAGACTCACCAACACCACCTTTACATTCTTGTCTTTATAATCGGTTCTGATCTGTTCAAAATAGGGCAATTCTTTCACACAAGGTTTACACCAAGTCGCCCAAAAATTAATTACATAGGTGGTAGTGGCATCGGATGGTTTCAGATATTTCGCTTCTAACTGCTCAAAATTAAATACGGGCAATGCGTCAGAAATTGCAACCTCGGGTGTTTCCCTTTCTACTGAATTGATTTCAGTAGAAGTTGCTGTCTTGGCTTCAGTGGTTTTGTCTTTAGTTTCCTTGTTTCCGCAGGAAAATAGCAAGAGACTCGCGAAAATATATGTTAAGGTATATTTCATGGAATAAAAATAGCCTTTAGAACGAGACAACAGATTCAGCACGTGTTAAATAAATGATAAAATACATTGAAATAAAAAATTAATCTTACATTTGTATATACAAATATTGTAATTACAATAATGAAAATTGAAGACGCTATAAAAACGATGCATCCCATGGGGCTCACCACAAAAACGGTGATCAACCTCATGTATACATCGAGAGCCGTGGAAGAAGCCATACAGATAGTTTTGAAACCTTATGACCTCTCCATCCCACAGTACAATGTGTTGCGCATTTTAAGAGGACAAAAAGGGCAACCCGCCAATGCCTCAACCATACAAGAACGAATGGTTGATAAAAGCAGTAACACTACCCGCCTCATAGACAAGCTAATTAAAAAAGGTTGGGTACGCCGACAGGTTTGCGCAAATAACAGGCGTAAAGTTGAAATATTTATCACCGCAGACGGACTCGCAACACTAACAGAATTAGACCCACTTACAGAAGCGAATAACGAGGAGTTGGTATGCCAATTTTCTAACGAAGAATTAAACACATTAAACAATTTATTAGATAAACTTAGATCCTAAACCTTAATCACTAAAATTATGAGAACAATTAAATCTTTAGTATTAATGGCTGTAGTTATTTCAGCTACAGCATTTACAAATCCTATGACAATGAAAAAGAAAATTGACATTAAAGAAAGCCAGATTGAATGGAAAGGAAAGAAAATCCTTGGTTCACACACGGGCACTATCCAATTAAAAGACGGGTACCTCGAAATGGATGGTGATAATCTAGTGGGCGGTATGTTCACAGTAGATATGACCACTATTACCGTAACAGACCTTGAAGGAGAAAACAAAGGCAAATTAGAAGGCCACTTAAAAAGCGCCGATTTCTTTGGTGTTGAAAATCATCCTACCTCAGTATTGGTGATCAATAGTGCTACGAAAGACGGAAATACATACGAAGTTCAGGCCAATATCACGATTAAAGGACATACTGAGCCAGTTACATTCGACCTAGAAATGGGAGCCAGTGCCGCACAGACCAGTTTTAAAATAGACCGTACCAAATTCGATATCCGTTACGGTTCTGGTAGTTTTGCAGACAATTTGGGAGACAATGCCATCTCAGACAAGTTCACGCTGGACGTACTATTAAAATTTTAGAAATTAAATCTTGCCATTCATAGAAACATGGCTATATTTGACATCTATTATGAAAAACAATACACATTCTTGGTGGTGGAACAACTTACAGACAACGTCGTGAGCTAACCAAGATATGTACAAACCATACAAGGGCTTATCATCACGATAAGCCTTTTTTTATGGACAAAACGCAATAGCAAAATGGGATACACCTTAACAACACATTCTAAAAAATTACTGGCAGACACCCTAACGCCCGTGTCGGTATACCTTCGGCTTAGAGATCGATTTCCGAACAGCCTGCTGCTAGAAAGTAGCGATTATCACGCCAACGATAACAGTTTTAGCTATATCTGTTGTAATCCGATAGCCACTTTCGCTGTTGAAAAGGAAACTATCTCCATCTCGTATCCCGATGGGAAAAATGAACAAAACCCTGTTTTTGGCACTAATGTGGCAATGGCATTAGAAAATTTCAGCAAGAAATTTAAAGCAGATACAGAAACAACTTTCAAATTTATAAACAACGGTATCTTTGGATATACCTCGTACGATGCCGTTCGATATTTCGAAGACCTACACATAGATAAAACGAAAGCATCGATTGGGATTCCAGACATCTATTACGCAGTGTATCAAAACATTATTGCAATCAACCATTTTAACAACGAAGCGTATATTTTTGCCCATTGCTATAATTCTGAGCCCAACATTCGTGAGATAGAACTATTGCTCAATTCAAAAGACTTTTCAGAATATCCTTTCCAGCGAAACGGTAGCCCAACTACCAATCTTAAAGATGATGATTTTAAAGCGTTAGTTGTAAAATGCAAAGAACACTGTGCCCGAGGAGACGTTTTTCAAATAGTGCCCAGCAAGCGATTTTCGCAAAAGTTTACAGGCGATGAGTTTAATGTATATCGTGCCTTGAGGAGTGTAAATCCTTCTCCTTACCTGTTTTATTTCGACTACGGAAACTTTAAAATATTCGGTAGTTCCCCCGAAGCACAATTGGTGGTCCAAAACGGCACGGCAGAAATACACCCCATTGCCGGTACTTTTAAACGCACCGGCAATGATGAACAGGACGCGCTATTGGCTAAGCAATTGGCCGAAGATGACAAGGAAAATAGCGAACACGTGATGTTGGTCGATTTAGCGCGTAATGATTTGAGCCGCCATGGTAATAACGTTCAGGTTGAAACCTACAGGGAAGTCCAATTTTTCTCGCATGTCATCCATTTAGTGAGTAAAGTTACCGCCACAAAAAACCCGGACGTAAGCACCATGCAGATTGTGGCAGACACCTTCCCGGCAGGCACACTAAGCGGTGCGCCAAAACACAAAGCAATGCAGCTTTTAGAAAACTATGAAAATACCAACCGCGAATTTTATGGGGGTGCCATTGGCTTTATGGATTTTACTGGAAATTATAACCACGCCATCATTATCCGTTCGTTTGTGAGCAAAAATCATATCCTGAACTACCAAGCAGGTGCTGGAGTGGTTTCTGGCAGTGATCCAGAAAGCGAATTACAAGAAGTATATAATAAATTAGGGGCGCTTACCAAGGCACTCGAACTTGCAGAAGAAATCTAATTATGAAAATATTAGTCATAGACAACTACGACAGTTTTGTGTATAATTTGGTGCATTACTTAGAAGAATTTGGTGCAGATGTCACTGTATTGAGAAATGACCAATTTGCCATCGAAGAAGTAGCGCATTACGACAAGATATTGCTGTCTCCAGGTCCTGGAATTCCAGACGAAGCCGGATTGCTTAAAGAAGTCATTTCAACGTATGCAGGAAAAATTCCAATGCTTGGCGTGTGTTTGGGCCAGCAAGCTATTGGAGAGGTTTTTGGAGGTACAATTTCAAACCTGAGCCATGTATTTCACGGGGTGGCCACCCAAGCTAATGTACTCGTTGAAGATGAACCGTTGTTTAAAAACATCGCTTCACCTATGGAAATAGGAAGGTACCATTCTTGGGTAGTTAACCACGAAAACCTTCCCGACAGTCTAGAGATTACGGCTATAGATGAAAACGGCCAAATTATGGCACTGCGGCATCGCGAATTTAATATCCGTGGGGTGCAATTCCATCCAGAAAGTGTGTTGACCCCAGAAGGAAAAAAGATGATTAAAAATTGGATTGAGATGGACTGACAATCACCAAAGCTACAAACCTATTTACCTCTCAACGAAACAAATTTAAATGAAAACAATTCTGAACAGACTCATAAACCACGAACAGCTCACCAAAGAGGAGGCGCACCAGGTTTTGGTTGCTATTAGCGAAGGGAAATACAACAATAGCCAGATTTCTGCCTTTCTTACCGTATACATGATGCGCAGTGTGTCTATTGCAGAACTCGAAGGGTTTCGTGATGCGCTGTTAGCACTTTGCAAGCCTGTAGATCTAAGCGGCTACAATACAATCGATCTATGTGGCACAGGCGGCGATGGCAAAAACACTTTTAACATTTCAACGTTGGCCTCATTTATTACCGCAGGAGCAGGCATACATGTGACAAAGCACGGTAATTATGGCGTATCTTCTATTAGCGGTAGTAGTAATGTATTGGAACAGTTGGGTGTTTCTTTCAGCAACCAACAAGATCATTTGCAACAATGCTTAGATAAAGCCAACATCTGTATTTTACACGCTCCGCTCTTCCACCCTGCTATGAAAAACGTCGCACCTATCCGTCGCGAATTAGGAGTAAAAACCTTTTTCAATATGTTAGGGCCTATGGTAAATCCTGCAAATCCGAAAAATCAGGTGGTAGGGGTTTTCAGTCTGGAATTAGCACGTAAATATGGATATCTGTACCAAAAGGGAAGTAAAAATTTTGCAATCCTCCATGCCATCGATGGGTATGATGAAATCTCCCTCACCGGACCGGTTAAAATGATTTCAAATACTACGGAAACCATGCTGAACCCAGCAAGTTTTTCAGTAAACAAAATTGAAGCATCACAAATTTATGGAGGCACTACAGTTGAAGCATCTGCCCATATTTTTTATGACATTTTAAACAATCAGGGTACCGAAGCACAAAATCACGTAGTGTGTGCCAATGCAGCTGTTGCAATTTCAGTTGCAAACCAATGTAGTATCCTAGATGGCTATGAATTGGCTAAAGAAAGTCTTATTTCAGGCAAAGCGGTCAAGGCCTTGCATACATTACAAAAACTGAGTAAATAACCACTGCTAACATGACTATTTTAGAAAAAATAACAGCGCACAAACGAAAGGAAGTTTCAGCAAAAAAGGAACGTATACCCACTTCAATGCTAGAACGTTCTAATGCGTTTACAAAACCCACAAAGTCGCTGGCAGAAGCACTGTTGAACGCACCCACTGGAATCATTGCTGAATTCAAACGACGTTCACCAAGCAAACCCATGATTAATAATGAAATATCGGTTGATGCGGTAGCAAAAGGATATGAAGCTGCAGGAATTGCTGGCATGTCTGTTTTAACTGATACCCAATTTTTTGGTGGATCGCTAGACGATTTACTACTAGCACGAAGCGCCACAAAGTTTCCAATTCTGCGGAAGGAATTTATAATAGACCCATATCAAATCATTGAAGCCAAAGCCTATGGTGCTGATGCCATTTTACTGATTGCAGCCTGTCTTACTGAAAAAGAACTATTAGTATTCTCTACCCTTGCCAAATCATTGCAGTTAGACGTGCTTTTAGAAGTACACAATAAAGAAGAACTCCAAAAATCGCTGCTTGAAACAGTGGATATGCTGGGTGTAAACAATCGAAATCTAAAAACATTTAAAACTTCAATAGACACCAGCAAAGAACTGGCACCGCTCATACCTAAAGAATTTGTGAAAGTATCTGAAAGTGGCATCAGCAATATTGCTACCATTAAAACGCTTAAAAAATATAGTTATGAAGGTTTTTTAATAGGAGAATCGTTTATGGCTACAGATAATCCGGGGCTACAGGCGAAACAATTTATAGAAACGTTGAAAAATGCTACAATCAACTAACAATACAAATATAGCTGTAAAGGTTTGTGGCATGAAGTACAATGCTGCAAAGGTTGCTGCGCTCAAACCAAACTATCTAGGGTTCATTTTTTACGATGGAAGCCCGAGAAATTATACAGGCCCTCCTAGTACGATTCCTTCAGAAATCAAAAAAGTGGGAGTATTTGTGAATGCATCCTTTTCATTTGTAAAACAGATAGCACAAACGCATAAATTAGATGTGATTCAATTACACGGAGAGGAAACTGTCGAGTACATTACTGATCTAACAACAAGCTTACCTTCACATACTGACATCTGGAAAGTATTTTCAATCAAAGATTCTTTCAATTTTGAGCTGTTGAATCCTTTCGAACCGTATGTGGACGCATTTTTATTCGACACCAAGGGAGAAGCGAGGGGAGGAAATGGCGTCCAATTTAATTGGGACGTCCTAGAAGCATATCCGTCGACTAAACCTTTCGTACTTAGTGGCGGTATTGGAATAGCAGATCTTTCAGAAGTAAAAAAATTAATCAACTCTGGTCTTCCTGTTTTAGCAATAGATATAAATAGTAAGTTCGAAATACAACCAGGAAGAAAAGATATTGACCTATTAAAAAGATTTATACATCAACTGCACATAGCAGCACGTACTAAAAATTAAAAAATTCAATTTAAGACACGCTAAACACATATGTACAACGTTAACGAAAAAGGATATTATGGGGAGTTTGGAGGGGCGTACATCCCAGAAATGCTTTACCCTAATGTGGAAGAATTACGCAAAAACTATGTATCCATTTTGCAAGAACCTTCTTTCCAGGAAGAATTCCATAGTTTACTAAAAGACTATGTAGGACGCCCTACTCCGCTGTATTTTGCAAAACGCTTTTCCGAAAAATACAACACCAAAGTATATCTGAAAAGAGAAGATTTATGCCACACCGGGGCCCATAAAGTTAATAATACCATCGGGCAAATATTAATGGCAAAACGACTTGGAAAATCTAGAATCATTGCCGAAACTGGCGCAGGACAACATGGAGTAGCCACGGCGACTGTGTGTGCACTCATGGGGCTAGAATGCATAGTGTATATGGGAGCCATCGATATTGAAAGGCAAGCACCTAATGTAGCACGTATGAAAATGTTGGGAGCTACTGTGGTCCCTGCTAACAGTGGGAGCAAGACCTTAAAAGATGCTACCAACGAAGCCATTCGCGACTGGATTAACCATCCTACCAACACCCATTATATCATTGGTAGTGTGGTTGGGCCCCACCCCTATCCAGATATGGTTGCACGATTTCAAAGTGTAATTTCTGAAGAAATTTCAACACAATTAAGTGAAAAAGAAAACAGATCGGCACCAGACTATGTGGTGGCTTGCGTAGGTGGAGGAAGCAATGCAGCTGGCGCCTACTATCATTTTCTAGACCATCCAGATGTGGGAATTATAGCTGTGGAAGCCGCAGGACAAGGAGTAAATTCTGGTAAAAGTGCTGCCACATCAGCTTTGGGTAACATTGGAATTATTCATGGTAGCAAAACATTACTCATGCAAACTGCCGACGGCCAGATTACAGAGCCTTATAGTATTTCAGCCGGGCTCGATTATCCTGGAGTTGGCCCTATGCACGCCCATTTATTTACGAGTGGGCGCGGAGAATTTATCTCGGTTACAGATAAAGATGCTATGCAAGCTGGTATTTCACTCAGCAAACTAGAGGGCATTATTCCCGCTATTGAAACAAGCCATGCCCTCGCCATTTTTGAAAATAGGAAATTTAAACCAGACGATGTGGTGGTGGTAAACCTAAGCGGGCGTGGTGATAAAGATTTAAATACATACATCAAACATTTTAACCTTTAGGGCGTTCCCGCAGCACGTTTTCTTTGGCAACTTTGCTGCGGGCGGGTCTTCCGCGCTACACGCCTGTCCATTCGGTCAAGGCGGGGTAGCCTGCTTCAACCCCTAACGCATTTACAACAATTATGAATAATAGAATTCAAAAAAAACTACAGCAAGATAAAAAGCTCTTATCTATTTATTTTACGGCGGGCTATCCAAATTTAGAGGACACGGTTCCTATACTAAAGTCGTTAGAAGCCAACGGAGTCGATATGGTAGAGATAGGTCTTCCTTTTAGCGATCCACTAGCAGACGGGCCAACCATTCAGGACAGTTCTACCAAAGCCATTCAGAACGGAATGAACACCGCAACACTTTTTGAACAACTCGAAAATATACGGGACCATGTATCGATCCCATTGATTATTATGGGATATTTTAATCCTATACTGCAATATGGAGTAGAAGCTTTCTGTAAAAAATGCAAGGATATTGGTATCGACGGACTCATACTACCCGATTTGCCCTTGGCAGAATATGAGGAACATTACAAACCCATATTTCAGAAAAATGGGCTTTCAAATATATTTTTGATAACACCACAAACTTCAGATGAGCGTATTAAACACATTGATGCGGCAAGCAATGGTTTTATCTATATGGTGAGTAGTGCAAGCACTACAGGTGCTACAAGTGGATTTGGTAACGAGCAGCAGTCCTACTTTAAGCGAATACAAGCTATGGACTTAAAAAACCCAACCATAGTTGGCTTCGGTATAAACAATAAGGAAACATTTAAGGCCGCCACAGAACACTCAAAGGGTGCAATTATAGGCAGTGCATTCATTAAATCATTGACTAACAAGGGTATTGAAGGCATTGCTAGCTTTATAAAATCAATTCGATAGTTTAACCAATCCTTAGTAGTTCTTTAGTAAGATTTAGCGTTTGGTTTATGTATTTTAGATACTGAACCATAAAAGATAATGATGATGAAACGCAAATTTGAAAGAAAAGAAGAGCAAAAAAATCCTACGAATCCAAATCCTAAAACCGATCGTCAGAACAATACGTTCGATATCGATAAGAAGACAATCAAGGAGCAACAAAACAAATCGTAGAGATGTAACTACTAATATTTTAAAAAACAAAAACCCCTTCCGAAATCGGAAGGGGTTTTCTTTTGGTTGGTTAAAATAATCTAACAGATTATTCTTTTATGAGACGCTTCACGATGCTAGCGTTCTCGCTCT
>TARA_R100000306_G_scaffold11712_6_pt1 | contig 11598 bp, 10 predicted proteins | sample TARA_R100000306 | Tara Oceans TARA_R100000306 (sample SAMEA2620824) | marine metagenome | biome: marine biome (ENVO:00000447); feature: mesopelagic zone (ENVO:00000213); material: "saline water (ENVO:00002010), including plankton (ENVO:xxxxxxxx)" | depth 1000 m | reverse complement strand
CGGTGGCGGCGGTGGCGGCGGCGGTGCCGGTGGCTGGGGCTGGCTGGCTCTGCTGGTGCTGGCGGGTCTGGCGCGCGGCGGGCGGCGGCCGAGGCTAGCCGTCCACCACGGATAAGTGACGTTTACGCTGCTCCGGCGCCAGGGCGCCGGCGTTGCCTTTCCAGGGCAGGGCGCCGAAGCCGGTGGGCACTTTGTCGAGCAGGTAGGGCGCCTTGATCACATCGAAGTAGGGCGAGTGATCGAAGTCGGCGGCGTGGAACACCCGGGGCTGCAGGCGCAGCAGCCGGGTCCCCGCGTCGCCGGGTTCCTTGACCAGCGGATGCACCGGAAACTGGATAAAGGCGAAGGCCTCGCCCACGGCGGTGCCGGTGATGGCCCGCAACAGGTCGTTGGCCCAGCGGTTGAGCAGCCGCCGGCGGGCGTGGCGCGCCAGGGTGCGCCAGGGCAGCAACCACAGCAGCGCCAGCGTGCTCCAGGTGTGCTGGGTGCCGGTGCCCACGCGGCTGATGGCGAAGCGCAACGCGTCCTGGCATTCCGCCTCGGACAGATTCTGCGCCCGGCAGACCCGCAGGTGCAGATCGTGGAGATTGCTCAGGTCGCGAACGCAGAGTCCGCGCTCCAGGCTGGCGTCCAGCACCAGCTGGGTGTCCGGCCGGCAGGGCAGGTAATCCGCCAGCAGCGAGCGCAGAGCCGGGTCCGCCACTTCGTGGGGACGGCCGATGTACAGCAGCACCCGTGAAAAGCGGCTGCCGGTGAGCACCTTCAGACGGCGGTCCAGAGGGCTGTCGCCGTCCACCAGCAGCACATCGCAGGGGCGCAGTTGGGCGCGCTGGCTTTCCAGGTCGCCGAGCGGCCAGTCGGAGTGGTCCGGTTGCCGCTGGAGACGTTCACAGAGCCATTGGTAGAGTCGCTGGGAATTCATGGCGTGATCCTACAGTAGCGCCACCGCGCGATCCATGACCGAATAGTCAGTATAGAAGTGCGGCGAGAAACGCACGCCGCCGCCCCGTTCCGCGCACACCACGCCGCCGGCCTGCAGCCGCGCCCGGGTGTCCGCGGGGGCCTCGTCCATCAGCCGGAAGGTGACGATACCGGCGCGCCGCTCCGTTTGCGCCGGGCTGAGCACCTCGGCGCCGCGGTCGCGCAGGGCGCTGTCCAGATAGTCGATTCGCTCCGCCAGGGCCCGGGCCACGGTGTCCATGCCCAGTTCCTGAAACAGAGAGAGGGAGGCGTCCAGGGCGTGGGCGCCGAGCATGTTCGGGCTGCCGCATTCAAAGCGGCGCGCGTCCTCGGCCACCCGCCAGCCGGTCTGGCTGTAGTCGCCGGCGTTGGCGATCATATGCCAGCCGAATTGCCGCAACCGCAGGCGCTCGCGCACCGCCGGCCGGCAGTAGAACAGCGCCAGGCCCTCCGGGCCGAGCATCCATTTATGGCCGTCGGCAACCACGAAATCCGCGTACACCTCGCCGCTATCGAAACGCACCGCGCCCAGGCTCTGGATCGCGTCCACGCAGAACAGCACGCCGCTGTCCCGGCAGGCGCGGCCGATCGGCGCCAGGTTCAGGCGGATACCGCTGCCGTACTGCACCGAGGACAGCGATACCAGACGGGTGCGTTCGCCGATCGCGTCGATCACCCGCTGTTCGGCGTCCGGGCCGCTCACGTCCACTTCCACCACCTCGACGCCCTGGTCGGCCAGGGCCTGCCAGGGAATCCGGTTGGACGGGAACTCCTGATCGCTGATCACCACCTGGTCGCCGGCCCGCCAGTCCAGCCCCTGGGCGATCACCGACAGCCCTTCGGAGGTGTTCTTGAGCAGCGCCACGTCCGCCGGCTCGACGTTGATCAACCAACCGAGACGGTCGCGCAGACGTTGCTCCACGCGCGCCCATTGCGGGTAGTCCCGGGCGCCCACCTGGATATTCTGGTCGGCGAAGGCGACCACCGCGTCGCGGGTACGGCGGGGCCAGGGGGCCACGGCGGCGTGGTTGAGATACAGCACGTCGTGGTGCAACGGGAATTCCGCTTTCAGGTCGACCATTGCCAGTGCTCCTCCACAAAACTCACTTGATTGTAACCGCCCTGGAGGTAACGTGCAGAGGGCGTGGTTATGGTAATCTAGCCCATAAACGAGGAGGTATAGATGGGTGACTTGGAAAAAGCCACGCGTAAGGCGCAGGAATTCCGGCAGCGCGAGCAGGAAATTCTGGACGCCGCACTGATTCTGTTTCTGGAGCAGGGCGAGGACCGCGTCACGGTGGAGAACATCGCCGACCGGGTGGGCATCGGCAAGGGCACCATCTACAAGCACTTCGAGACCAAGAACCAGATCTACCTGCTGCTGATGCTTCGTTACGAGGAGGATCTGGCGTCGCTGTTCCAGGACATCTCCGAATCCGACGACAAGGAAACCCTGGCACGCGAATACTTCCGCTTCCGGATCAGCGATCCGGCCCGCTACCAGCTGTTCGACCGCCTGGAAAACAAAGTCATCAAGGATCATGCGGTGCCGGAGCTGGTGGATAAGCTGCACCGTATCCGCGAAGCCAATTTCGAGAAGCTCAACCACATCGTCGAGGCCCGTATCCAGGAAGGGTCCCTGGAGCCGGTGCCCGCCATCTACCATATCTGCTCCGCCTGGGCCCTGGCGCACGGCGCCGTTGCGCTGATGCAGTCGCCGTTCTATCAGCGCCTGATCGAGGACAAGGACGACTTTCTCGATTTCCTGATCGAGATCGGCATCCGCATGGGCAACAAGGGCCAGCGCGGCAAATAAGGAACTTCGATGAGCAAAGCCGAGGAATTACTGGCGCTGCTGGAAAAAGCCGACCAGGACGAACAGGGGCTGCCCCCGGTGCACAAATGGCAGCCGGAACGCCAGGACGATATCGATATGCGCATCGCCCGCGACGGCACCTGGTATTACCAGGAATCGCCGATTCAGCGCGAGCGCATGGTCAAGCTGTTCTCCACCATTCTGCTGCGCGAAGGCGACGACTATTTTCTGGTCACGCCGGTGGAAAAGCTGCGCATCAAGGTGGATGACGCCCCCTTTGTCGCCACCGACGTGGAGCGCGTCACCGACGGCGACCGCGAGAAGCTGGTGTTCACCACCAATGTGGGGACCCATGTGGTGGCGGGCGCGCGCCATCCGTTACGGGTGGAGACCGACGCCGACAGCGGCGAGCCGGCGCCCTACGTGCACGTGCGCGACAACCTGGAAGCGCTGATTTCGCGCAATATCTTTTATCAGCTGGTGGACTGGGCGCGCCGCGAAGAGCAGGGCGGCGGCGCCCGTCTGGTGGTGGATTCCGACGGCGAAACCTTCGAGCTCGGCGCGCTCTAGCCCGCGTCTTCCTGTCCGGGCTTGGGCAGGCCGGTGCCGCACTGCTTGCAGAAGCGGGCGTCCGGATCATGGTCATGGCGGTGGCAGTTGGGGCACTCGCGCTCGTAGCGCCGGGCCATGCTCGCCTTGGACATTTCCGCGGTGACGATGCCGGTGGGCACGGCGATGATGGCGTAACCGGTGATCATCGCCATGGACGCCACCGCCTGGCCCAGCGAGGTTTGCGGTGAAATATCGCCGTAGCCCACCGTGGTGATGGTGACGATGGCCCAGTAGATGCTGCGAGGAATGCTGGTGAAACCGTTGGCCGGCCCCTCCACCAGGTACATCAGGCTGCCGAAGATGATGATCACGATCACCACCGAAAACATGAAGATGCCGATCTTGCGGCGGGTGCGCACCAGGGTGGCGCCGAGCTCGTTGGCCTCGGTCATCAGGTGGGCCAGCTTGAGCACCCGGAACACTCGCAATACGCGCAGCGCGCGGATGGTGAGCAGGTAGTTGGCGCCCGGGAGAAACAGGCTCAGGTAAGTGGGAACAATCGACAGAAGATCCACCACCCCGAAAAAGCTGCGCGCGTAACGCAGCGGCCGGTCGCTGACCCACAGGCGGATCATGTACTCAAAGGTGAACAACAGCGTAAAGAACCATTCCGCGCCGTACAGCCAGGTGCCGTATTGCTGATGGATGGACTGCACGCTGTCGAGCATCACCGCCGCGACGCTGGCGAGAATGGCGACGATCAGCAGCTGATCAAAATATTGCCCTGCCGGCGTATCGGTGCCGAAAATGATGTGGCGCCAGCGATCGCGCAGGGAAACGGAATCCGAACTCATGGAACCTCGGGCCGGGACATTGCGAGAACGCTATTCTGTCTTGTCCATCGTCCGTTGACCACTTAGTCTCTGTTTTATATACGAATAAAAAGCCGTCTGCTGTACCGCACCGCTTGAGGGGGGATCATGGCGCGCGTCAAAGCGTTGTTCATTTCGTTGTACCCATTCGCCTCGTTGTTTATCTGTGCCCATGCCCTGTGGCTGGGCTGGCAGGACCGGCATTGGCTGTGGGCCGGCCCGTTGCTGGTCAACGTGCCGATTCTGGTGTTGCTGGGCTGGCTGGTCAGCCTGGGGCCGGCGCGCACCAGCCCGCATTTGCCGCTGGCCACCCTGTGCGCCTGGCTGGGCGCGGCGGTGACCCTGCTGGGCACCTTGTCGCTCGGCGATCCCCGCTGGCTGGCCTGGTTGTACACCGGGCTGGGCCTGCTCGGCCTTTGCGCCTACCTGTTCTGGTACAGCCCCCTGCAGCGCGACGCCGCCGACGGCCCGCGGCCCGGCCAGTTGCTGCCGCCGCTGGCGTTCCGGGATCTGGAGGGGCGGCCGGTGTCCACCACCTCGCTGCACGGGGCGCCGGCGGTGATGCTGTTTTTCCGTGGCAACTGGTGCCCGGTGTGCATGGCCCAGGTGCGCGAGCTGGCCCGGCGTCGCCCGCAACTGGAACGGCGCGGTGCCCGCATTATCCTGGTCAGCGCTCAGCCCGGCGCCCGCACCGGTCGGCTTGCCGCCCGCCTGGGCGTACCGATGGAGTGGTGGGTGGACCCGCAACTGGACGCCGCCCGGCAACTGCGCATCCTCGACCCCGGGGGCACGCCCCTGGGCCTGGAGCTGTTCGGCTACCCCTCGGACACGGTGCTGCCCACGGTGTTGATCACCGACGCTCGGGGCGAGATCTGCTACGTGGACCTGGCCGACAATTACCGGGTGCGCCCGGAACCCGCCACCTTCCTTCGCGTGCTGGACACCATGGTGCCGGCGCCGCGCTAGCCGCGGTGCTGGCACGGCCGTACCCTCGGGCGCTTCTCCGGTAAACAAAGGTTTCCGGGAGTCGTGCCGGATAACCGTTCGATTACCACCGCTACGCTTTATTACATACCCGCAACGGCGTGCATCTACATCGCTTTGCACACCCCTTCCATAGTCGCAAAGTCAGTCTCCATTTCGGGGCCTAGCGACTAAGAAGTAAAAAGGGAGGGGTAAACCTTGGATACCAACATCAAACATCTCATCGGTGGTGGCGTGCTCGCGCTGCTGCTGACCGCCTGCGGCGGCGGAAGCAGCGGGGGCGGTGACGTCTCCGGCAATTCGCCGACGCCCTCAACCCGTGACCTGCCGGAAGAAATGGCGGCGGTCGTGGACGAGTCCAACGCCTTTACCGAAGAATTCTGCCCGGAGACCTCGGAAGGGGCCGCCGGCACGCCGCTTGATCCGGTTCTTTGCGTCGAGGAAAGTGAAGAATCCGAAGGCGGCGCGCCGGATCCCACCGACGTGGTCGCTCAGTTCTGTCCCACCGCGGCGTCCTCGTTCGATCTGGAAGGGGCGTTCGACCCGGCGGCGTTCACGGAAGGCTTCGATGATCCGGCCGCTTTCCTGACCGACGGCCCGTTGTCGTTCCCGATCGCCTGTCTGCAGGAATCGGCCACCAACCTGGACGGCCTGCAGGAGCTGATCGGCGGCAGCAACCCGATCACCGAGCAGCTGTGCCCGGTGGCGGCCACCGAGCCGTCCTTTGACCCGGCCACCTGCTTCGCGGAAGTGACCGGCGGCGCCAACGGCGGTCTGCCCGGCCTGCCCGGTGGCGGTGACGGCGGCGGCAGCGTGCCCGGTGCCGACCAGTTCCTGAACCAGTTCTGCCCGGAAAGCGCCGGTGCCGGTGTCGGCCCGGAGACCCCGCTGAACTGTCTCAACGAAGCCAGCCGTGTCTACATCACCATTGTCGACATGATCACCAACCCGAACCCGCTCACCGACGCCGTTTGTCCGCTGGAAGCCGGCACCGGGCGCGTGGATCCGGTGGTGTGTTTCGAGGAAGCCGTGAGCGGTGGCGGCATGCCCGGCCTGCCCGGTCTGGGTGATCTGCCCGGTCTGCCCGGCGGCGGTGACGGTGGCGACGGCGGCACGCCGGACGTTCCCGGTCTGGATCAGCTGACCGACGCGCTGTCCGGCATCTGCCCGGAGACCCTGGAAGCCGAAGTCGGCCCGACCACCCCGATCGACTGTCTGGCGGAAGCCGGCGGCAGCTTCGGCGGTTTCGAAGACCTGCTCGGCGGCCTCGGTGGCAGCAACCCGCTCACCGAAGCCCTGTGCCCGACCGCCGCCACGGCGGAAAGCTTTGACCCGGCGGCCTGCTTCACCGAAGCGGCCGGTCAGCTGCCCTCCGCACCGGGTGGTGGCTCCCCGCAGATTCCCGGCGCCGGCATGGCTCTGGAGCAAATCTGTCCGGTGGCCGCGGGCGAGGAAATCGGCCCCACCACGCCGTTCGACTGCCTGCTGGAACTGGGCGGCGGCTTCGGCGATCTGGAAGGTCTGCTCGGCGGTCTCGCCGACGGCGGTCTGGAAGGCGGCAACCCGCTGACCGACGCCCTGTGCCCGGTGACGTCCGAGGAAGGTCTGGATCCGGCGGCCTGCTTCATGGAAGCCTTGGAAGGTCTGCCCGGCGGCGTACCGCTGCCCGGCGGTGACGGCGGCACCCCGGAACTTCCCGGCGGTGAGCAGCTGCTGGGCCAGCTGTGCCCGGAAGCCGGTGCCGGTGAAATCGGCCCGACCACCCCGATCGAGTGTCTGACCGAAGCCGGCCAGAACCTGGGCAACATCCAGGACATGCTCGGCGGCCTGGGCGGCAGCAACCCGCTCACCGAAGCCGTATGCCCGACCGCGTCCGCGGCCGAGCAGCTGGACCCGGCGGCCTGCCTGAGCGAAGCCCTGGGCGGCGGTCTGCCCGGCCTGCCCGGTGGCGGCGACGGCGGCGGCGTACCGGAAATTCCCGGTGTGAGCGATGGCCTGGCGCAGCTGTGCCCGGAAGCCGGTGCCGGCGAAATCGGCCCGACTACCCCGCTGGAGTGCCTCACCGAAGCCGGCCAGAACCTGGGCGGTCTCACCGACCTGCTGGGTGGCCTGGGCGGCAGCAACCCGCTCACCGACGCGCTGTGCCCGGCGGCCTCCGGCGCCGTGCAGCTTGATCCGGCGGCCTGCTTCACCGAAGCCCTGGGCAACCTGCCCGGCGCCCCCGGTGGCGACGGCGGCACCGGCGGCATCTCGGAAATCCCGGGTTTGAGCGACGGCCTGGCGCAGATCTGCCCGCTGGCACTGGAAGACGAAGTGGGTCCGACCACGCCGCTGGACTGCCTGATGGAAGCCGGCGGTAGCCTGAGCCAGCTCCAGGACCTGCTCGGCGGCCTGGGCGGCGGTGAAGGCGGTGAAGGTACCGGTGATCCGGTGACCGGCGAGCTGTGCCCGGAAGCCGGTGCCGGCGGCCTCAGCCCGACCCTGCCGATCGAGTGTCTGCTGGAAGCGGGCCAGAACCTGCCCGACCTGCTCACCGGCCTGCTCGGTGGTCTGGCGCCGTAACGACGACGCTAACGGTTAGATCGGTGCCCCGCTGTTCGCAGCGGGGGCCGGTCCCCGAAAACAAAAAAGCCCCGGCCAATTCAATGGTCGGGGCTTTTTTGTGGTTTGTGGGAGCTTGCCTGGCAAGCGAAAGGCCGGCTTTAGCCGGCCGGCTACTGATTCCGGCGGGGCAGGGTGTCGCGCACCTTGTCGGCGAGATCGCGGATGCTCTGCTCGGTGGTGTCCCAGGCGATACAGCCGTCAGTCACCGACACGCCGTATTCCAGATCGTCCAGATTGGCCGGCAGCTTCTGGTTGCCGCCCTTGAGGTGAGATTCCACCATCAGGCCGACAATGGACTTGTTGCCTTCCAGAATCTGGTTGCCGATGTTCTCCATCACCAGCGGTTGCAGGTTCGGGTCCTTGTTGGAGTTGGCGTGGGAGCAGTCCACCATGATGTTGGTGGACACACCGGCTTTCTCCAGAGCGCTCTCCGCCAGGGCCACGGACACCGAATCGTAGTTGGGTTTGCCGCCGCCGCCGCGCAGCACCACATGGGCGTAGGGGTTGCCCTTGGTGGTGGTCAGCGCCACGCGGCCGTCCGGGTCGATGCCCAGGAAACGGTGCGGGTGCTTGACGCTGAGCATGGCGTTGACCGCCACGTCCAGGCTGCCGTCGGTGCCGTTCTTGAAGCCCACCGGGCCGGAGAGGCCGGAAGACATCTCCCGGTGGGTCTGGGATTCGGTGGTGCGCGCGCCGATCGCCGACCAGGAGATCAGATCCTGCATGTACTGCGGGGTGGTCGGGTCGAGCGCCTCGGTGGCCGCCGGCAGGCCCAGCTCGGCCACGTCCAGCAGCAGCTTGCGGGCAATGTGCAGGCCGTCCTGCACTTTGAAGGAGTCGTTCATGTAAGGGTCGTTGATCAGACCCTTCCAGCCCACCGTGGTGCGCGGCTTTTCGAAGTACACGCGCAGTACCAGAAACAGGGCGTCGTCCACCTCGGCGGCCAGCTTCTTGAGCCGCTCGGCGTATTCCATGGCCGCTTTCGGGTCATGGATGGAGCAGGGGCCGATCACCACGAACAGGCGCGGATCCTTGCGGTCGAGGATGTCGCGGATCTGCTGGCGACCCTGGAATACGGTTTCCGCCGCCGCTTCGCTGAGCGGTAGCTTTTCCTTCAGGGCCCGGGGGGTGATCAGCACCTCCTGGGATTCGATGTTGAGATCGTCTAATTGCTTCTGGCTCATGAGTCTGGCTATGCCTGTTATTTCGGTGTCGACGGATTTTGGCAGTCTAGCCGAATCCGTTGCAGGAATCAGCCTATTGCCGGGATAGAGTGGCGCTGGTATCGCTGAGCAGTTCGCGGACATAGGCGGGCACCAGCTCGGTGGCGCGCCCGTGACGGTGTTCGTGGAACGCGGTGAGCTGCTCCGAGGGCTCCAGGTTGAGTTCGGTGGTGTGCGCGCCGCTGGCCCGCGCTTCCGCCACGAAGCCGGCGGCCGGGTAGACGTTGCCGCTGGTGCCGATGCTGATAAAGCGCTCGCAGCCGGCCAGGGTGGCGTAGATGCGCTCCATCTCCAGGGGCATTTCACCGAACCACACCACATGGGGGCGCAGGCAGCCGGCGGCGCCGCACACGGTGCAGCTCAGGGCCGGGTCCAGATCGCGGTCGGCGGGCACCAGTGTCTCGGTGCTCTGGCAGCGCGCCTTGAGCAGCTCGCCGTGCATGTGGATGACGTTCCGGCTGCCGGCGCGCTCGTGCAGGTCGTCCACGTTCTGGGTCACCACCAGCACCTGGCCGGGCAGCGCCTGCTCCAGCTCGGCCAGGGCCCGGTGGGCGGCATTGGGCTGGATCGCCGGGTCACGCAATTGTTCACGGCGGCGGTTGTAGAAGCTTTGCACGCCATGCGGATCGCGCTGGAAGGCTTCCGGGGTGGCCACGTCCTCGATGCGGTGGTTTTCCCACAGGCCGCCGGCGTCGCGAAACGTATTGATACCGGATTCCGCCGAGATTCCGGCGCCGGTAAGTATTACAATCCTTTCCTGCATGGCTGCTGCCTCCGCCTGTCTTCTTCGTTACCGTGGAGTGTTATGGATACCATCATCTCAAGGCAGGAAACACTTTCCCTGCCGGCCCGGGGACCTGTCAATTTGCTGCATTTCCACCAGGGCATGGTGCTGCTGATCGGCGCCGACGCGGTGGGTCTGTACCGTGACCGGCGCGCCGTGGAAGACCCGCTCGCCAATGGTCTGGTCGGCTACGAGCCGATTCCCGAGGCGCTGCGCTGCGAGTTCGAAGAGCCGGACGGCTATGTGGTCGAGCAGGTGTCCGGCTTTATCGGCCTGCGTTCCGGCGCCGCCATGTTCATACGCCCGGATGGCGTGGCGCTGTACGCTAGCAGCCTGGATGCGCTGCACAACCGTGATTGCCAGTGGGTAATCCCGTTTCCACCCCTTAATTCCTAGGAACCGCCGGTTCCTTCACTGGAGAGATCCATGGCTGAAGAAAGCACTCGCCTGCGTCTGCGGCAACTGACCCTGGAAGACTACCCGGCGCTGGCCCGGTTGATGGATCAGGTGTACCACGACATCGGCGGTGCCTGGCCCGAGGAAACCATTGCCACCCTGATCCGGTTGTTCCCGGAAGGGCAGTTGGTGATCGAGGACAACGGCACGCTGATCGCCACGGCGTTGACGGTAAAGGTGAGCTACGACCGGTTTTCCAACCCGCACCGCTACGAAGACCTGATCACCGACGACAAGGTGCGCTCGCACAGCCGCAAGGGCGATGCGCTGTACGGCCTGGACGTGTTCGTGGACCCCGAGTACCGGGGTTACCGCCTGGGCCGGCGGCTCTATGAGGCGCGCAAGGATCTGTGCCGGGAAGAAAACCTGCGGGCGATTCTGGCCGGCGGCCGTCTGCCCGGCTACACCAACTACGCGGACAAGATGACGGTGACCGAGTACATCGCCGAAGTGGAAGCCCGCACCATTTACGATCCGATTCTGACCTTCCAGCTGTCCAACGGTTTCGACGTCAAGCGCCTGCTGGTGAAGTACCTGCCCGAGGACGAAAGCTCGCGCGGCTACGCCACCCTGCTGGAATGGGACAACATCCTCTATCAGCCGGAGGACGACGGCGACTGGCCGCGCCGCTCGGTGGTGCGCCTGGGCGTGGTGCAGCGCCGCATGCGCAGCGCGCGCTCGGTGGAAGACCTGCTCAGCCAGGTGGAGTTCTTCATCGATTCGCTGTCCGATTACCGGGCCGATTTCGCCGTGCTGCCGGAATTCTTCAGCGCGCCGCTGATGGGCCTCAAGACCGACCTCAATTCCGTGGAAGCGGTGCGTTACCTGGCCAGCTTCACCGAGGAAATCCGCGACGCCATGGCGGACATGGCGGTGAGCTACAACATCAACATCATCGGCGGCTCCATGCCGCTGGAAGAGGACGGGCGCATTTATAACGTCGCCTATCTGATGCGCCGCGACGGCTCGGTGGAGCAGCAGAAGAAGATTCACATCACGCCCCACGAGCGCAAGGACTGGGCGATCCAGGGCGGTGACGGCCTGCGTATTTTCGACACCGACGCCGGCCGCATCGGCATTCTGATCTGCTACGACGTGGAGTTTCCGGAGCTGGGCCGGCTGCTCGCCGAGCAGGGCATGGAGATTCTGTTCGTGCCGTTCTGGACCGACACCAAGAACGGCTACCTGCGGGTGCGTCATTGCGCCCAGGCGCGGGCGATCGAAAACGAATGCTACGTGGCGATTTCCGGCAGCGTCGGCAATCTGCCGCGCGTGGATAACGTGGACATTCAGTACGCCCAGTCCGCGGTATTTTCACCCAGCGACTTCTACTTCCCCCACGACGGG
>TARA_R100000306_G_scaffold62528_1_pt1 | contig 11630 bp, 9 predicted proteins | sample TARA_R100000306 | Tara Oceans TARA_R100000306 (sample SAMEA2620824) | marine metagenome | biome: marine biome (ENVO:00000447); feature: mesopelagic zone (ENVO:00000213); material: "saline water (ENVO:00002010), including plankton (ENVO:xxxxxxxx)" | depth 1000 m | reverse complement strand
CGCAATCATGGCGAGGCGGATGAGCGCTATTACTATGCCCGCATCGGCCTCAACTCGCGTCTGGATACGATCCAGGCCGCGGTCCTGTTGCTGAAGCTCGAAATCTTCGCAGACGAAATAAAGAGCCGAAATGTGGCGGCGGACGCCTACGCCAAGGGCTTTGGCGATGTTGTCAAGGCCACCAAGGTGATCGAAGGCGGCGTTTCCACCTGGGCGCAATACACTGTGGAAGTCGAGGATCGCGACGCCTTCCGCGCCAAACTGGCTGAGCATAAGGTGCCAACAGCGGTTTATTACCCGGTGCCGCTGCACCTTCAGGATTGCTACGCCGCGTTCAAGCAGATGCCGGGTGGTCTGCCGGTCACCGAGGCGGCTGCAGGCCGCGTCGTGTCGCTGCCCATGGACGCGTATCTGGACGGCGAGCGGCTTGAGCAGGTGATCGCAGCGGTGCGTTCAGCGGTCTAAGTCTGAGAGCGGGTGCAGGGCTTTGATACTGCGCCGCCAGGGCAAATCTGATGCGTGAAATCGGGCGGTCCATTCGGGCCGCCCGTTTCATTTTCGCTACAAGCGCCCATAATTATGGTGCGCTGCACACAAGGTTTGATTTGACCGGTTTCTAGACTTTGCAAAAGTCCATAAACTGACTACCACAACCGCTGATCTTCTCCTGGCCAAGGGACGTCGACATGACCGACATCCAGTCGCGTATTCGAGCTTATGCGCAGCGCTTCAATGGCAGCTCCGCCGAGCCGAGACGCCGCCTCTCGCCGCATCTGCAGGCGCTGGAGGCGGAAGCCATCCACATCATGCGCGAAGTGGCGGCCGAATTTGAGCGCCCGGTCATGCTCTACTCGATCGGCAAGGACTCCACGGTCATGCTTCATCTGGCGATGAAGGCGTTTTTCCCGTCCAGGCCGCCATTCCCCTTCCTGCATATCGACTCCCTGTGGGAGTTTCAGGCCATGGGCGCGTTCCGCGATACGCTGAGCGAAGCGTTGGGGCTCGACATGATCGTCTGGGTCAACGAAGACGGTCGCAAGCAAGCAATCAATCCGTTCACGGACGGCTCGGCCCTGCATACCCAGGTCATGCGCACTGAAGGACTGTTGCAGGCGCTGAATGATGGTCAGTATGATGCGGCTTTCGGCGGAGGCCGCCGCGATGAAGAAAAATCGCGCGCCAAGGAGCGCGTCTTCTCGTTCCGCAACACGGCGCATGCCTGGGACCCGCGCAATCAGCGCCCAGAGCTCTGGCGCACCTATAACACCCGCATCCGCAAGGGTGAGAGCATTCGCGTGTTCCCGCTGTCCAACTGGACCGAAGTGGATATCTGGCAATACATCCTCGAAGAGGACATCCCGATCGTCCCTCTTTATTTTGCAGGCGAACGACCTGTTGTGGAGCGTGACGGCACGCTGATCATGGTCGATGACGACCGGATGAATTTGCAGGCGGGTGAAACGCCGCTAATGCGCAAGATCCGCTTCCGCACGCTGGGCTGCTACCCGTTGACGGGGGCGGTGGAGAGTGAGGCGGAAACGCTGGACGACATCGTACTGGAGATGCTGACCGCGCGGACGTCTGAACGCGCTGGCCGTCTGATCGATTTTGACGAGGCGGGCTCCATGGAGAAGAAAAAGCGCGAGGGGTATTTCTAAGATGGCTGATGATGCGATCCGCACGGAAGTCACAGAACGCCTCACGCGTGCAGGTGAAAACGGCGTTCTGCGCGTCATCACCTGCGGCTCGGTGGATGATGGCAAGTCGACCCTGATCGGCCGCTTGCTATTTGATTCCAAGCTGCTTTTTGAAGACCAGATCAAAATTCTCGAGCGCGATTCCCGCAAGCACGGGACGGCGGGCGAAGAGATTGATTTCGCGCTGCTGCTGGATGGTCTGGAAGCCGAGCGAGAGCAGGGCATCACCATCGACGTGGCCTATCGGTTCTTCAACACCGAGAAGCGCAAATTCATCGTCGCCGACACGCCCGGCCATGAGCAATATACGCGCAATATGGCGACGGGCGCTTCAACAGCCGACCTCGCCATCATTCTGGTGGATGCGCGCAAGGGCGTGCTGACCCAGACCAGGCGTCATACCTATATCGCCAACATGATGGGCATTCGCCACGCCGTTGTGGCGGTGAACAAGATGGATCTGGTGGATCATTCGCGCGCGCGCTTCCACGAGATCGTGTCCGAGTATCTCGGCATCGCCGAAGACCTGGGATTTGCGTCCATCACGCCAATCCCGATTTCGGCGCGCTATGGCGACAACATCTTCTCGCGCTCGGACGCCATGAAATGGCATGACGGCCCGACTCTGATGGAGCATCTGGAGCGTGTGGACACCAACGCCGACAAGGAAGCGGCCTATGCCTTCCGCTTCCCGGTGCAATGGGTGAACCGTCCCAATCTTGATTTCAGGGGCTTTTCCGGCACGGTCGCTTCGGGGATCGTGGCGCCCGGTGACGACGTGGTGGTCGCCCATTCGGGCAAAAGCGCCCAGATCGCACGCATTGTCACGGCGGACGGCGACCGCGACAGCGCGAAGGCGGGTGATGCGGTGACCCTGGTCCTGGACCGCGAGATCGATATCGCCCGCGGCGACATGCTCACTGATCCGCAGCAGCGCCCTGATGTGTCTGATCAGTTCGCAGCCGAAATACTTTGGATGACCGACGAAGAGATGCTTCCCGGTCGGTCCTATCTGTTGAAGGCCGGCGGTCAGATTGTTCCGGCGTCGGTGACGACCCTCAAGCACAAGCTCAACGTCAACAGTTTCGAGAAAGAGCCGGGCAAGTCGCTCAAGCTCAATGAAATTGGCGTCTGCACCCTGTCGACCTCGCGTCCCATCGCGTTTGATCCTTATACCGATCAGCGCGAAACCGGCTCGTTCATTCTGATCGACCGTTTCACCAATCAGACGGTGGGCGCGGGCATGATCGAGTTCTCTTTGCGCCGGGCGAGCAATATTCACACCCACGCCATGGATGTGAACAAGGAACGCCGCGCCGGAATGAAGGGTCAGAAGCCCGCCGTGCTCTGGTTCACGGGGCTTTCAGGCGCCGGCAAATCCACGATCGCCAATCTGGTCGAGCGCAAGCTGGCGGAAGCGGGGCGTCACACCTATTCGCTTGATGGCGACAATGTGCGCCATGGGTTGAACAAGGATCTGGGTTTCACCGATGTGGACCGGGTGGAAAACATTCGCCGCATTGGCGAAGTGGCCAAGCTGTTCGTGGATGCGGGCCTGATTGTAACCTGTTCGTTCATCTCGCCCTTCCGCTCGGAGCGTCAGATGGTGCGCGAGCAAGTGGAAGCGGGTGAGTTTGTCGAGATCTTCGTCGACGCGCCGCTTGAGGTCTGCATCGAGCGGGACCCCAAAGGGCTCTACAAGAAGGCTCAGGCTGGCGAGATCAAGAACTTCACCGGGTTTGACAGCCCGTATGAAGCGCCAGAGACCGCCGAGATCCACCTCAAGACGGATGATCTGTCGGCGGAAGACGCCGCCGAGCGCGTCATCGAGGCGCTGATCGAGCGCGGCTTCATCGGCTAGAGCGGCGTCGGCTAGAGCGGCGTCGGGCTGAGCGTCAGCCGCGGTGACTAGCGCGGCGGCTGACCCCAGGCGACGAACGCGCCGTTCTTGTAGCCGTCAGCGGTCTTGCCATAGCGGAAGGGCGCGCCGTCCGGATCGGTCACCCCGCCGCCGGCGGCGTTCAGCACCGCATGGCCCGCGGCTGTGTCCCATTCCATCGTCGGGCCAAAGCGCGGATAGAGGTCTGCTTCGCCCTCGGCGAGTTTGCAAAACTTCAGCGATGACCCGGCCGAAATCGCTTCGACCACGCCCTTGGCTTCGACGAAGGCCTTGGTTTGGTCGTCTGCGTGAGACCGGCTCATCACAGCGGTCATGCCGGCGTCTGGCGTGGGGCGAGTTTGGGCTGCGGACAGCCGCGAGTCGTCCAGGGTCTCTCCCGGTTCGAACAGGCCCGTAAAAGCGGTCTCGCCCCCCAGATAAAGCTGCTTGAGAGCCGGAGCATAAACCGCTCCTGCGACGGGCGCGCCGTTCCGGATCAACGCGATATTGATGGTGAACTCGCCCCGTTTGGCGATGAATTCCTTGGTGCCGTCCACCGGGTCCACCAGCAAGAACTCGTCGCTGACGCTGGGTCGCACACCCGCCTCAAAGCTTTCTTCGGCTAGAACCGGCGTGTCGGGCAAAAGCTTCGCCAGCGCGTCCAGAATGATCACTTCAGCGCGTTTGTCCGCTTCGGTGACCGGAGACTTGTCGGCTTTTTGCTCGGGCGTGAAGTCGCTCTCATAAACCTCCATCACCGGGATGGCGGCCTCAAGGCAGATTTGACCGAAAGAACGTGCGAGAGCGTCGAGAGGCATGGTCAGATCCTTTGTCGGGTGATCGGCTAGCGGCGTTCCGACTTGAGCAAATTCTTCAGATAGGCGCCATAGGCGTTGGGGATGGCGTTGGCCGTTTTCTTGAGTTGTTCGTCAGTGATGAAGCCGTTGCGCCAAGCGATCTCTTCAGGGCAGGCGATCTTGAGACCCTGGCGTTTCTCGATGGCGCGCACATATTCCGTTGCTTCCACCATGCCTTCGACCGTGCCGGTGTCCAGCCAGGCGACGCCACGCGACAAGAGCTGCACTTTCAGCTGCCCGCGGTCCATATACGCTTCGTTGACCGAGGTGATCTCAAGTTCGCCGCGTGCGGACGGCGTGATCGACTTGGCGATCTCGACAACGCTGGAATCATAGAAGTAAAGCCCGGTCACCGCCCAATTGCTGCGCGGTTTTTTCGGCTTTTCCTCCAGGCTGACAGCCCGTCCCTCATCATCAAGTTCGACAACGCCGAAAGCGGTCGGGTCGGCCACATGATAGGCGAACACCAGCGCGCCTTCGTCAAATTCGCCGGCCGTGCGCAAGCCTTCAACAAGACCTGCGCCATGGAAGAGATTATCGCCCAGGATCAGGGCCACATTGTCGTCGCCGATGAAGTCTTCACCGATCAGGAAGGCTTCGGCCAGGCCGCGCGGCTTGTCCTGCTCGGCGTACTGGATGGTCACGCCATAGCGCGACCCGTCTCCGAGCAGGGTTTCGTACGAGGATTTCGCCTCTGGCGTGGTGATGATCAGGATCTCGCGGATGCCGGCGAGAAGAAGCGTCGAAAATGGGTAGAAGATCAGCGGTTTGTCGTAGATTGGCAGGAGTTGCTTGGACACGGCCAATGTAATCGGGCGCAAGCGGCTGCCTAATCCGCCAGCCAGAATAATACCCTTTGTTGTTTTCGACATGACGGATGCTCACTCAACCTATGCGCTGCTCATAGCGTTGAGCGATCACTTCAGGCAAGCCCGCGCGCCAGTCCCCGGCTCCGATTCCGGTCGCGTCCAGCAAGGCTTGCGCATCCAGTCGCGTGTCTTTGGGACGTTTGGCAGGTTGCGGAAAGGCGGTTGAATCCACAGCCGTGATCACCGGGTCGGATTTCAGATATGGCCGCGCCAGTTCCGCTGCGGCGTGGGCGAAATCGTACCAGCTGGCATAGTCTCCGCCTCTATAGTGAAAGACGCCGCTCGGCCGCTCATCTCTCGCGGCAAGGGTCAAGAGCGCCTGCGCCAGATCGGGCGCCCAGCTGGGCGTGCTGATCTGGTCATCGACGACCTTGAGGGGCTGCCCCTGGTCGAGCCGGTTCAGGATGGCGTTGAGAAAACTGCCGCCGCGTGCGTCGAAGATCCAGGCGGCGCGGAGGATCAGCGCTGTGTCGTTTGCGTCCAGGATCGCCTGTTCGCCCTCGTGCTTGGTGCGCGCATAGACATTGAGCGGGTTGGTGGCGGCCGTCTCGGCATAAGGCGCCTGCCCAGGCGTCCCATCAAACACATAATCCGTCGAGACATGAAGAAAGCCGACATCGCGCGCCTTGCAGGCCGCGGCCAGACGCGCGGGACCTGTGCAATTGAGCGCACGGGCGGCCATCTCATCGTTTTCAGCGCCATTCACATCGGTATAGGCGGCGGCGTTGATCACGATCCGGGGGCGATGATGGTCCAGCAAAGCGGCGGGATCATGCTGGGCGAGATCGAACTGATCCCTTCCGCAGGCGGTCACGGCGTCGTTTTGCGCCGCCAGTGCGCGCGCCAATTGTCCTGTGCGCCCGATCACCAGGATCGGCGCGTCTGCGTCCGTGCGGTCTGGCGTCATGCGCTCAGACCCAGCCGTTCGCCCTGATAGCTTTTGTCGAGGATCGGCCGCCACCAATCCTCATGCGCCAGATACCAGTCCAGCGTTGCGGCGAGGCCGTCTTCAAAGCTGACTGATGGGCTCCAGCCGAGCTTGGCTTTGATGGTGCTGGCGTCGATGGCGTAGCGCTGATCATGACCGGGACGATCGGTGACGAACTGGATCTGCTCTGAACGGTCTGACTCTGCCGGGTGGATCGCGTCGAGCCGGTCGCAAATCGCACGCACGACCTGAAGATTTGTGCGCTCGGCGTCGCCGCCGATGCAATAGGTTTGACCGGCTTCGCCGTGGCTGACCACCAGCTCCAGCGCCCGCGCATGATCACCCACATACAGCCAGTCGCGCACATTCGAGCCGTCGCCGTAAACCGGCAGGGCTTCGCCGGACAGCGCTTTGAGGATCATCAGAGGGATCAGCTTTTCAGGAAACTGCCGCGGCCCGTAATTGTTCGAACAGTTCGACACCCGCACATCCAGCCCATAGGTGCGGCCCCAGGCGCGCGCCAGATGGTCGGACGCCGCCTTGGAGGCGGAATAGGGCGAGGAGGGATCATAGGCCGTGGTTTCGGAGAACTTGCCGTCGTCTCCCAGCGAGCCGAACACTTCATCAGTGGAGACATGCAAGAAGCAGAACCCGTCCGCCGCGGCGCCGCGCGTGTCGCGATACGCGCGCGCGGCCTCCAAAAGCGTGAAGGTGCCCAGAACGTTCGTATCGACGAAATCCTTCGCCCCGGTGATCGAACGGTCCACGTGGCTTTCCGCCGCCAGATGCATCACGGCGTCCGGCTCAAACCGGTCAAACGCCTGGGTCACGGCTTCGGTGTTGCGGATATCGGCGTGCAGGAAGCTGTATCGGGGATGACCCTCGAGGTCCGCCAGAGATGCGGGCGAGGCGGCATAGGTCAGCGCATCGAGATTGAGCACATCCCAGCCGGTCTCCAGCACCAGACGCCGCACCAGCGCCGAGCCGATAAAGCCGGACCCGCCTGTCACTAACACTCGCATTGCTAGGCTCCCTCCCACCCCGCGGGGAAGAGCGGGGCCACGTCCTTCAGGCGCGGCGCGGCGGCGTCTTTATCCGATAAAACCGGATCGTCCACCCCCCAGTCGACGCCCAGATCGGGATCGTTATACGCCACCGATCCATCATGCTCCTTGGAGTAATAGTCGGTCACCTTATAGGCAACCCGGGTATTGGCGACCAAGGTCACAAAGCCATGCAGAAAGCCGGGGGGCACCCAGAGCTGGCGCCCGTTCTCCTCGCTCAGCTCCACCGCCGCCCATTGGCCATAGCTCATCGAGCCCATTCGGATATCCACCACCACATCCCGGATCGCGCCGGTCATCACCCCGACCAGCTTGCCCTGCGCGTGGGGCGGAGATTGATAGTGCAGGCCGCGCAGCGTGCCCGCATGGGCCGAGAAGGACAGATTGTCCTGCACGAACTGCGGATCAAAGCCGGCCTCGGCCAGACGGCGCTGATTATAGCTCTCGGAGAACCAGCCGCGCGAATCGCCGAAGCGCGCAGGCGTGATCAGAAGCGGTGCGTCTGACGGGGCTTCAAGCCGGGGTTTGAACGGCGACAAGGGAGAAAGGGACATAAAAGCTCGGACACTGGGATAGGATAGTCTTCGACCTACCTTAACAAAGCGCATCTGCAAACCCGGCAGCGCGCCTCTTCGCGATTGTGCAGTGCGCTAGCGCCTCGTTAACCTTGCGGCGCTATTCCGTCTCTTGCATTGGTCCTGTCTTTCAGGGTGCGAATGGCGTGCGTTGCGCGAATGTGACACACGCTCCGTCGAACGCGTAAGCTGTGATCATGTACGCGGAGCGGGCGAATAAACGGTTGACACCACAGCCGTCTCTCGCCTTTACTCCGCATCGTTCGGCGCCTCGCTTGAGGGGGGCGTGAAACCGTGTTCTCTGCAGGAGCACGACAAATTCATGTTTGGCCCCATGGCGCTGAACAGCCATGGCTAAATCAATTGGGGGATTCCCAGATGAAACTGACTAACCTTCTCACTGGCGCTGCGATTGCAGCTCTGGTCTCCGGCGCGGCTTCCGCCCAAAACTTTGCGCTGGCCAACACCGACGGTGCTGCGACCAACGCTATCGAAGCTGCGATCATCATCCCGTCCGAGCTGAACTTCACCGCTCTGAACCCGGGTCGTTTCGAAGCCGCTGTCACCCCGTCTGCTGTGGGCCAGTTCCCGTCCGGCACCTCGACCATCACCGTCGACCTGACCAACGCCACCTTTGGTACGGCTGTTGCTCTGGCTGACATGATCGAAGCCACCAACAACGTTGCCGGCACCTGCTTCTCCGGCGCGGCTCTGGCCTCCGGCGGCGCTGTCGCACAGAGCTCTGTGGTGTTCACGGCTGACATCTCTGGCTGTGCAGCGGCTACGCTGACCGACGATATCCTGGCGTTTGATCTGCCGATCCGTCCGTCCAGCACAGGCACCGTCAGCGCGGCTATCTCGATCACCCAGACGTCTCCGGCATACTCCTTCACGGATTCTCTGACGATCGCGACCAACAACACCGCGTTCACCACGGCTGTGACGGCTGACACCACCCTCACTCAGATCGACCTGAGCTCCACGCCGAAATTCACCGCCTTCGACACCGTCGGCGCTGATGCCATCCTCGGCACCGTGGCTGTCGCTCCGCGCGCCAACACCTTCAAAGTGATCCCGGGCACCACCGGTAACCTTGGTGGTGTGGCTGTGGCGGCTGCTGACATGACCGCTCTTAAAGTCACCGTGTCTGGCGACTATACCGGTCAGAACGCTCCGACCCTGAACGGTGTTGCAGCCTCTGCTGCTGGCAACTCTTTTGCTGCTGGCGCGGCTGAGTTCAACTCCGCCACTTCGTCTGCTTTCAACGGCAACTTTGTGCTGGTCGACAACACCACCGCCAACCCGCAGGTTGAACTGAACGCATCGGCTTACTCCGTTGCGATCGAGGGCACCCTGGCCGCTGCAACTTACGCAACGACGGCTGTGGCCGGTTCTGGCAACCTGCAGTCTTCCGTTCGCGAAGGCACCACCGTGGCCCTGCCTTGGACCTCGTCCAACGGCACCAATTCGGTGATCCGCCTGGTTAACGAATCTGCAACCGCAGTTCCGTTCACCGGCCGCGTTCTGCGCACCGACTCTGGCGCAGCAGCGACCTCGTCCATCTCGCTCGGCACCATCCCGGCGAACTCCGAGATCGTTGTGTACTCTGCTTCCGGCCCGGCTGGCGCAGTTGTCCTGAGCGACGCTGCCCTGTTTGGTGACTTCGGTCGCGGCGACGTTGAAATGTTCTTCGAAGCTGCCGCTGGTAACCTGATCGCTCAGCGTTTCTTGGTGACCGGTACGGGTGAAGTCACTGACTTCCCGATCTTCTCGGCTGGTGACACCACGACTGGTGTCGCGACCGTCGAAGGCACCCTGCCGCGCTAATCCGCAACGCAGACCACTATTTAGGGAAAGGGCGGCTTCGGCCGCCCTTTCTTTTTGTCATGACGACGATTATGGATGGGGCAAGGCGTGGCTCGCGATATGCGGGCGAATCAATTTGAGCGAGATGTCCATGAAGTCCTCATCCTCCAGTGTTCGGGATCAATATGAGCGCTGGGTGTATCCCGAGCCTATCCAGGATTTGGAGGCGCATTTTAAAGACGGCACGAGTTTTGTGTTTGGCGAGCCTAGCCTGTCCTTTCACGCGATCTGGCCAGATAAAAAGCGCTTCGTGCCATCCATCTATGTCCCGGGGTGTGGATCCTCGCTCGCGCCGATGCTGGCCTATCTCAACCCTGAGAGTCGGGTTGTGGGCACAGATATCTCAGTGTCGAGTTTGCGCCATTCCAGGAAGCTGAAAACACAACACAATCTCGATAACCTTGAGCTCAAGCATCTTGATCTTCATGAGTCAGAGAGCCTTGGGGAAACGTTTGACTTAATCTTGGTGACGGGCGTTCTGCACCATTTGCCGGATCCGGTCGGCGGTGCCAAAGCCTTGAAGGCGGTGCTTGCACCTGACGGTGTCATGAGCGTCATGCTGTATGGCGCGAACCTTCGGGCTGGCATCTATATGCTGCAAAACGCGTTCAAAACGCTGGGATTGAAGCAATCGCCGGAGACTGTCAGGCGCGTGAGGGGCGTTCTAGAGCAACTGCATCCACAACACGCAGTGCAGCGCTATGTCAGCAGCGCGCCTGAGTTGCAACACGACGCTGCGCTCGTGGATACCTTTCTGCATCCACAGGATCGCGCCTATACGGTCGATGAAATTTATGAATTCGCCGAGCAGTCAGGATTTGAGTTCCAAGAATGGATCGAGCGCGGACACTATAATCCAAAGAACTATTTGCAGCCGTCTCACCCTTTGTACGAAGATATCATTCGTTTGCCCTTACGCGAAAGAGCAAGTGTCGTAGACAATATATTGCAGATGGTTGGAAGTCATAGATTTTATCTTCGAAAATCGGAAAATAGAAAAACCTATTTGGTCGACTTCTCTTCTGACGAGTTCATAAACTGGACCCCGCATCTGCACCCTAAAATTTTATGGGGTAACGATAATGGTCAACCTGTTCTGCGGCGGAACGATATTGATCTGCATCCAAATCCGCTGGTTCCAGCGCTGTTGAAATACGCAGACGGAACTCGCACGATAGGGGAATGCTTTGAGGCCTTGAAGGCTGAAGGCGCTCAAGTGACCGACAATGCGATAGATGCCGTCCGCACTGTCTTTGAGGAAATGTACCATTTCGGTCACCTTGATATCGAGCTGACGCCTCACGCTTAGTGTGCTGAAGCATACGCATTCGGAAAAAATCATGGACCACAGACGGATTGGCGAGATTTTGCTGGAGCGCGGTTGTGTGACTGCGACCGATGTCGAGCGCGCCGCCCGCTATCAAGGCGAGATCGGGGCGTTGTTCGGCCAGGCTTTGCTCCGCTTGGGCGCGGTCTCTGAGGACGTGTTGCTGTCCGCGCTATCTGATCAGCTTGATCTGCCTGTGCTGACGCCTGACCACTTGCCCGATGCTCCCTCGCTCTACCGCCAGGCGGCGGATTCGCTGGGCGTGTCCGTGGACTGGCTGTTGCTGCACGACACTGTGCTCTGGTACGCGCCAGAGGCTGGCGATGCGTCGTCGGCCGCTGAAGCGAGTGACGATCATGACATGAGGTCGCCGCCTGATTATAGCGCCAGGACCTTGCTGGTCTTCGCACGCTCACCCATGGACCCGGCCTTGCACGAGACCCTGTCGCGGCATGCGCTGGGCGGCGTCCAGTTCGTGCTGGGCCCCAACCGCTTGCTGGACACCGCCCTTGCGGGGCTGCGTTCGGCGGGGCGGGTGCAGTCGCGTGACGATATGGACGACGCGCAG
>TARA_R100000306_G_scaffold61755_2_pt1 | contig 11641 bp, 8 predicted proteins | sample TARA_R100000306 | Tara Oceans TARA_R100000306 (sample SAMEA2620824) | marine metagenome | biome: marine biome (ENVO:00000447); feature: mesopelagic zone (ENVO:00000213); material: "saline water (ENVO:00002010), including plankton (ENVO:xxxxxxxx)" | depth 1000 m | reverse complement strand
CCCGCCCCACCATATTGGTCGAGGCATGGCCCAGCACGGACAGTGCATCACGGAATGGGCGCAGGGCCTTACTACGGCGACCGACGGTTCCGTCGCGAAAGCGGGAGTAGCCATGAAAGAGGTCGGCCTCCCATGCGCCTTTCTCGCCCCGCAGTGCCAGCATAGCCTCGGTCGGGCGCGCCGCCAGATTGAGGGTGATGCGGAGGGTCGCAGACCCGATGATGGTGGTTACCTGCCAACCGTGCGCACCCGCGGGCGTTATCGTCCAGTCAAGCGCATCAAGCGGATGCTCAGGCCACAGACGCTGTGCAATAGCGATAGGATGGGGCAGGATATCGGCAGCGATGCGAGGCAGGTCTCCGGCAGCCGCACCGGTGGCACCGGCCGAGAAATAACTCATTTCCACCAGCTCCAGTCTTCCGGCTCGGTCTTTCTGTGCCACGATCCGCTCGACCGAAGGTTGGAAAGCATATTGATGTACCGGGCACAGCAAGACGCCAGCCTGCTGTGCCTGATCGCACAGATCACGCGTTTCTGCCGCATCCGCTGCCAGCGGTTTTTCCGCGAAGACGTGAACGCCCTGCGCGATGGCGGCACGAATGGCGCCACCGTGGGTAGCGGTGGGGCTGCACAAATGCACCACAGCAGGACGAATGACCTGGAACAGGGTGTCCGGATCGGCAAAGACCGGCACCCCCGGTCCCGCCAGTGCCCGGGCGCGGGCGGCATCGGGATCGGCCACTGCCACCACTCGTGCACCCAGCCGCCGCGCGGCATGTGCATGCCAGCGGCCCATCAGGCCGGCCCCAAGGATGGCCACGTCGAGCGCGGGTGCGGATCCGCTTGCATCGGGCCGTGTTGACCGCGAAGGAAAAACTTCGTACGCAGTTTTCATTTCATGCCTAAGCACTTCTTGGGAAACGGCAAATTCGTTCAAGGGACGCGCAATCGATGTCCGAAAACCGGTTCGAAGGAGACAGGATTTGACGAGCGACCCTACAGCCCGGCCAACGTCGGAAACGGCATTTCAGATGGCCCCCCGTCCCACTGGCATGCGTCCCGAACTTTCGGTCGTTATCCCCTCGGTCAACAGCTACGAAGATCTCAACGGCTGCCTGCGCGCGCTGCAGACCGCCCAAGACGCGGCGCTCGAAATTATCGTCGTGGACCGACTGGATGAGCACGTCCGCCATCGCCTGCGGTGCGAACATCCGGGGGTGACGGTGCTGGCCGTGCCCGGTGACACGTCTATTCCGCAGATGCGCGCTATGGGCATTCGCCGTGCCGACAGCCCGGCTACAGCCATGATTGAGGATCATGTGATCGTGCCCGAAGGCTGGGCTCGGGCGATGCTTGATGCCCTGACCGCGGAAGGAGGCTTGGACGGCGTCGGCACCGGTGCCGGTGCGGTGGGCGGACCGGTTGACAATGCGGCAACGCAGAGCCGCGTCGATTGGGCGGCATTCCTGTGCGAATACAGTTCGACCCTGCCGCCGCTGCCCCCAGGCCGTACCGAATGGCTGCCCGGCAACAACGTGATCTATCCGACTGCGATCCTGCGCCGCCACGACGCCGTGCTGAACCACAACCGGTGGGAGGGCGCGCTGCACGATGCGATCCGAGACGGTGGCAATGCCCTGGTGATGCGTCCTGAAATCGTGGTGGGTCACAAGATGCATTACACGATGGGCCTCTACACGTCGCAGCGCTATCTCTATTCGCGCAGCTACGCCGGCGCCCGGGGCGCAGGAATGCCACTGGTCAAGCGTCTTGCCGCCGGTGCCGCAGCCTTGGTTGTGCTGCCGCCGCTGATGTTCGTGCGCACCATCGTCCGTGTACGTGGCAAGACGCCCTATGATGCGCATCTTGCACCCTCGCTGCCAATGCTGGTGCCGTTCTGCATTTCCTGGGGGGTAGGAGAAGCGGTTGGGTTCTGGTTTGGCCCGGGCAATGCGTTGAACAAGGTGCGCTGATTGCGCCCGCAAAGTGCATTGGTCACCCCTGACCACCCTCTTATCCATAAAAGTGCTCCATATTGAGGGCCAGAAGGCGCATCATCTAGGCAACCTGAAGCTTGTGCTTCAGAAAGGTGCCGCCCGCCTCGCTCGACCGATAGGCGGCCAGCATCAGCGCTAGCGTGTTAAGGTTGTCTTCGGCACTACAGGGCGGGTTTTCCCCGTGGCGGATCGCACGCTGCAGACCGCTCAAAAGCTTGGCTGTGGAATGCGCGAACAGATCGGAAGGGTCGGTTGCCAGACGACGGCGACGCTCACCGTGATAGAGGTCGGCCGAGGCGCTGGCTGCGAGGTCGAGCCGCGCAAAGGGCCGCTTGGAACCGCTACGCAAGCCGAAAGAAGCCTCGGCTTTGCCGCCCAGTCGGGTTTCGATGCAGGCCTTGCTACCGTCAAGCCGGATGTCGAGATATCGATGTGGCCCGCGCGACAAGCGGTCGAGCGTGATATGCGCCACCCGGTCGCCTGAAAACTCCAGCTGGATCAGGTTCAGATAGTCCGCTCCCCCCGGTCGGCCTGGCTTGGGCATACGCGCCGAAATTGCGCTTGGCTCCTCGCCGAAGAAGAAGCGGCACAGATCAAGTGCATGGGTGCCGAATTCGAAACAGGTTCTCTGCTTGCCTTCGCCGCGCCAGCCCTTTTCAGTCTCTTCGGTTACAAAGAAGGTCTGGTGCATCGACACAAACAGCAGATCACCGAAGGTTTCGGTTCCGATCATTTTTTGCGCAGCTTCATGCACGTTCATAAACCGGAACTCGTTATTCACGACAACATGCCTAGTCGCCACCCGGGCCGCCTCGATCACCGAGTGCCCCTCCTCCAACGTCAGCACGAAAGGTTTTTCGCAGAACACGTGGGCCCCGGCAGCCAGCGCCTCGCGTAACAGAGCATAGTGGCTGTCAGGCGGGGTAACGATGGCCACAATGTCGGGCTGGCCGATCGAGAGTAATTCGGTCAGGCTGCGGTGAACCGGAAAGGTAAAGTCCGAGGGTTCAGCGATCGGGTCTACGCCGCCGATCACCCGCAATCCCGGGGTTTTGGCGATGGCGGGCAAATGGATCCGGCGTGCTGCGGCCCCAAGCCCCACCACGGCAACCCCAAGTTCTCCTGTCATCTGGCTCCCTCCTGCCGCCAGTCTTCAGGCTGTCGTAGGCGCAGAGTCGCGCTTGGATACCACGTCCTTGATCTGAAATTCCTCGTGGTAAGACCGCTCGACGTTGACGCCCCAGACGTTGTGGTCTTCTCCCAAGATGTTGCGCGCGGCCAGCATCGCCGACAGCATCGAGTGATCCTGGTTATTGTAGCGATGCAGGCCATTACGCCCAACCGTTTGAAAATTCTCCAGTGTTTCCATCCATCCGCGGATCACGGCCAAGGCGTCCTGATACTGGTCGTCGTAGACCGGGTAGGCTTTGGGCTGACGGATGATCGCCGAGCCGATGACACTGTTGGCAGGGGCGAGGTTCAGTTCCTCAAGCTCCCGTGAGGCGAGTTCGGTCAGTGCGTCCTCATCCATCACCCAGAGGTCATCGCCCGCATGGCAAAAATATTCCATGCCGATCGAAGCGGTGGTTTGGTCAGGCAGCATCTCAGGCGACCAAGCACGGAAGTTCTGAATGCGGCCGCAGCGGATCTCTGGGCTATGAATATAAATCCAGTTGTCCGGAAACGGATCTTTCACGTTCAAGACCAGCGTCACGATCATGAAATCTCGATATTTCAGTCGGTTGGCCGCCTCAATCACCTCTTGCGGCGGCGGAGGCTGAATGCATTGGATCAGATCGCGCATCGCCATCGTATTGATGAACTCGTCTGCCTCGAAGCGCTCGGACTTGCCGACGGAATCGGGGGCACCATCGGTAGTGGGATCGGCATTGGCGTCCCAAGTCTTGAGATCAACCGAGGTAATGCGATTTCCGTCGCGGTTGACCTGCACGACCTTGGTGTTCATGCGCACTTCGCCGCCATTCTCGACGATCTTCTTGGTACAGCGTTCCCACATCATGCCTGGACCAAGCCGCGGATACTGGAATTTCTCAATAAGACTGGCAGTATCATTTGATCCGGTCAGGGCGTTCCAGACCGCTTTGGTCAATGACAAGCCCTTGATCCGCTGCGCCGCCCAGTCCGCACTGATGAGCTTGGGGTCGATGCCCCAGACCTTTTCGGTATAGCTGCGGAAGAAGTGCATGTAGAGACGACCGCCGAAACGGTTAATCGTCCATTGCTCGAACGTCTTCTCGTTACGATAGGGGCGCACCCGCCATTTCGCGAAGGAGATGATGATCCTAAACGTTTCGTAGATGCCGATATTTTTCAGCGCGTTGAATACTTTGAGCGGGTAATCGAAAAATTTTCCGCGGTAATAGATGCGGCTCAAGCGCGGAACGGTGATGAAATCGTCGCCTAGAACCTCATGCCACATCTGCTCCACTTCATCGACCTTGGTGAAAAAGCGATGGCCACCGATGTCGAAGCGATATCCCTTGTGAGATTCCGTACGGGAAATGCCGCCGACGATTTTTCCGGCTTCGAAAACGACAGGCCGATATGCATCGCTGCGACGCTGCAACTCATAGGCAGCAGTCAGTCCGGCCGGGCCCGCACCGATAACTGCGACTGACTTTTTATCTGGGACAGCAATGATCAAAAAAATCTCCAAACATTGTGAGGCGTTCCATTAGATTCTAAACCCAGAATGCTTTATAAATTTATCGATTATAAGTCTTGTTTGCGGCACTAAACAAAATCAAAGGCGCTTTTTATGGGAAATTGCGGAACGGATGCCACGCATCGTGCGTCGCAATCGAAGATAAGCACCACCGCGCCCGTCCAGGTGCGCTCTCCACCGACGTATGTCTGTGTAATAGAACATTTCGATTCGCGGCAACTCGTAAGGATCGCTGGTCTTGTGCGCCGTTGCCAGTCGCGTTCCGACTGAAGTGTGGTGATGACGCGCAACCGCACGCCGCACTTCAGGGGACGAGCGGCCATAGGGCGGCGCAAAGTGCACCGGGCGCCGACCCGTTTCGGCCAGCATACGCGCTCCTGCGCGTTCGATCTCGGTTGCTATCATTTCAGAACTTAATCGCGACAGGTCGGCGTGGGTGGCGGTATGGTTACCGAAATTCACGCCTTCTGCATCCAGACGCCGCACCTCGTCCCAAGACATCAGGGGGCGATGGGTGCCGTCCCAGCGTTCCGGGCCGTCGATGCAGTCGGTGGGGATATAAACCATTGCCGAAAGGCCCAGATCACGCAACACGGGCCAGGCGACCTCACCGAAGTCGCGAAAACCATCGTCGAAGGTAATGGCCACGGCCCGGCCCCGCCCGTTGGCCAAGTGGCCCGGCACATCATCCATTCGCAGCACCGCGAGACCGGATGCCGCAAGAGCGGACATTTGCGCCTCGAACAGCCGCGGCGCGATGGACGTCGGGCCGGGTGCTTCGGCTATCGAGTGATACATCAGGATATCGACCGTTCCGTCTTTTGCAGATTGACGGGCAGGGCGACCGGACCCCGCATCATCGGACATTTAGCCGATCCCGGTCGCGCAGAACATAGTATTCAAACAGACTCCAAACGAAAGCGCTGGCGGAATAGACATAATAGACCTGATGATAAAGCAGCCCCCCCAGCGCAAGCCCGAAGCCGCCGTTCTTCAACAGATAGCGCGCAAAGGACCAGTTCATAAGTAGTGCAAGCAGCACCAACACCAACGTCAATGGCCACAGACCGGGCGCGACGAACAGCACGAAGGGCTGCGCCAGCAGCGCCAGTGCCACGGCTGCCTTCAGCCGCTCACTCCAGCTGGTGTTCAGATCATCGGTCAGGCCTTCGCGCGAGACCATCAGCCTTGACCAAGGCAGCGCCCGGCGAAAGATGTCGGTAAACACGGCATTGCGCACGGTCCAGACCTTGAGATGTTTGGCCTCAAGTTCCCGCAGGAGCAAGATCCGACCACCTGCCTTCCGAATTCGGTAACCCAGTTCGATATCCTCGATCGAGGGGACGGCGTAGGTATCTACATCGAATCCGCCGATCTTGAGGAACAGTTCCCGATCGACGGCGCCACAGCCGGCCCAGAAAGTCTGCGCTTCACGCTTCGCGTGCTGATGGTAGAACCTGTGCATCAGATTCTTGTAGCGCGAGAACCAGGGCGTTCCAGCCGGTGCATCATCGTAGGATCCAAAGACCGCCTTGACCCCGGGTTCTTCGAATGCCTGACGGATGATGGCAGCGCCGCCATCTTCGGCAATTACGTCGCTGTCAACCAGCCATAGGATTTCGCCCACGGCCTCTCTTGCTGCCAGATTGCGGGCAGCACCCGGACCACCGTTCTGCGGCGTCACCAGAACACGTGCGCCAAGGCTGCGGGCGATCTCGGCGGTGTCATCGGGAGAGCAGTCGTCGATCACAAGAACCTCGGCCACCTCACCCGCGCGTTGCATCGCCAACAATGGAGCCAGGACATCCGGTAAAAGATGTGCGGCCCGATAGGCCGGGACGACGACACTGATGCTGCGGAGCGGGAACGCCTCTATATGGGAACGGACGGTCATCGTTAACTCCTTCCTCCAGGGGCAGAGAATTCGTTGGTGTCGAACCGGGTGCGAGTGGTTCCGGCCCTCTGTTGAGCCGCCAGTACCGCGCCGCCGATCACGGCGGCGACCGGCAACAACCAGATAACCCGGGCGCCGTAGCGGTTAGCAGGCTGCGACAGACCGCCACAAACGATCGCGTTCACCACTATGCCGATCAGGATCATGGTCAGAAACACGGTCACCGGCGACTGCAGGCGGCGGCTGGCCAGAAGACCGAAGATGCACAGCGTTGCAAATGCATAGAGCGCCGATTGAGCTGGATCGGCGAACGCAAGCCAACCTGTGTCGGCGGTCAGGCGGCCGTGCCCAAAATCACCCCAAGCCATACCTAGCAGACCCTCACCCCGCTCCGCGATCTCATCGGTCTGGAGGGTCATGTTTACGCTGTTCAGGGTCAGTTGACTAAGCACGTTGCTCGCAAAGGACAGCGATGTCTCAAACGGCCGATCCAACAGCACGTTGAAGAAGAACTGGAACTGCTGCTGCGTGACCTCAAGCTGGTCTTGTGCTCTCATGCGCTGGAACGAACCGGTATCCGGACTTCTTGAGAAGATGATGTTCGCCGAAGCGAAGCGCGAAGGATCGTGGGAGGAAGACAGGGCGTCGAAAAGGGCGCAGGTCGGCTCGGGGGCAGTCGGGCATTGATCTGCCAGATAGGACATTCCCGGCCCGTCCTGTATCAACCGGGCCGTCAGGAACGGCCGATAGACCACTTCCGCGTCCTCCACTTGCTTTGCTGCCAGACGCAGGGCCACCTGCTCGCCGATACCAGCCATCGCCACCACCAGCATCAGGGCGGGGCCCAGCCAGCGGCGGGGACCGGGAAACGCAATCGCCTTGAGAAAGACAATGGGCAACAACAGCAGGCCAGTGGCCAGATGTGACATGCTCACCGTGATCGCCAGACAGCCGAGGACGGTGATGACAAGCAGTTCCCAGGTCCACATCTTGGGCGCATAGGCGGCAAGAAGGGCAGCCACCATCAGCAGGACCGATGACAGCATGTCTGGCATGAGGAAAGCCACGTAAAACGGCAGCGAGCCCAAGGACGCCAGGCCCACCGCCACCAGGGTAATGCTGGAGGGTCGTGGGGCGGCGGGCAGATCGCGTACCACTAGCCGACTGGCCAGCCATATTATCCCGACGGCCAGAGCCGCGTTCATCGCGACCAGACCGTCCACGGCACCGAGCCAGAAGAACACCCCCGCAAGCAGCGAATAGACCATCGACCGCGAGCCGTCGACGGTTTCCGTATCGCCGTCTGGCGCGATTTCTGTCGGCGTGGTCGAGACGGTGGAAAAAGTTTCCTGCAACGGAGACAATTCCAACCCGAGCAGCGACAGCAACTGATGGCCACGATCAACATAGTCGATCGTGTCAAAATAGAAGGTGGCACCGCCATTAACCAGAAAGACCCACAACGACAGCAACAGGGCAATCACAATGGCCAAGGCAGCGGTCAGCCGTGCCCCCTCCGGTCGATACGTGGAGGCATCCGTAGTCGTCATACGCCTCGGGTCCTGCCGCCGCCCTGCGCGGCCTCACCGTCGGTCGGCCCCTGCAACTTTTCCGAAAAGTAAGCGATCGTGGCATCAAGCCCCTGTTCAAGACCAATTTTTGGCTCCCATCCGATGACCTCCTTGGCAAAAGAGATATCGGGGCGCCGCTGGACCGGATCGTCCTGGGGCAGCGGCTTAAATATAAGCGGAACGGCACTGCCGGTCTTGGCCAGCACCATTTCGGCAAGATCGCGGATTGTCAGTTCGCGCGGGTTGCCGAGGTTCATCGGGCCGGTCACATCGGCAGGCGTCTCCATCAGGCGCACCAGCCCGTCGATCAACTCCGAGACAAAGCAGAACGACCGCGTCTGATTGCCTTGGCCAAAGATCGTGATCGGATCACCGCTCAGCGCCTGAACGATGAAGTTCGACACCACACGACCGTCATCGGGCAACATGCGCGGACCGTAGGTATTGAAAATACGGGCAACCTTGATCTCTACGTTATGCTGACGACGATAGTCGAAGAACAGTGTCTCGGCGCAGCGCTTGCCTTCGTCGTAGCACGAGCGCGGCCCGATGGGATTGGTGTGGCCCCAATAATCCTCACGTTGCGGATGCTGGGTCGGATCTCCGTAGATCTCGCTGGTAGAAGCCTGCAGTATCTTGCACCCCAACCGCTTTGCCAGACCCAGCATGTTGATAGCGCCGTGGACCGAGGTCTTGGTCGTTTGCACCGGATCATGCTGATAATGGATCGGTGAGGCCGGACAGGCGAGATTGTATATCTCGTCCACCTCGACATACAGCGGGAAGGTCACGTCGTGCCGCATCAATTCGAAGCCGGGATTGCTTAGAAGGTGGGCGACATTCAACCGCCTGCCGGTATAGAAGTTGTCGACGCAGAGCACCTCGTGACCTTCGCCCAGCAGCCGCTCGCAGAGATGCGACCCCAAGAATCCGGCTCCGCCGGTGACCAGAATGCGTTTGGAAAGAAATTTTGTCACTGTCTCAATCACCTACCAAAGCGGACACGATGTGCGCCGACTGCGGAAAAGCAAAATGGTAGCGATAGTCAGGTACCATGATGGCGCCTTGGGCAGCAACCTTACCAAATGGGTACCTCGCTCCGAATGACGACCTGCGCCTGAAACCCGGCGATACCGGTAGCGGACGCACAATTCTCCTACCTTTCAATACTATGGTACGGCCAATGAGTCGAGAGTTGCGAGTGATACGGGAACCGATTCTGCACAAATCTCAGATGTGGATTCGACGCGATTGTTGTTCTCTTTTGTGACAAAATACCAAGTCAAATGAGTCGAACAATCCCGTGACACTTCCAAGCAATTTCTTCGGGCCGGCATCCATTCTGGGCGCATTTCTTTAGATGACCTTCTCGTCGAAGTCGGGAGTATTTTAAATTCCGTGTATATGGGCTGCTCCAGACGGGTGGCAGATACAGTCATACCTGAATTCGAAAGCCTCCACTTCTGTGTCTACTCTACAACGGCACAAATCGTGGCAACCGTGAGAGACTCTGCGATATGAACCTCTGGAGTCTGGCATCCGCCTCAGCCTCATTGTCGCCCTGTATCGGCGTAACATAGCGCACCAACGCACCGTCGGTGCGGCCCATCGTCAGCCCGTCGACGATCACGCTTGCCTTGGCCTTGTAGTCGTTGGTCATGCGTTTGCCGCGTTGTTCGAACCAGTAATAGACCAGCTGCTGGGACATCCCTTTCTGGATCACGGCGCGGTTGACCTCGAACGCGCCATAGCCAGCCTCTGCCATGTCGATCCGGTAAGGTGCGAGACTGAATATCTCCCAGCCTCCCACTGGCAGACAAACCTCGGGCGAATGGATGCCCTCACCTTTGGTCTGGGTGTCATAGTATGCCACGAACATGTTCACAGAAGCCTCTGCTTCAATCGAGCGGAAGGTGGCATTGAGATAATCGGTGGCGGCCAGAACTTCTTCGACCTCTGGCTCCAGCATTTCGGTTGTTCCGGACCAGTTGCCGATCTGCTGCGGAAACAGCGCAAAAGGCTGCCGGTCAAGCGGCGCCACCTCGATCTCGCCGCGCGCCGCCCATGCCGCGGAAACCACAAGGGTGATCAGCGCGCCCGCGGCCAAGGCCTTCGAGGCCCGAAGTGCGGGAAATCGCGCAATAATTGCCCCAAACCCTTGCGTATCAAGGTCAATCGCTTCGGACAGCGGTTTTGGGTTGGGGGTCAGGCGTTGCAACAGCACGGCCGACAGAAACAGGAACGCGATGCAGGCGAGGAAGATCACCCAACCCTCAAAGAAGTGTAAAAAACCCTCTGCTTGATCGATGCCATAACTGTCGACCAGCACGCCGATCACCCCGATGCGGAACGAATTCATCAACACCGTCAAAGGCGCCGCCATCAAGAACAGCAGCACCTTGTGCCAGAACGGGCCGCGATAGAGGATGCCAAACAGATAGGAAAAGCTGAGGATCGGGAACAGGTAGCGCAGGCCGGAACAGGCCTCGGCGACCTGAAGCTTGTAGACGCCCAAATCAATCACGTTGCCTTCCAGAAACACCGATACACCGGCCATGCTGACGAACCAGACTCCGATATTAGACGAAACCAACTGAAGAAAGATCGTCAATTTCCAGTAGAGGATCTGCGGCAGCGGCAGCATGAAGATCAGGTGCAGGACAGGGAGTTGATGCCGGATACCACGACGCCAGCCAAAGACAGTTAGTACCACCCCGCCCGTCCAGATGATCATTGCATAGGTGACGATATCGGCGATCCGGGTTAGATTGCCGAACACCGCGATCACCAATGCACAGGTGATGACCAAGACGCCCGGCCAGCGATCCGGCGGATTGGCGTCAGGAAGTGGTGCTTGTCGCAATTCGCGTAGAAACAGGTAAATTGAGATCAGTGGGATCAACGGTCCGTGGCTGTATTCGGGGGTGCTCCAAGCCTGCGCCAGCGACACGATTCCGATCCAGAAGATCGGCAGCGATCCGGCGACCAGCAGGGCAAACCAGAAAAGCCCGCCCACATTGACGCGCAAATCTGCGGGGCCGGAAAGGGCGCTGGGGAAGAAAGGTATTTGGGCACGCATGATAACAACCTACTGTTCAGAGAATCTTATCCCGGTCCGCACCCGCCAGACTATAGGAAATTACGCCGCAATTAGCCAATTACTACAGTGTGATAACCGGAAGCTATCAGCGCATTCCCCACTAAGGTGAGTCCATAATCTATAAACAGCTTTAGGTAGAGGCTCCGCAAGTCACACTGGCAATAATAGCGGGTTTTTGTAGCGATTGTTCCCACTGCTGCCACAACGCAATTTAGATAATTCGATTGGAACTAAAATTTCCAGTTTCTTTAAGTTGCATTGTTGTAATTTGCATCCCGTCTCTCTCCCAATGATTTAAAACCCTGTTATCGGAACTACGTCCCTCAGCTGTCTGCTAGGATCATAGAGCCCACGTTGATAAGGCGGGCAATATCATTTCTCGTCGAGATGACT
>TARA_R100000306_G_C4381265_1_pt1 | contig 11695 bp, 10 predicted proteins | sample TARA_R100000306 | Tara Oceans TARA_R100000306 (sample SAMEA2620824) | marine metagenome | biome: marine biome (ENVO:00000447); feature: mesopelagic zone (ENVO:00000213); material: "saline water (ENVO:00002010), including plankton (ENVO:xxxxxxxx)" | depth 1000 m | reverse complement strand
GATGATCCGCATTGATGAGATCTGGCTGGCCACCGAACCGCTGGACATGCGGGCGGGACCGGATAAAGCTCTGGCACGAGTCGTTCAGGTCTTCGGTTCGGCCAGACCCCATTGCGCCTACCTGTTTGCCAACAAGCGAGGCAACCGGATGAAGGTGCTGATCCATGATGGCCTCGGCATCTGGCTGTGTGCCCGTCGTCTAAACCGGGGCAAGTTCCACTGGGGCGAATCCTGGCGAGGCAAACAGTTATGTCTGACCGAAGAACAGTTATCCGCCCTCGTTCAGGGCCTGCCATGGCAACGTATTGGGGCCGATGGCGTCATCTCAATCCTGTAACCACAAGCTGAGCAATACCGCCATAGCCAGAACTGCGAATCGCTTGCAGTACAAGGGCTTGGCATACTAAGGGGCATGACTCAGCGCCCCGACATCAACCAACTCTCTGCCGGTCAGCTCCGTGCTCTCGCTACGGAACTGTTTGATCGTGTTGATAACAAAGAGCGGGCTCTGGTGCACCGTGATGCGGTCATCGAGAAGCTGACCCACGAAGTGGCCATTCTCAAGCGCCATAAGTACGCCCGGCGTAGCGAGCAGCTGGACGCGGTTCAGGGAAAACTGCTGGACGAACTGATCGACAGCGACCTGGCCTCCATCGAGGTCGAACTGGAACAGGCGATGACCGAGGAGCAGAAAGCCGCTCGGCCAAAGCAGCAACCCAAACGCACACCGCTGCCACCGGAACTGCCCCGCACCCTGATCCACCACGAGCCAGAAAATACTCAATGCCAGTGTGGCTGCCAGCTCAAGCGCATTGGCGAAGACGTCAGCGAGAAGCTGGATTATGTCCCGGGTGAGTTCACCGTTGAACGTCACATCCGGGGCAAATGGGCCTGCGACAGCTGCGAGACGTTGATCCAGGCACCGGTGCCACCGCAGGTGATCGACAAAGGCATCCCCACCGCTGGCCTGCTGGCCCAGGTGCTGGTGGCCAAGTATGCCGACCATCTGCCGCTGTACCGTCAGGAACGCATGTTCGGCCGTGCCGGCCTGGAAATCCCGCGCTCCACCCTGGCCGAATGGGTGGGTGCCTGTGGTGTGCAGTTGCAGCCGCTGGTGGATGCGTTGAGAAATACTCTGCTGGAACACAGTGTTCTGCATGCCGATGAAACCCCGGTCAGCATGCTGGCCCCGGGCAAGAAGAAAACCCACAAGGCCTACGTCTGGGCCTACTGCACCACACCGTTTGCCGACCTGAAGGCAGCTATTTACGACTTCGCACCCAGCCGTGCAGGCGAACACGCCCGAACCTTCCTGGGTGACTGGCGGGGCAAGCTGGTCTGTGATGATTACGCTGGCTACAAGGCCGGGTTCGGCAACGGCATTACCGAAATCGGCTGTATGGCCCACGCCCGGCGCAAGTTCTATGACCTGCACGAGGCCAACAAGAGCGAATTGGCGGCCAAGGCCTTGGAATACATCGGTGGACTCTACGAGATCGAGCGGGAAACCAAAGATCTGCCACCGGATATGCGGCGGGAAATCCGGCAAACCAAAGCCAAACCCCTTGCCGATGCGCTGCATCAGTGGATGCTGGCCCATCGCCAGAAAGTGCCGGATGGCTCCGGCACGGCCAAAGCCCTGGATTACAGCCTCAAACGTTGGGAAGCGCTGACGCGCTACCTGGACGATGGCGCTGTGCCCATCGACAACAACTGGGTGGAAAACCAGATCCGACCCTGGGCGCTGGGGCGCAGCAATTGGCTGTTTGCGGGTTCACTGCGCAGTGGTCAACGTGCGGCTGCGGTCATGACCCTAATACAGTCAGCGAAGCTGAATCGGCATGATCCCTATGCCTACCTGAAGGATGTGCTGACTCGCCTGCCGACACAGAAGAACAACGCCATCGACGAGCTATTGCCCCACAACTGGAAACCGGCCATACCTAACAAGGTGTAGGCCGGACGTGTATGGAGAGCCTTCTTCGAAAGCTGGACAAGGTGCCAACTCTAGACGGCAGGATATGCCCTGGGAGATCGATGAGAGAAAGAGGAGGCCATAAGTAGAAAATTTCCCAAGCGACTGGTGGCTCGCTAGGCATACGTGTCGTGTTACTCCTAAGTTATTAGACACACTAGATTTTCCGGGCTTTGCTGGGCTGCGGGTGTCGCAGGTGTATGCCGCACGGAGATCGCAGTTAAACCTGATACTAGGCCGGCTCATGCACTAGCCGGATGTCGATTTCTCTGTCGACATACTTCCACTCCACCGAGGCCCGGAGTTCGGCCAAAAGCCTGTTAAAGCCCGGCTCATCAGACGGGGAATATTCGAACCACGTCAAGAAGTCGAAGGGTTCGCTCTCGCCCAGGTCCCGACAATGGTGGAGACGACGGGCCACAGCAGGGAGATATTGGAGCCCAATGTGAATGTGACGGGACTGCTCCTCAAAAATCTTCCGGCGTTCGTCTTGAGCCAGTCCCCACCATGAGGGGTTTTTCCGGATAGGGATCAGGGCGGCACAGGTGGCCTCTGCTCGACCCAAACTTGGCTGCTTCGCCACGAGACGATCCTTCTCTTCACGCACGACATAACGCTCGTTACTCGTTATCCCGCGAAGAAGCCATTTGGTGCCCAAAGGCTGCGGCGAAACAGAGCCAGCGGCTACGTCGAGCCGGGGGATTCCAGGGAGAGGGGCTCCCGCCACGGCATCCATCCGAACAACGCGCCAAACACCCGTTTCTCCACCAGCGAACGTAAATAATCGTGTATTCATCAGTTTCCTCTCAGGCCTTTCGCCTATTTCTCAGCCAACGCAAAACCGGCATTGCCCGGCGCAACCACTGAAACAAATATAAAAGGTTCGGGGCCAGAGTTCATTGCACCATGTACCTGCCCAGGTTTTGCGATCGCAATATCTCCAGCTTTAAGATGAGTGACTATGCCGTTACCTTGATGATATTCGGCTTCACCTGAGATAACCGTCCAAGTATCTTGGCCGTGAGGATGTACATGGGAAGCTATTTCCTGCCCAGGGTGGGCGTGCCAAACAACGACGACAGAGTCATTGGTTTCCAGAACAACCGAACGAATCGGTTCGCCGTTAGACGGACGAACATATTCATCCACCGAAAAAATCCGCGATTCAGTTTCTGCTCTCATGTTCACACCCATTTAAAACTGATTGGACACGTACTCTAAACGCAACTGCGCCTGGACAGCACATGAAGATATGTACCTAAGCGCCCTTCGGGAAAACTATGCTCTGGCGCACAGAGACCGTCAATACTCCGTCGTGGGTAGGCATGACATAACGGGAGGAGACGGGCGACGCTTTGGTCATATGTACATGAGAAGGTGGCTCGCCCGCTCGGCAGGGTTGTTGTCGATGGGCAGGTGTCCCCCTTTCGATGTGGCGGATCAGCTTTAACCAGTTGCTCGCAAGGCAATTGATTGCTTGCCCAAGGCACTTTGACGACGTGACCTGGGGAGGGGTTTTGTCCAGCCTAGCTTTCAGTTGCTCCAGGAAAGCCTGGCTTTGCGACTGGCGCGTCTGGTATCGCTGGGCATCGCCCGCCTCTTCCATGTCGCGCTCGATGCCGTAGAGCTTGTTGATAAGAGTCAGTGCCATCTCCGCTCGGCCGATCTTGCCCTTGGATTGAGTTTTCTGATGAACTTGCGCCGCGCATGCCCAGCAACCTATACGCTCGACGCCTTTCTGCCTCCAGGAGGCGCTGCGGCACCTCCTGGGTACGGCTAGCGGTGTAATTGAACAGGATGACCGGAAGATTTGGTGGGCCACCGCGATCTCCTCAGTAGCTATAGCCAAACAGGTTGGGTATGAGAAGTTCAAGGGGGGGCGAGCAAAGCCCCCGTTCCAATTGATTCTCTATTCCACACAAATGGCGATATAAGCCGGCGGGTGATGACGACCCTGGAAGCTCTGGCATCGAGAGTGGATGTCTACTCCATCGACGAGGCGTTTCTGGATCTGACCGGAATCGACCGGGTGGTAAGCTTCGAGCCTTTTGGTCGGCAGGCGATTTGGCTCAAGGTGGAATCACCGGACGGTTACTGCCCTGCGAGGCAAGCCAGTGCCGAACATCCAGGCCCGTGATATCGATCATGAGGTCGATTTTGCTCTAATACGGCAGTGGATCAACGAGAACGAGACGCTGTCTGAAGAAATAAAAAGTGCCATGTTGGCGTGGTTAAAGGCTTGAAAGGTAACCGTCCGATAATCCCATTGGATTTCCGAACTCTGGTCGGCCCCTATCTAGTCGTAGTTGTCGCAGGGAGTATACGTCTCAGCTCTTCTAGCTCTCGATCTTTATCAGCCATCATCGCTCTCAGTTCAGCAATTTCTTTTCTGGCCTTATCGAGCTTCGAGCCCGCCTCTTCGGCCTGAACGAGCGCCTTGGCTTGGAGATAGTGCTGGCGTAGCGTGCGAGCTGCTTCATCGTTTGCACTATGCCCCATGCGCTCTCTAACCAAGAGCATCGCAGTATCCATATCAAGGCCGTTGCGATAGTGTTCAATCATTTCATTGGTTGCAAAGGTGCTGCGTCCATCATGAGGTGAGATCCCATAGATGTTTTTTAAACGCCTCGAAATGTAGCTTTTGGTCAAAGCCGCACCGTTCTTTTTGTCCGTACTACAGAAAACGAACCCCAAGTCTTTTCGAGGATTTGAAATTAAATCGGGGCGCTCATCTCGAATAAAATCTTGAACTTCTCTATATGCTTCAACCGGTATGACAAGATCACGAGATTCGTAGATCTTGGTATCCACGTTGATGATCACTTCCTTTTTGTTTGGGTCTACTGTTTTTTCAAAGTCTGAAGTTTCAAGACTTGCAGCTTCAAGGCGTCGCGCACCCGTCTGAAGAATAAAACTGATCAAAACACCATCTCTCGCACCGAGGGCAGTACCACTGTCAAGCGCCCTCTCTAACGCATATTCCCACTCTTCATTTTGTGTAATTGAAGTTCGGCTTGTTCGATTTTTACCCCGCCGAGTCATCGGGTTATCGTAATCACGCTTCGGATTTCGGGACGGGTGGACATGGAGTGGGTTACGATAGTCATCCTGGTCTACATCGTTGATGCCGATGACTCTAGAACAGAAGCCAGCTTCTTGGCGCGTCCAGTAAAAATCAAAAATTGCCGAAGTAAGAGCATTCAGAGTTTCGGCGGCCCTTTCCTTCTTTTCAACCGTTGATACAAAAAGGTAAAGATAATCTTGGGTTGGCTCATCCCAGCTTCGACCGTTAGCATCAAGAAAGTTAAGAAAACTCACTACTCGACTCACTTTCTGATCGAAATTCCTGGCTGGGGCCTCACCCTGTTGTCTGATCCCTTTTTTTGTCCACTGTACGAGGTTTTCACGCACCCAAGCGTTTATAGGCTCGAAGGGAGTCCCATTTCGATCAAAGACAAATGGCACTGCCTTTAGCCGTTGATCGCCGAGCCAACAAACTTCACATGGTATTTTCGTGTATGCGTCACGGGCTTCACGAGTCATCGCTTGCCTCTGATGCTACTGACATTCGGGATGGATTTTACTAGGCTCGCTTCAAGCTTTTCGATCTTGTTCTCTCGAAGCGTTAGCTCTGTTTCAAGGCGACTAACTTCGAGATGCATTTCATGGTTCGCGCTTGCAAGACCTTTGATCTCATGCTCTAGCTGTTTGATTCGCGCCTCGTGCTTCGCAACATCTTCTTCTGGCGTGTTCTTGCGCTCCTGAAGAACCTTTTGAACATTCTCCTTGAGGTCCTTTCGAGAATTGAGAGTCGGTCGCGGAATTAAACTAAGGGGCTCTTCATCGCCCTCACCACGCCAATCCAAGAATGCCTGAAGATTTTTGGGGAGCCCATGAAAGCGGTCTTTGCTTCGGCTTTTCAATGCAGCGCGAAGCGCTTTGATCTTGGTTTCCACTAGCTGAGTAGTCTGCTTCTTTCTAGCCTCTGGAGTCTGGCTCGAAGAACTGGGCGTCTCTCCTTTTCCCTCGACCGGGTTTAATTCTTCTTTAGGCATCGTCAGACTCCACTTGCAATAAGACAGCATCAAGTATCGGCGACTTACACGCCAGCGTCGTTAGAGAAGGGTTTTCCGGCGCTTTAGAAGAAACCAAGGAGTCGCACGCCACATAATTTGAACAGCCGCTACAGAGGCTTTCAGACGCCCTGTGGAGGCGCGGTGCAAATTCACCATCAATTTCGATAGCGCACTCGGCGATTTCCGCTCGACCGGGGCTTAACCCCAGGCAAACGGCACCAAAAGAAAGAAACTCGAAAACCAAACCATCCTCTTGAACGCGCCTCAGAGCCCGCTCTGCATCCTTCCCACGGACAATTGTAGTGCCGTTGATCACAGATTCTTTTACTTTATTGACATCGATCATCAGGCTTTGAAGGGACTGATCGACGGGTTTACCAGTAACAATGACGTAAGAAAGCCACTCTTCTTCAACTTCACGGAAGATTCTGCCCTGCTCTTCTTCCGTCAGATAACGGTCTGTCATCGACCAGTCACAATGACGTAGGAAATACATCAGCGACTCAAAATCAGAGTCGTTGTCTTTCCCATAACGGTAGAAGTACATAATTGCGAAAAAGCGTCTAAACTGGTGCTCGCTGAGTTTCCAGAAAGCGCCATCTTCGTCCCTGGGCATATCTATGAAATCAAAAAAATTTGGATATACATCATCAAAACGAACGCCTTTGACACGGTCACCAACTAGGTCATCGAATTGAAATAGATGATCTGATCCAGTCTTTTTTCTGGCCGTCTCACTCAATCTCTCCAAAACAGAAACAGCTTTTTCAACTAACTCGACGGTCGGAAGGTCTTCATAACGGCGTAGGGTCTTGGGAATATAGAGATTGATATAACGCAAACCCGCAATCTTCTTCATGCAGCCAAATCGAAGATCACCGATTGAGGACTCTCGGCCCGCAGTAAACGCGAGTAGGATCACCGAACAACAGAATGGCAGGTAACTGTACAACGCATAATTGAGTGAAACGCCTGTTGATTGAACGCTGTGGCCATATCGGTCATCGATGTAGCGGGCTTTGATAAACTCTACACTCGACTTTGAAATCCCTAACCGAGCCCCCGTTTTATGAGCCCCCAAACCCTGATCGAACAGTGCCTTAACCTCATCTACAAACTCGACGTCATACTTTGAGTCGCCTGCTGCACCGCGACTGTGCCTAAAACTAGCCAGCGGGAAAGGGCTACAAGGTTTATCTACCCACTTAGACTCAGAGGAAAGCTCTCGAACTCTCGCATTAGCGATCCGACGAACTTGCTCATTGCCGCGGCTATCTTCAAGCTCATTAACCTCAGTGACTATTTGCTTTTCCAAAGACAACAGCGGTTCGGCGTAATCAATCACCCAGCGCACCGACGCATCCATCAACTTCAAAAATACGGGAACCGGCATATTTCGAGTCCGGCCACGGCAGGGACGGGTCGGGGTTCCATCCCTTGCAAATGACCCCTCGACGAAATCAGCAGGAGACTCGACAGGGAAAGGATCTACTTTGAGAGGAAAAGCTAAATCCTCTTGTAGCAACTGGCTCTGCATGTGCAATAGCTTAAGCGTATTTCCGTGATGCCTTGCTTGAGCTTTGCTGGCGTAATCTATCTCATCATGGACATCCGCCTCTTCCCATCGATACTCCGGATATTCATTGGCCAACTCCTGCGTAAGGTCGTTAATAACTTGTCGGCATTCAGTACTCTTTCTCCAATCACTGATCCCGGCCATCAACTGCAATCGAGGTTTATCGACATGGCATGGGTATTTACGGCTTTTAACGATTTTCACCGGCACGGCATCAATTCCCACTTCTTCGATTAGTTGTAGAAGCTTCTCCGGGTATGCACGCGAAATTCGCTCAGGATAAAGAAGCCGATCACACAACTCTGAAAGGTGCACTTCATCTAATTCAGTTGGGCCTTGAAACCCCATATCGAGTATTTCTCGATAGATTCTTAGGAGGCTCTGTCCATAGCGACGAATGGATGATCTCGAACCACAGAATACTCCCAGGTTTTTCCTTTTAAGAACCGTTCGAAGCTCCACCGCGATAACGATTGATCGTTTGATGTCCTCTTGGATTTCCGGCAGATCCATAAACGTCTGGCCCGGCTTTGCCGGAACATCGAAATTGATCCATTCGGGTTTTAACCCCGGCTGATCGGGGTCGAGTATCTTCCACTTATTTGCTGGCCAATCTGATCCCAGCCAGCTGTAACCAGATGTTCGAAATCCCCCATCCGGCAGGTGAATTTCAGAGAAAAGGGTCGTAAACTGCACAACCTCACCCATTAGGCGCTCCTTGCAAAGATACGGTTGTAAGGGTTCTCATCCTCAGCAATCCGGTTTCTTACGTCACGCAGAAGCCCTTTGTGCTTTAAGGACCCCTCCATTCGATCATGCATGGTATCTATAAAAACACTCCAGAGCGTCCAGTTAAGGTTGTTCTCGCTTATCTTGCCGTTCTCGAAAGCGTTCTTTAATGCATCACGCCAATGTAGCAGATGAGCAACGTTCTCTTCAGAAGCCACAAATAGGTTCAGGCGCTTCTCGCACGTCATGCACATCTCAATTTGAGTGCAGGGCTTGCCGACAACACTGCCAGGCTGATGACCACCCATAGGGTCAGAGCACACACTGCCACCGAACCGCGAATTAACTATGCGCTCTTTTATTTCTTCATATGCATCTTCTGCAAGGTCTAGCTTGTTGGGAATGTCATCGACATTGATTGTAACGAGAACTTGAAGCCACTCTTGGAATGCACGAATCTTTTCTTCGTGCTTTAGCCTCATTTCTGCCGTTGCTAGGTAACCAACGGTGGTTCGTGAAGAGCTGTGTTGAGCTAGGTTCTGCGTGGCCTTCGTGCCGTATTTCAAAGCGTGAGCTAGAAGAATGGACGCTCGAATATCTCTTACAGTTGCTGTCCATTTTCCGTCATTGAACTCGCGGATCATTATCTTGGATTGCTCGTTGAACCAGTTCCCGGAGGGCTTTACAAGAAACTTCCCCTCTTCTTTCCGACGGTTCTTAGCGCTCACATCTGCACCGTATGCATGAAGAAACAAATATTTGTCGTCAGCGCGAATTGCAATCTTTCGATAGTTTTCTGTTGCTTCCAGAACAGTCTCAATGACAGAACTCAATCCGAAATCACTTCGAACAGCAAACTTGCTGAGCACCGCCTTTGCGCGATTTTTTACCCAGTCGATAACAGCGAGCGACTCAGTGATGTCTTTTTTCGAATCGACTTTCAGTTTTTGAACTGAGCTTGCGTTCGCGCATGTCTCGAACGTGATGAGTATATAGGCCGCAATGAGAAGATCTCGGCTAGCACCGTGATACCCAATCATCGTGTCAGCAGAGAGATCTAACGAGGGCCGTGTTGAGCGCTCACTGAAATAGCGCCTCACAACTTGATCATTAGTTTGATTTTCGTAGGGGTGCAGACCTGGGAATTCATGATAGTGAGCGCACCACGCATGAATCCCAGCTTCAAACTGCTCATCTGTAAGCTCTCGGACTCGCGCTAAAATAGGCTTAGCGGCCTTGAATTTAAAGCTTCCTTCATACGTTAGCCAATGGTTTATAAACCCCATATATGGCAGGCCATTTTTTACGAGAAGCTGCCCTTCCTCCCGCTTGGCGACAGCACTTTTGAACCGATCCAGTGCTCCTCTGTAAATATTCTCTAGTCGCCCCTCTAGCGTCGATTGAACCAAAAAAAGAAAGTTTTCAGACGACAAACACTGGATCTCGCCAAGTTGATCGATAAGATCATGAAAGACCCCTTTAGCAATGGAAGCCAAATCGTCATCGTCTTCCAATCCCTCGATATCAAGGGATTTTAACGCTTTCGCCGCAGCTTCAAGATCGGCTTCTGCTTCTTCAGATAGCTTTGCTCCCAATATGGAAGGCTTCGTTCTCTCTTGCCCTGGAGGCAGATGATTAGGTACTTCTAAATTAGCGGGACATATCATTTCTCCGGCCAGATTTTTTAGCCAGAGACCCATGCAAGAAGTGTATTTTCGAACCTGAGCGGGAGCGTGATTTTCCTTCAGATGATGACCGAATTGGTTCAACAAGTGCATCCAGCCTCCCTTGGAATACAGGGGGGCTATGCCGACTTTGAGATCTTGAGGAATTGACGATGCGTGCTGCGACTCGGAGAGGAACTGCCCAAACACTTTGATGCTTTTGACCACAACCTCCATGTGCGGAAGGCTGTAGTCTTTGGCTAGCCGGTTACCAATCTTGACGACCGATTTAAGATAATCAGCCGCCAACACGGATTTTAATTCAGCAACAGAGAAATCCTTATCTTTGTGCCGAATAACCGCTTCTATCATATCCGGCTAGCCCTTTCTGCCCATGATCTTTTTAGTCTTCCGTCTTTTCAAGAAGATCTTCTTCCTTTGCAGCGGGCTTTGCAATGGGCTTGGGCATCAACTTTTCGCGCACAGCCGTTTCAATCTCGCTCGCCATGGCCGGATTCTCTTCCAGGAACTTGCAAGCATTGGCCTTACCCTGACCAATCTTGTCGCCCTTATAGGCGTACCAGGCACCAGACTTGTCCACGAACCCTTCCTTGACCCCCATGTCTAACACTTCCGCCATGTGATAGATGCCCTTGCCGTACATGATCTGGAACTCGGCCTGTTTGAACGGCGGTGATACCTTATTCTTGACAACCTTCACGCGGGTTTCATTGCCAACCACCTCATCACCGTCCTTAACAGAACCAATGCGGCGGATATCCAAGCGCACAGAAGCATAAAATTTCAAGCTATTTCCGCCACTTGTGGTTTCTGGACTCCCAAACATTACTCCGATCTTCATACGGATCTGGTTGATGAAGATCATGAGCACGTTGTTGTTCTTAACGTTACCTGTGAGCTTCCGCAATGCTTGAGACATCAAACGCGCTTGAAGGCCAACGTGACTGTCGCCCATCTCACCTTCGATTTCTGCCTTCGGCACCAGCGCCGCAACAGAGTCAATGATTACTACATCAACCGCACTGGAGCGGGTCAGCATATCTGCGATTTCAAGGGCCTGCTCCCCTGTATCCGGCTGCGAAACCAACAGTTCATCAACGTTCACACCCAGCTTCTCGGCATAAACCGGATCAAGGGCATGCTCGGCGTCAATGAAGGCACACGTCTTACCGGATTTCTGGGCTTCCGCGATAACTTGAAGTGTCAGCGTGGTCTTACCGGAACTTTCTGGACCGTAAATTTCGCAAATACGGCCATAAGGAAGCCCGCCAATCCCTAGAGCCACGTCAAGACCAAGAGATCCAGTGGACACCGCAGGCATCGCTTCACGGGGCTGGTCCCCCATTTTCATGACTGCGCCCTTACCAAACTGACGCTCGATTTGTGACAGTGCAGCGCCAAGCGCCTTTTTACGATTATCTTCCATTCTTGCTACCTCAAAATTTTAATCTGGTTTTAGCTTTCAGAGGCTCATTTCGCGACAGAGGGTGTGGTGTGAGGCGCTGAAAACTACTACGAATTCTGTATGAAAGGATTAAACTGCTGCTGATAGCGCGGCATCACTATCATTAGCGCTCTCATACATTTTTTGGAAGACATATTTGGGACTGCCAAACATAACCCCGATTTTCATACGGATCTGGTTGATGAAAAT
>TARA_R100000306_G_scaffold37422_1_pt1 | contig 11751 bp, 14 predicted proteins | sample TARA_R100000306 | Tara Oceans TARA_R100000306 (sample SAMEA2620824) | marine metagenome | biome: marine biome (ENVO:00000447); feature: mesopelagic zone (ENVO:00000213); material: "saline water (ENVO:00002010), including plankton (ENVO:xxxxxxxx)" | depth 1000 m | reverse complement strand
ATAAACATATTGCTACATCTTTTGTGTGAGCGAAATGTTAAGTTTAAAAAAAAGACCTGTTTTTACGCAGGTCTTTTTTAATGTTAAATAATACTAAACTACTGTCTAGTAAATGTAACTGTTTCTGTAATTTCAACTGTAGTGGTTACCCCAGATTGATTTTGTGTCTGAGTTTCTGTGGAAACGTATGTTAATGTACTTGCTGTTAATTTAGTTATTTCAGCTTCATTTTCTTCATTATCTACAGTCACGGTAAGTATGTCGCCATCTCTATTCCACGTACCAGATCCGGAATATTGAATTGGATATTCTTGTACAATAGTTTGACCAGAAGTTTCAGTTGTAACTTCTAGAATATAATCACTATCTACTTCATATGTTTTTGGATCATCAGAGAACTCAACAGTTAAATCAAGTTCTTTTGCTATTCCGGTAGATTCAGACTCAATAGTAGTTCCTTGTGTTTCTGTTCTACTAGTAGATTCATAAGAAAAATCAGTTGCTTTCCAAGTACCTACTAAAGAAGCTGAAGTATCATTAGAGTCTTTTGAATCATCGTCTTTACTACAAGAAATGATAGATAAGGTTAAAAGGGAAAGAATGAATAATTTTGAGAATTTCATAAAAATTTAATTTTGAATTAGTTTTGATAAGCGGCGAATATACATAAACGTTAAAAAATTAACATTAAAATTCTTACTTATTTAAGATTCAAAATTAATATATTGAAAATCAGAAAAGGAGCTAAAACAAACCGTGCAGTTCGGCATCAATTTTACTGATTACTTCCCCTAAATGTTCAGGGTCATCTACAAAGTCAAGGTTGTCCACATCTAAGATGATGAGGTTTCCTTTGTCGTAATCGTGTATCCAAGCTTCGTAACGCTCGTTTAAACGGCTTAAGTAATCTATACTAATTGAGTTTTCGTAATCGCGGCCGCGTTTGTGTATTTGGTTTACCAAATTAGGAATAGAACTGCGAAGATATATCAATAAATCGGGTCCCTCAGTAACACTTTCCATCAAGTCGAACAAGGAGCGGTAGTTTTCAAAATCACGATTGGTCATCAAGCCCATGGCATGCAGGTTAGGGGCAAAAATGTAAGCATCCTCATAAATAGTACGATCTTGAATAACATCTTTTCCTTTCTCTCGTATTTCGAGAATTTGACGAAACCGACTATTTAAAAAGTAAATCTGTAGGTTGAAAGACCATCGTGCCATTTGGTTATAAAAATCGTCCAAGTATGGGTTGTCTTCTACATCTTCAAACTGTGGTCTCCATTTATAGTGTTTGGCCAGTAAGCGGGTTAAAGTTGTTTTTCCAGAGCCAATATTTCCTGCAATTGCTACGTGCATACTATTTATTTCTTAGGTTCGGTTAGTTTTAAGATATGGATGTTTTTTCCGTCATAAATATACAGGAATTCCTGCGTAAGGGACAAGTCTTTTATGGTTAATTCGGGCAATGGTATTTTTATAGCTTCAGGATATTTCTTGGTTATTCCTTCACTTATTTCAGCTAAATAATATAGCGAATTTCCCTTTACACCCATTACTTTTTCATCTTGCTGAATTACTTTTTTATAACCTTCCAAAGCTATTTCAGAAAGTAAACTTCCGTATACATTGAAAACCCGTATTTTATTTTCGGTAAGTAGATAACAATAGTTAAAGTTACTGGTTTGTGAAACCAATGTGCCCGAAAAAGGTTGTGAAACCACTGAATTGTTTAAAGACCGGTAGTTGAACAATTCTAATTGCTGGGTGTCTACATTAAAAACCCAAAGCCTATTATTGCCAGCATTGGTTGCTGTATTGATGTTTAAAAACTGGGGAAGGTTGTTGAAATTAATGCGTTCTATTTCGTTTAAGTTATTATCTACCAAAACCACGGTGTTGGTATCCTCGTAAAAGAGAACGATATTCAACGGATTAATTATATCTACCGATGAGATAGGCCCTAACTGAAGATCATTAAATACAAAATCTCCATCTACGCCAGTTTTGTGCAATTCCATGTTTTTGGTAAAATATACATTTTCAAAGGCATCAATACCTATAAATTTATCTGCTTTCAAAGGTGTTTTTGAAATAGATTCAACTTGTTGTGCCAGTAAAACTGGGGTTAGAAATAAAAAAAATAGATACACGGCTTTCATAGGAAGTTCAAGATACAAAAAGCGTGCTATATATTGTGTGCTTTACTTTAAAGGCTTCGAGCCTCGGTATATTTTTGACTGGCTTTTTTGGCTATCTTCAAATATTTTTTGTCTATTTTTTCAGTCCGTATGTTTTGTTTTTCTTGTATACTGGCAATAACACGGAACGTATTTAAATATTCTTCTTGAAGATCGTAAACAGTTTCGGCAAGGGCAAAGAGTTCTCCACTTTCACTTTCAGAAAGTTTTTCCTTAATTTTTTTAGTTAATTCAAGTAGTTCGTCACTTAGGGCATCAAACTTTTCTTGATTATTTAAAAACCTAGATAAGATGGTATCTATCTCATTGCTAGTTTCATTGGCATTTTGTGCCAGTTGTCTTGCTACCTTAGTGGATTTATCCTGTTGGTTAGTTGAAAAAAATCCCATTTGTGAATTAATTTGATCGAAAGATACATAAAAACCACTTTGTAGCATAATTCTTACACAAATTTACGTATTTCTACGTACTCCATAAAGTCGCTTTATAAATCCGTACCTTTAACAAAAAATCAGGTATGCGAAAGATGCTTCTCGGCGCTGTTATAGTGCTTCTCATAGTGTTTGGACTGCGGTATTGCGAACACAATAAGGACCAAAAAGAACAATTGGAAGCCAATACAGCACTCATTCAAAAAGAATTGAAAAATGTAGGGAAACTGATTGTCACCGAAGGAAGTTACGCCCAAGTTTTTACCTACGAAGATTGGAAAAAATTCTATTTAGATGTTTTTTCAGCCCGAAAAAAAGCCCTCATCGTGGTCAATGCAAAAGCAACTATTGCATATGACCTTAGCAAAATTAAAACGGAAGTAAACAAAGAAACCAAAACGGTAACCATAACATATATTCCAGAGCCAGAATTGAACATCAACCCAAATATTGAATATTATGATGTGCAACAAGATTACCTAAACCAGTTTGAAGCGGAAGATTATAATAAAATTAAAAAGAAAGTAGAAACATCCCTTCGGGAAAAGATAGAAGCATCTGAATTGGTTACTAATGCCGAAAACAGGTTGATTTCTGAATTACAAAAAATCTATATTCTCACCAACTCTATGGGATGGACACTTCAATATCAAAATCAGCCAGTTGAAAGTGAGGCAGATCTAGAAAGAATAAAGTTATAATTTCTTTTGCAATGATTTCCATCCACCACCATTAACCACCTCAATATTGTTGTTGGTTAATATTTTAGCAGCATTGCCACTGCGAACACCGCTGGCACAACAAGTAATTACGGGTTTATTCCATTTTTTAATTTCTGAAATTTTAGTGTTTATTTCGTTTAACGGAATATGTTTCGAGCCAGAAATGGCTCCAGCATCATACTCTTTCCGCGTACGAACGTCCAATATTACGGCATCGCGATTTTTAAAATCTTGAATTTTCTTAGTGTTATTTCCGAATAAAAAATCTAATAATCCCATATTTTAATTACTTACTTGATTTGTGCTTTTTTTCTACCAAAAATAGTCCGTCGTTAATTAGATGGGCAACTTTTGGGCGTTCTTTTTTAAGTGCTAAAAGATGTTTCAGCACTTTTTCTGAAAGAGGTATATTTTCCAGCGCAATCAATTCATATATCTCTAAAGGAAGCAACCAGTCTTTTGTAAACTCCTTTTCAATAGTCTCAAAAATAGTTTTTAACTCAGGTAGCTTTTCTTCAAACGATTTGTTCTCTTCATTATTCCGAAGTAAACGTACTCGTTTGTACAAATCGTTCAGCTTGATTTCTTTTTCAGAAAGGTTAGATCGGTTGGTTTTCGTTTCGCTCAATTTATGAAGCGATATGGGAAAGGACAGATAATCGGCTGCTCCTGCAAAAGCGGAAACAATTTCTTTTCCTACGGCCATATCAAAATCACCCATTTCTGGCGTAAATAACACTTCGTCCTTATAAGTAACCGTACAATTTGTAAACTGAATAAGCATCAACTCACCTCGTAAATTTCGCATTCCGGTAACGTTTAAACCTTCAACGGTGATGCCGCTTTCAAATTCAAAAGCAATAGGTTTACCATCATAAAAATTATAGGCTTGCAGATCGCGAGGGCCCATATTTTCTATGGCGAGGTTTATTTTTTTTAGTTTTCCCAATGGTGATCTAAAACCGTTGGTGTGACGGCTAATTCCGTGGCCAATTACTTCTTTTTCACGGTATGCGAGCGCAGTTTCGCCTTCGGTTTCAAAATAAACCACTTCATTGTCTTCATTTTGAATCATTCGGGAAAAATGACCACTTACCTGCAAACCGGTACTCAATTCAATGGTGCCTAATTGTTTGGAGTTTATCAATTTATTCAATCCACGCCAACCACCTTTTCTAACTGCCATTGTATTTGCAAACTCTTCCAAAACCTCTTGTAAGTAAGCAAAATCTGGGGTTACATACAATTGTGGTTGCGGTTTGGTGATATCAAATTCTTGGTAAGCTGCATCGATGGAATACGGTATTTTCTTTACTTCATCTTTCATACACCACGTACTTTCCCCAATAGAAGAAAGCAAGCCAGCACCATAAATTTTAGGTTTTTCAACAGTGCCAACCAGTCCGTACTCAACGGTCCACCAATGTAAATTTCGAATAAGTGAAATTTCAGAGGGTTCCACTTTTTTATGTTGAAGCTCTTCTACTCGTTCTTCGGCATTTTGGATTATAGTATCTGAAATACCATCCGCTTCTTTTAAAATAGAAAGTTCCCGTACAGCTTCATACATTTCCATATCGTGCGCACTGGAAATAGCCTTCGCGCCAATTTCACCAAAACGACGCAGGTATTCTGCATAATCGGGACTGGCAATTATGGGTGCATGTCCAGCACCTTCGTGGATAATATCTGGTGCAGGCGTATATTCAATATTTTCAAGTTGACGAATATCGCTGGCAATCACCAAAACTTTATACGCCTGAAACTCCATAAACGCATTAGGAGGAATAAAGCCATCAACGGCAACGGCTGCCCAGCCAATTTCTTTTAAAATACGGTTCATTCCGTACATAGAAGGAATAGTATCGATTGAGATACCTGTTTTTTTAAGGCCGTCCAAATAACTTTCGTGCGCCACTTGGCTTAAATAATCTACGTTTTTGCGCATTACATACCGCCAAACTGCTTGGTTTATTGGTGTATATTGATCGTAATCCTGAGGTTTTATGTACTGCTTTAAATGCGGTGGTAACCTTTCCAGTAGTTCGTTGGTCTCAATGCGTTCTTCCATAGTGGTCAAAAATAACGAAATTAGAAATACTTAAGTCGTAAATACTAATACCTTATAACAGATTTATGAATGAGTTTGTAAAAACTGTATCTTGCAGAACACTATGAAACCGGCTTCCCGAAAAACCGAAATAATAACCACAGCGTCCCGTCTTTTTAAAGAAAAAGGGTACAATGCTGTTTCTATGCGCGACATTGCACAAGCAATGGGAATAAAGGCTTCCAGTTTGTACAATCATATTTCAGGAAAGCAAGAAATTCTTTCAACCTTAATATTGACGGTGGCTCGAGAGTTTACAAATGGTATGGAGCAAGTTGTTTCGAGTAAGGGGACATCAGTAGAGAAAATTGAAAAAATCATTGAATTCCATATTGATATTACTGTTACGTATTCTGAAGCGTTGCCAGCATTAAATAATGATTGGATGCATTTAAAAGAAGACGACTTACAGCAGTTTGTGAACATGCGTGATGATTATGAGCAAAATGTTCGAATTGTTATTAAGGAAGGTATTAAAGCCAATGAAATTGAAGCAAGACATCCTGAAGTAATATTATTTTCAATACTTTCTACCTTACGAACGTTGTATTTATGGTATGAAAAAAGGGGGAAACTCGATGTAAACGTTTTAAAAAGAGATATGGTTTCAGTATTGCTTCAAGGTATTGTGTAGTTATCACATTGCTAAACCTATATTTTTCAATTAAATTTGCAAAAAAAAATGCTTAGGGAGCGTATTCTGCTTCTTCTAAGGTTATTGAGATATGTTTTACTTCATAAACAGCTCTATTTTCAACTAAAATTTAAATGAAAAAACTCCTCTTAGCGCTATCTTCTATTTTTTTAATACCAATAATAGTAAGTGCACAACATGATACTCTTGTCCATCAAAGTGAAAATATCGCTCCTAAAAAGGATAAAATAAAAACCTGGGATCTTGTAAAAAATGATGCTTCTTTAGCTTGGGGTGGTTTCAAGTATGTGTATTCGAGGCCCTTGCAATGGGAAAAAGATGATTTTGCTATTGCAGCTGGTATTGTAGTGGGTACAGTAGGGTTAAACCTTATAGACGACAATACTAATAGATTTTTTAATAAACAAGGAGAGGACATACCGGATTTAATACAAGATTTTGGTTTTTACTTTGGTAGTCCCCAAAATAACTATGGAATTAACGGCGGGCTGTACTTGGTAGGTTTATTTACAAAAAGTGAAAAGTTAAGAAGAACAGGAATCTTGATGATAACAGCAGCTAGTGCAGCAGGTTTGGTTCAAACCATTTCAAAAACAGCTGTAGGTCGAGCCAGACCTTCTACAGGAGGTAAGTTTACTTTTAAGCCATTTAGTAAAGAAGGTGGGTATCACTCTTTTCCTTCTGGGCATACAATACTTTCTTTTACTACATTTTACTCTTTATCAAAACAGTTTGACAATGTTTGGGTAAAAGCTGGGCTTATAGGGGTAGGAATGGTGTCTCCTGTTTCTAGGCTATGGGCTGGCGCTCATTGGTTAACCGATGTAGCGCTAAGTACCGCTCTTACCGTCGTGGTGGTAGATGCTGTCGATAAATACCTAGATGAAAATATGAAGTCTGATGCCGAGTTGTTAAAAGAAAAAAAGAATAAAATTTCTTGGCGTTTTCAACTAGGAGCCGGCACCGTAGGTTTAAGAGGAACATTCTAAAATAGATTAAAAAAGTTGCTTATATTCTTTCCTTTAAATTAAAATCATGCAACCCAATAATTTCACTACAGAATTCTTCGGCATAGGAATCCAAAACGGTAAAACACCTGAAAATCTTGGTGTGCTTTGGCGAACTGCCCAAAATATGGGGGCTAGTTTTATTTTTACGATCGGTAATCGTTATGCAAATCAATCGAGTGATACGCATAATGCCGTAAAATCACTTCCGTATTTTCATTATGAAACCTTTGAAGATTTTTATAAACACTTACCAAAAGGCTGCCGTATTGTTGGGGTTGAAAAAACGGAGAAAGCCGTTCAATTAGAAAATTTTGAACACCCTAAAAGATGCGTATATTTATTGGGAGCTGAAGATCATGGCTTATCCAACCAAGCGATTGAAAAATCACATTTTTTAATTCAATTTCCTTCAGAAAAAAGTTTAAATGTCGCTGTGGCTGGTAGTATTATTTTGTATGATCGAGGACGAAATAAGCTGAAAGTTTAGTATATTCATAAGTCGTGACCGACTTAGATATGAGAATGCTTCGCTGTTAGATATTAGATGTGAGAATTCATTATGAAACTTTGAAAACTCTCATTTTTCAAAAATTATTTAGCAATTAGACTGAAGAATAAAATTTCAAAATAAAGGAAGTATAATTTTAAAAGATAACCGCTTGCGCGGGCAATACAATACTATGAGCAGAGGATTTGTAAGAGAAGGCGATCAAGAAGAACCGCCAATGATTCCACCACGGGCAGCGCTGCCGGAAGGAGTGACAAATTATGTTACGCCAACTGGTATGGAGCAGTTAGTGCAAGAACGGAAAACATTACAAACTGAAATTAAAGACTTGACCATTGCCGATGAGAGAGAACGAAGGCGAACGCTGGCCGTTATTGAGGGAAAACTTAAATTGCTGAATGAACGTATTCATTCTGCGCGAATTCTTGACCCTAAAGATCAGGCGAAAGATGAGGTGCGTTTTGGTGCTAAAGTAAGCCTTCAAAATAAAAATACTAACACCAAACAGCAATTCACTATTGTGGGCGTTGATGAAGCTGATGTTACAAACAATAAAATTGCTTTTGTCGCTCCAATTGCCAGAGCCGTTACGGGTGCAAAAATTGGCGAAACAGTAGATTTTAAGTTAGGAAATGAAGTTAGAAAGTTGAAAATACTCACTATTTCATATGCATAAAAAAAGCCTTGTAGACTCTACAAGGCTTTTTAAGGATTGATTTTTTAATTATTATTCAAACGGAATAAATTCAAAATTTTGTCCGCCAACAGATGCTTCTAAGCTTAATCCAGCTTTTGGCATAGTAAACACGGCAACACCGTTTCTATAATCAGCATTTAGTGAAGCCCCATCTTTAACCAATACAGCTGAAACTTTAGCTGAAAGTTCAAAGTCGTCGTCTTTAAAACGTTGCAAGGATTCTTCACTATTAAATAAAATAGCTTCTCTATAAGCTTCACCACCAATTTGGGCACCTATATCTACCTTTTTCATTTTAGCCATTCCAATAAGTTGGCCATTTTCATAAACAGCACCATTACCGGAAGCACCGCCAACTATAAAGGCACCTTCCCCTACATTTGGGAAGATTACGTATGCATCGGCATCGGCAAAATGCTTTGCCATTAATTTATTCTTAGCAATAAACGCTTCTTTCGCTTTTTCAGCATCATTTATTACTTCGCGGTCTTTGTCATTTTGTGCAAAAAGCGTTAAGCTAAAGCACATCAGTAATACGAGTATTATATTATTCTTTTTCATAATTATGTTTTTTTTTGTTCATTATCTAAGTTACTAATTGAATGTTAGTACATTAGTTAACGGGCTGTTATTGTTAGTTAAACGAAATCTTAACGTTTGTTAGGGAACCTTTTCTACCGTTAAAATTTTAATAATGATTATTGTAGGGATGAAAGTAGTTTAGGGTAATTCATTTTAAAGTATCTTTGCAGCAAATTAAAATTATGGCACATAAAGCAGGATTTGTAAATATTATTGGTAACCCAAATGTTGGTAAAAGCACGTTAATGAACGCCTTTATTGGTGAACGACTTTCTATTATTACCAGTAAAGCACAAACTACCCGTCACCGTATTTTAGGAATTGTAAACGGAGAAGATTTTCAAGTGATTCTAAGCGATACACCTGGGATTATTAAACCGGCTTATCAGTTGCAGGAAAGCATGATGGATTTTGTGAAATCTGCTTTTGAAGATGCCGATATTTTACTGTATTTGGTTGAGCTAGGCGAAAAAGACCTTAAAGATGAAGCCTTTTTCAATAAAATAAAAAATGCTAACATTCCTGTCTTACTTCTTATCAATAAAATAGATAAAGGAAACGAAGAAAAATTGACCGAAGCCCTCCAAATGTGGCAAGAAAAAGTCCCTAATGCGGAGATTTTTGCTATTTCAGCTTTAGAAAATTTTGGGGTGCAAGAAGTTTTTAAGCGAATTATCGAATTATTACCGGAATCGCCTGCTTTTTATCCAAAAGATCAATTAACTGACAAACCAGAGCGTTTTTTTGTAAACGAAACCATTCGGGAAAAAATCCTGATGCACTATAAAAAAGAAATCCCGTATTCTGTTGAAATTGATACCGAAGAGTTTTTCGAAGATGACGATATTATCAGAATCCGAAGTGTGATTATGGTAGAACGCGAAACGCAAAAAGGGATCATCATCGGCCATAAAGGTTCGGCGCTTAAACGGGTAGGAGTAGAGGCACGGAAGGATTTGGAAAAATTCTTTGGAAAACAGATTCACTTAGAAACCTATGTAAAAGTGAATAAAAATTGGCGTAATGATGATAAACAATTGAGGCGATTTGGCTATAATAAATAGCTGAAATCTATCTCTGGTTTATTTATGGTTAAGGCTGTAATGCTGTCTGCGAAGGCAATATGGTCATCATAAAATAATATAGTTCCTGCATATCGGGTCTGCCTTTTTTCTTTCCCACGGTTCCGGCAACGTACAGCAATACCCAAATTAAAATCAATACGATAAAAATCCATATCTGAATATCAAGAGGATTCCCCAAACTATAATTTGAGTACATCCAAGTAGCGTTGATCATAAAAAGGATGCCTACTCCCACGTGCAAGAAGATAAACATAGTCCAAATAGTAGGGTTGGGTCCAAAAAAACCTTTGATGGAACAACTGTTTTTTTCAGCTTCTTCAAATTCCAAGTGCAGCTGGGGGGACCAAAAGTGTTGTTGATTTTTTGGTAATTTTATAAAAATATGGTCATCCACACAAGAAATTTTAAAAGCAACCTGTTCGCTTTTGGCTTGATTAAACAACAACTTTATTTCGTCGCTACTATGGTCAAGCTTTAAGGAAAAGCGAGGTCTCAATACAATTTCATTGCTAAGCTTCGTCACTTTATTTAATTTTAAAGGGATTAAATTACTATTTTTTCTGCCAACTAAAACCTATTTTTGCACTCTAAATTATAGAATATGAGCATAGTTGCTATTGTAGGAAGACCAAACGTAGGGAAATCTACCTTTTTTAATAGATTAATCCAACGACGGGAAGCTATTACCGATGCCGTAAGCGGTGTTACCCGTGACCGTCATTATGGAAAAAGCGACTGGAACGGCAAAGAGTTTTCATTGATTGATACTGGTGGATATGTAAAAGGAAGTGACGATGTTTTTGAAGCTGAAATAGATAAACAAGTTGAACTTGCTATTGAAGAAGCAGATGCCATTATTTTCATGGTTGATGTAGAAAGTGGCTTAACCGGTATGGATGAAGAGGTTGCTACCTTGCTTAGAAAATCTAAAAAACCATTCTTCTTAGCAGTAAACAAAGTAGATAGCGCCACGCGAGAAAATGATGCGGTGGAATTCTATTCTTTGGGAGTTGAAAAATATTACACCCTATCCAGTATCAATGGAAGTGGAACGGGCGAATTGCTTGATGATTTAGTAGCATCCTTACCAGAAAAAGAAGAAGAGGAAGAAAGTGAATTGCCGCGTTTTGCTGTGGTAGGAAGACCAAATGCCGGAAAATCATCCTTTATAAACACGTTAATAGGTGAAGAGCGGTACATTGTTACCGATATCGCCGGAACTACTCGTGATAGTATTGACACTCGCTACAATCGTTTTGGTTTTGAGTTTAATCTAGTTGATACCGCTGGAATTAGACGAAAAGCTAAAGTAAAGGAAGATCTAGAGTTTTATTCGGTGATGCGAAGTGTCCGTGCCATTGAGCATTGCGATGTGATGATTTTAATACTCGACGCCACTCGCGGTTTTGATGGGCAGGTACAGAATATATTTTGGCTGGCCCACCGCAATAATAAAGGGGTTGTGATTCTGGTAAACAAATGGGACTTGGTTGAAAAAGAAACCAACACCGTAAAAGATTTTGAAAAACACATTCGTCAAGAATGTGAACCGTTTACAGATGTTCCGATTGTTTTTATTTCCGTATTGAACAAACAGCGTATTTTTAAAGCCATCGAAACAGCGGTAGAGGTTTACAAAAACCGAAGCAAACGGATTAAAACAAGTAAATTGAACGATGTATTATTACCCATTATTCAAGCTACGCCACCGCCACAATACAAAGGGAAATACGTGAAAATAAAGTTTATA
>TARA_R100000306_G_C4381273_1_pt1 | contig 11779 bp, 9 predicted proteins | sample TARA_R100000306 | Tara Oceans TARA_R100000306 (sample SAMEA2620824) | marine metagenome | biome: marine biome (ENVO:00000447); feature: mesopelagic zone (ENVO:00000213); material: "saline water (ENVO:00002010), including plankton (ENVO:xxxxxxxx)" | depth 1000 m | reverse complement strand
CCGTACTTCACTCCAAGAACGACTGTGTCTTCCTGGCGTACGCCATTGCGATCATCGCCGCCGACGATATAAGTGACACTCATGTCAGCGCCAGTGTTCCCAACAGGGTGTGCTAACGATAAGTCCAGGTGACGGAAGCCCGAACTCTCTGCCGTCTCGGCGACAAAATCACCTTCGTCGCCATAGAAATAATAGCCTGCTGTAGCGCTGACCTCGAAATCACTCGGCAGGGCTTGAGAAGCACCCAACGTCACATACGTATCCCCCTGATTTCCCCAAAGTACGTCCTCAAGAAGATATTTCACGCCTAAGGTTACCGGTCCGGCACCAACGCTTCCGGCAAACTCAAAACCGTTCGCGTCCTCAGTGTCCATGTAGTAGTAATAAATGAGTCCAGCATTGAGGTTCACTGCACCAACATCACCTGCCCATCCGGCGTAAAAGTCATTTTCAAATTCTGCGTCGGTGCTAGGGTTTGAATCGGCACCGGCGTAGCTTAAGCTCGACCCCCAATACCCAGCGAATAAACCGCTCTCGTGAGCATAGTCAAAGCCCCCCTGAACGACTGCTCCGTTGTTTTCTGTGGTCGTTGTGATTCCACGCAAGACATACTTTGAGAAAACGCCGATATTTCCGCTGAGCTCCGCTTGTGCGTTTACGCCAGCCAAAGCCAGGCTCATCAATAAAATGGACTTTCTTACAACACTTCCCGGATTAGGGCCAATCAGTTTAGTCATTCTTAATTCCTCTGCCTCGTCGATTTTCTGTCCACGAGCGGAATCAGGTTCATACGGTGAACTTGTTGGTCCGCTACGGGTTCACTTCTCGGGTAGCACTAGCGAGGCCAGAGAGGAAGTTTCCTCATATAAATAGAAGGATGTCGTTGCTTTCTTGTGGAATTATCCCTGCAAATTGTAGGCACAGCTGACTAATGAACGGGAGCGCTGCACTGCTTTAGCGCTATGAAAATTAAGCAGGCACCAAGATGGCGCAGGTGGTGAGACTTCGAAAGTGATGATCGGTTAGAGCTATTCAGATAGCGGGGGGCTTTACCGAGGCGATTGCGAAAGCCCGCCGTTGCCAGTATGGCAAAAGCGGGCGGGGTACTTAAGCCATGTCTTTCAATTTACCTTTCGAAAACCAGGCGAACAGAACTGGGAGCACAAATAATGTCAAAAACGTTGCTGTCACCAAGCCACCCACAATCACACTGGCCAGGGGTTTTTGTATTTCTGCCCCAACACCGTTCGACAACATCATGGGGATAAGGCCTAACGCGGAGGTAAGGGCGGTCATCAAAACAGGTCTCAGTCTCGAGACTGCACCATCGAATACTGCCTCGGCGACCTTCAAGCCATCGCCAATTCGTAGATTAATGCTTTCTACCATGACCACCCCATTGAGTACCGCGACCCCGAACAAGGTGATGAAGCCGACAGAGCTGGGAACCGATAGATACTGCCCGGAAATCCATAGGGAGAACACGCCACCGATTACCGCAAGTGGCACATTCACCAGGATCAACATGGCCTGTCCCACAGACCCGAACGCAAAATAGAGCAACAGGGCGATAAGCCCGAGTGAGACAGGTACTACAAGGGCCAGACGTTTCTGGGCTCGCTGCTGGTTCTCGAACTGGCCTCCAATGTCGATTGAATAGCCGGTCGGCAGATCGACCTGTTCAGCAACAGCCTGGCGAATATCCGCCACAACGCTGCCCATGTCACGCCCTTGCACGTTAGCCTGTATCACGACTCGCCGTTGCACATCGTCGCGACGAACCTGGGGTGGGCCTGAGGCTATCGTGACATCGGCCACATCGCCGAGACGAACCCACGCGCCCGATGGCGCTTGCAGGCGCAGATCGGCTATAGCATCACGGTCCTTGCGGAAACGTTCGTCGAGTCGTACATAAATATCGTAGCGCTCGTTGCCATTGATAATCTGTCCGGCACTCGCACCACCGAGTCCCTCCTGCACCAGCTCCATCACATCACCCACTGCCAGACCGTATCGGGACAACGCACGGCGGTTTGGCTTCACAACCAGCTGTGACTCACCAGCAATCTGCTCCATGGCGACATCGCGCGCACCGGGTATTTTCTTCACCACGGCTTCGATGGCCTGACCTTGCTCGGCCAGTACCTCAAGGTCCGGGCCAAAGAGTTTGATGGCCAATTGCGCCTTTACGCCCGACAGCAGTTCGTCGACACGTGTAGCGATGGGCTGCGAAAAGTTGAGCAGCAGCCCGGGATATTGCTCGAGCCTTTCTTCCATGAGTGCCTGCAGCTCATAGCGATTACTGGCGCTCGTCCATTCGGGCACGGGTTTGAGGCCAATATAAACTTCTATATTATTTACCGGCTCAGGGTCTCCACCAATCTCGGCACGTCCGATTCGCGACAGCGCATAGGTAACCTCCGGAAACTCCATGAGCATGGTTTCCAGCTTGGGCGCGACTTCGAGTGCCGTGTCAAGACTCGAAGACGGCGCGAGCGTGACCCGCAGGTTGATCGTGCCTTCTTCCAGTTCCGGAACGAACTCTGTGCCAAGTCGAGGAAGAACAACTGCGGCAGCTACCACCATCAATCCTGCAACTATAATCACAGTTTTTTTGTGGTCCATTGCCCAAACTAGGCCCCGTCGATAAAGATAATCCAGCGGTTTCAAGACAAAACTTTCTTTTTGACGAAACCCCTTTCGGAACATGTAGGTAGCCAATGCTGGCACAATGATCAGCGCCACGAAAACTGCTGAGAGCATGGCAAGCATGATACTGATAGCCATGGGCTGGAACAGCTTGGCCTCAACGCCTTCGAAGCTGAAAAGCGGCATGAAAACCACCAGAATGATGGCGGTGGCAAAAAAGATGGGACGCGCAACCTCCCTTCCAGCCTCTTGCAGACGCAAGGCAATGCCATGACGGTCACGTGGGGCGTCAACGGGGTCTTTATCCTCTGGCCCTACACGCTCCTGCCTTTGAGAGTCGTGTTCGGCATCCGGATGGGTCAGGTGCTTGAACATGTTCTCGACCATGACTACCGAGCCGTCGACCAGCATCCCTATGGCGACTGCAATGCCGCCTAACGACATCAGGTTTGCAGAGAGTCCGAACCACGCCATAACCATTAATGCAATGCCAATGGATATCGGTATGGAGATCAGAACCAGAAAGGTGGCCCGTAGGTTCATCAGGAACAGCGCAAGGATGACTACTATGAAAACGAAAGCTAGCAGCAGGGCGTCGACAACCGTTTTCACCGCTTGTGTGATGAGATCGGCCTGGTCATAAAATGCTTCGAAGCGAACACCGTCTGGTAAGGCCTGATTTATTCGATCCACACGCGCATTGACTGAATCGATGGTCGCCTTGGTGTTTGCGCCCATACGCTTGAGCACGATGCCTGTGACGACCTCGCCGAGTTGAACTACTTCACCGTCGGCATTCTTCTGCGTCATGGTGACGGCGCCCTGCCGGATTTCACTTCCCAATTCGACCTGAGCCACATCGGACACAGTGATGGTCGTGCCATCCACCGTTTTCAAGGGCACCTGCCGGATTTCCTCCATGCCTGCGTTGCCGTGATCCATCCAGCCGGTCCCACGAATAACCAGTTGCTCCTGGCCGCGGTTCATGTACCAGCCACCGACGTTCGTATTGTTCTGCTCCAGGGCCGACATCACGTCGTCCTGAGTCAGATTGTAAGCCAGCAATCGTGACGGGTTCAGGTTGACCTGATACTGGCGAACGTCGCCACCAAAGGAGAGTACGTCCGTGACACCCTCAGCCGGAATCAGCAGCAGTTTCACGACCCAGTCGTTCAGGCTGCGCAGCTCCATGGCGTCGAGCCCGGAATCAGGATCAGCGATCAACAAGTACTGATAGACTTGCCCGAGGCCCGAGGTATTCGGTCCCATTTCCGGCGTGCCAACGCCATCGGGAATCAGCTCTTTTGCAGCTTGAAGTCGTTCGAAAACGAGTTGGCGGGCGAAGTAGATATCAGTGCCTTCCGTGAACACGACCGTGACACCTGATAGGCCAGTCTTCGAAATGGAACGGACCTCTTCGACATCGGGTAAGGCATACATCACCGCTTCAATAGGGTAGGTAATGAGCTGCTCCACCTCTTCGGCGGCAAGCCCTGGCGCTTCTGTATTTACTGACACCTGAACGTTGGTAACATCTGGAAATGCATCCAGATTGAGTTTTGGAATAACAAAAACGGCAGCTGTCATCAGCGCCACGAGTGCAATCACCACCAGCAAACGATTGGTGACTGCCCAATCGATAATTCGATTAAACATGAACTTTCCTTTGCTTAGTGGTTGTGAGGATCAAAACCGCCTTTGGCGATTTGTGAGGCAACAAAGAACGCGCCTTCGGTTACGACACGAGCACCGGGTTCAATACCGGTTATTTCACGCAACAGACCCAGGGCGCGACCCAGCTCCACTTCAATCGGCAGAAACTCGCCGGGGTGATCCTCGACAAACACCGTCCAGTCGCCATCTGCACCTCGCATGAGGGCCCCTTCGGGCACAGCGAGCACAGGTTTATCAGTGGTGAAACGGAAAAAGACTTCGGCGAACTGGCCCGGATGTAGCCGGTGGGATTTGTTCTCAACCAGCAGCCGGATGGTACGCGTGCGAGTGACAGGATCTATGGTATGCGCCTCCTGCGACACGACCGCTGGAACACGCACGTCGCCCGTCACCACCTCCGCTGGTGTCCCTTCGGGCAATGCCAGGGAACGATCCGCTGGCAAGTGGGCTTCCACCCAAAGCTGCTTTTCGTCGGCAAGCGTGACCAACGGGGCGCCAGCTTCAATGCGCTGACCCTGCTCAAAATTGTCGGCTAGTACAGATCCATCTATTTCGGCGCGCAGGGTGTATTCGCCCAAAGCCTTCGTCTGCTGCGATGACAGCGATTTTAGATCATCTGCATTCAAGCCATAGGCGAGCAAGGTTGCCTCAGCTGCCTCCAGATCAGCCTTCGCGCTGATGTACCGTTGCTCCCCGACGGTCCTGCGGCCAAGCTCCTGTACCCGTTGCCATTCGGGTCTGGCTCTTCGATAATCAGCTTGCGCTTGGGCAACGCTTTCGCTGAATAGCGTGACCAATTGCTGGCCTTTCTTGACGTGAGCGCCCAGCGCAACATGGCGGCGCAGTACTACGGAGGCTACCCGGGGTGAGACTCGATAACTGGAATACCCATTGGAGAGGATTTCGCCGGGTGCATACAGCGTGTAATCCACTGGCTGTGCTGTAAGCGCCTTTACCTGAATGCCCGCGAGTTTCATCTGGCTCGGGGCTAGTGATGCTGAAGCGCCTTCATCATGCCCTTCCTCTCCCTCTTCGTGACTCTCATCGCCGTGGTCTTCGTGACCCTTTTCAGCGTGATCCTTGTCACTGTGTTCATCATGCCCGTGTTCACTGGCAGGCTTATGTTCGTCGTGGGCGCCATGTTCGTCATGGTCTTCTTCTTTATGGTTATCGTGTGAGCCCTCTTCCTCCCCATGTGGCGCAGCGGGTGATTCGTCCTCATGGGCATGGCCTGGAGAGTCAGACGTCTGGGCCTGGCTGGCCGATGCAAGTGCGGTGAACAGAAACGCAAGCAATGTCTTATTCATGTGTCATATCCTGTGATCAATTCGTTTGAACGGTTGGAGGCACTGTCGCCATGTTCAGGTAGCCCGATTGAAGCAGCACCTGGGTGAGTGCGAGCTGGGACTGTTTCTCAAGTGCTATACCCGCGAGCAGGCTCTGCGAGCGCTGGTTGAGTGCCTGCAGATAATCGGCCGTGGAGAGATCGCCGCTACGCCATTGACGTTCCAGTAAATCAGGACCGTTCTTGACATGGTTCTGAGCCACGGCCTGCCACCGGCTGTATTGTTCCTTGTAACGCTGCCAGGCAGCCTGTGCTGCCTGGAGCTCGAAGCGCTGCTTGCGGAAAACTGCCTGAAAGCGTGCTTCTGCTTCGAGTGCCGCACTGTTGGCAGCACGTGTTTCGGCACTGAAATCGTTACGCACGTTGAGCGGGACAGAAAATGTCAAGGCCACCACATTCTCGCCGCCATCGCGGCCGGCATTAACGCCTATGGTGGGTTCTGCTTTTGCGGCGCGACGTATCGCTTCCGCCGCCTCCTTCAGCGCCTGCCAATCGGCCCGTGTACTCGCTACGGCAGGATGCGCAAGCAGATCCTCGTCCGCAAGTGAAGCTGGCGCAGCTGGCCAGTCGTCTTCTGGGATTCCACCCAGCTCTGGACTCCACTCGGGAAGAAGCTCGCGTAAACGAGACTCTGCCATCAGCAGGGCGACTTCCGTTTCTGCAACCTCAGCAAGCTGTTGTGAAAGAGAGAGGACAGTGAGCTCCGCATCGATGCTGCTGATATCTCCAGCGTTCTGACGTTTGCGAGCCAACTCGAGCAGGGTTTCAAAATGGTCTTTCTGGGCTGTTGCGATTGCGGCGGCACGGTTGGCAGCTCGCCATTCAACAAGGGCAGTCAGCACTTCGGCCGTCTTGTCCATGACCAGCTGGCGGTACTGCGCTTCGGCAGCTTCACGAATGAATACGGCCTGCTCCTGTCTCGAATTTCTTCTGTCCCACCAGTCAATCGTCTGCTGGACGCCGATTCGGAAGTTGTTTGCCTCGCCATTACGTTCCAGTTCGGAGGACAGTTCGGGGTTATGGAGGGGCTGATCTGTTGCGTCGGCAGTCGCCATGGAGCCAGATAACTGCTCGCGGGCGGCCGCGATGTCCGGGTGTTGCTCTATCTGCGGTGCTAACCAGCTGGGCCAATCTTCCGAGCTGGCCTGCACCGAGAATGTAGAAAAAGAGAGAAGTGCACAAACGGCACAAGAAACTGACAGTTTCTTCATGAAGAACCCTCACAATGGGCGAATCAATGTACGTTAGACGCAGTACGGCCTTGCCGCTCTGAATCAGGAAGCTGATCTTGCTTGTACTTCGATTAAGCTATCGGAGGGGGATTGTCGTGAAAAGCTATGTGTGAACGGTAGTCAACACGATATTCGAGCAGTTCACCACGCAGATAAACCAGATCTGACGTGAGCTGTTCGTCGGCAAGAAACATCGGTGATGAACCGTGACAATGACAACAGTGATGGCAGTCCAACTGACTCACTGCACCAATTTCCAAATTCTGACTAACTGCGTCAGCTAGCTGGGGCTGGTTATTTACCTTGTGCTCATGCTCGAACTTAAGATGATTGGCCCCAGACTGATGAGCCTTGTGCACGTCCGCAATGGCCAGCACCGATTGCAAAGCAATGAGTGCAGCCAGAAAAAAGCTTACAAAACGGCGGATTGGGAAGATGGTAGGGCCCATGTATAAAGCTGGTTTAATTCTCGATGCACACGTTACCAGATTCGGCTGCAGCGCCCAACTAGAAAATACATTCAGGTCATGACGGACGCGTAACGTTTGCCAAAATTATCCTGAATTTGAAGAGATGAGCAAAATCCTGACCTTTGTAGAGTCGCACCTCGTCTGGTTTGTCGTTCTGGTCGCTGGACTCGGGTTGGTAATCCCGCGGGGCAATGTTCGTATCGGTTTCGCGGCTGTTCGTGACGGATCGAAGAGACGTGATCACCTATCTCTTCACTGTAAGCAAAAAAGAATTCAGTATAGCCATAGCCGCTGCGTTCGTTGTAGCTTCCGGTTTGCCTTCGGAGATTGCCATACCGGCCGCATTTTTCACTGTCATTCAGATGATTACCTCGCCAATTGCTACGAGACTACTTGTACGCCAGCAGCGCGACTCGGCTAACTGATGAGGTGGGGACGCGGGTCTTGTGTTGCATGCTTCGGCAGTCCGTGTCGTGCGAACGGTCGTACACCTGAGCCAGTCCCGAGTAGCCTCTTCAGAAACAGTCGAGACTTGCCACGCGCCCCGAGCGAAAAACCATGGGGCATCCCAGGAACAGCAGTGAGAGAAACGAACAATGGGCGGAAACCACGACCACAGTCACGACCACACTTCCGGTAGTCTGAAGACGGCATTTTTCCTGAATATCAGTTTCACGATTATCGAAATCATCGGCGGCTTGTGGACGAATAGTATCGCTATCCTGAGCGATGCTGTTCACGATCTTGGTGATTCCATGTCGCTGGGGCTGGCTTGGTATTTCGATCGTGTCTCGCGTCGCGGCCCGACGCCAGAGAATACTTATGGGTATCGCCGCTACGCGCTCCTGGGAGGACTTATCACCTCGATAGTCCTTATCGTGGGTTTGATTTTCATTCTTTGGCATGCCGTGAGCCGACTCATGTCACCCGAAGCTGTGAATGCCCCGGGTATGATGGCTTTGGCTGTAGTTGGCATCGTCTTCAACGGTATAGCAGTGCTTCGGGTTCGAAAAGGGACATCCCTTACTGAAAAGGTAGTGAGCTGGCATTTGCTGGAAGACACTCTGGGGTGGGCAGCGGTACTGATTGGTGCGGGTATCATGACCATATGGGACGTGCCGATCATTGATCCGATTCTGTCTATCGGAATTTCGCTGTTCATTCTCTGGAATGTCATTCGAAATCTGCGGCAGTTCTTCCGCGTCTTTCTGCAGGTTGCGCCAGAAGGTTTCGATATGGCGTCCTTCGAACGTGACGTGCTGTCGCTTCCTAAAGTTAATTCGATACACCATTGCCACAGTTGGTCACTGGATGGGGAAAATCATGTGCTAACTACGCACCTGGTCATGAGCCAGTCAGCAGACCGCGTGGAAATGGTGGCTGTAAAGGCAAAGGTACGGCAACTGCTGGATGCTGCCGCATTCAAGCATGTCACTGTAGATATTGAGCTTGAAGGTGAAGACTGCGTTACCGATGAACACTCGCCAGCGGCGCCTCCAGTCTCTGGCTGATTTCGCATGTGTCCGAAAGCTGGCACTTCGAATATTAGTGACGGCGGCTCAATGCTCGGATTGACGGAAATTAACAGCAGCCGAGTGGCGGTGTTGGAGGTAAGTGGAAAACTTGCAGAGGAAGATTGCAACAGCGTCTTGCCCGAACTCGAAGCCGCGCTCGATAAGCCTGAGCCGTTACGCTTTTACATTGAGCTGCACAATTTCTCAGGAATTGATATCGCAGCTATACAGAAGGAATAGCTTTCGATATTCAGCACAAAAGAGTACTACGGAAAGACTGCGATGGTAGGCGATAAACGCTGGCAAGAGTTGGGGACGAAACTGTCCGATCTCGCCTTCGACTCGCCGGTGCGATTTTTGAGCAAGCGTAGGCAGACGAAGCCTGGGAGTGGGTTAACGGCTAGGCGCTTCTCAAGGAGCCTCATCAGCATTCCGGCCAACGTCAACAACTTAAGAACTTTCTCCATAAATATGTTTCTTCGCTACCTTGTCCAGCAAGCACTGTGAAACACCCTCGCTCACCGCTCAGGCTTTCAGCAAGGCTCGCAACAAGATGCAACCTGAAGCTTTCAAGAGATCTTCCAATGAATGAATCTGGATATTCTCCGGGCGGCTATGTTTGAGCCATTCATACTGATCGATGTCGAGTTGAAAACTTAGACACTCCCGCTACTGTTAAGTCGACCAGGCTGCATTCAACCGACATCTGCAACACCTGCCCAGTTGAGCCAGTAGGGCTTTTCAACGAAAAGCGCTTCGGCTGGTGTTTGGTAGTCTAAGCTTTTTCTCGGTCGGTGGTTAAGCGTGTTCTGCACCTTCCGGATATCGGATTCGTCGATGGCATGGAAGTCTGTGCACTTCGGAAAGAAGCGCCTGACTTGGCCATTGATGTAAGCATTCTAGCCTCTTTGCCAGGCGGAATAAGGGTCGGCGAAATAGAAGTCGACGCGAAGTTTTGCTGAGATATCCTGATGCTGAGCGAACTCGCTGCCGTTATCGGCGGTGATGGGGTGAACCAGGCCAGTGTGGTGCTGCAGAGCTTCAATGGTCGCCCTCCTGATTCGAAGCAGATATCTGAAGAGCTGGCCGCCATGAATATTGTCCCGCTGGATGAATCTATCAATGCTCTGAAAAGACACCCTCAGTCCGTGGCGTTTGCGGAGCGTTCCGGCAACCTGCTCTGGACTCCAGGGTCAGATAGACCAACACGAGCAGCTTCGTACGACCAGTAATCTTGCCGGAGCGATGGGCCGTTGCGTTGCAGAAGCCGGGCAGCCTCGTGAGCTCTGTCGGGCGTATAAGACGAGCCGCCAAGGCGTCGTCTGAGCTCCCGACTAACTGTTGAATAGTGTGTGCCTGCGACTGCTGCTATCTCTCTCAGGGAGAAAAGTTGCTGACGCAGAGTATGAATCTGATATCGTTGCTGAAGGATCAGCTGCGTGAAAGTTGCCATGATGGTCCACTCTTGGTCGGGTAGGTGATCAGTAGCTTAGCGCAGCTGACCCGCCTCCGGTTTAAGAGCAGGTGTCCAATTACAATAATATAACTATGAAAAGGAAGCTATTATGAGCGAGAAACAAACATTCTCTTCATCTATCCTCTCTGCCGGAACAGGTTGTCGCAAGACGACGTTAATTTCTGCAATCGCCCTGTCAGCTGCAGGCTTAGCGACGACCGCTTCTGCGGAGCTTAGCTTCGCCACAGAAGACGGCTGGAAGTTTGGCATGAATGGCCATGTGCCGGTGTTTGCTATTTTTCACGACTCCGACGCAATGGAAGATGATGCATTTCGCATCACCACAGGCTTTAACCCAGCCACCGCTCAGTTCAATATTTATGCGCCGACCCAAAATGGGTTGGATATTTCTGCTCACTTTCAGTTAAACAGCCATTTAGCCGGTGCGGATGGCGTTCAGAACTCTGGTTTTAGTCGACAGGGGAACGGGCGGGCTTCTGGCGTGGAAAGTCGTGTCGCTGAAATCGCAGTTGCGGGCAGTTTTGGTACTGTTTATATCGGCAAGGGATTCGGTATTTTTGGCACTCCAGCCATTGGTGACAATGGCAGCGAATTGGGCGTCGGCTTGCATAGCCCGAATAACGGGGACGCGACAGCAGGACGAATTGGTAATGGTTACTTTTATTCAAACTTTAATCCCCGCGTAATTTACGCCTCTAACGACATGAGCGGCCTGCAATTCAGGATCGGTGCCTTCCAGCCGGAAAAGCCTGAGGCCAGTGCTGATGCAGGCACTGAGTTGCCGCGTATTGAGGCCAATGTTGTCTGGACGGGTAGCGGTATTACGTTATGGACCAGCGGCTTTATGCAGTCGGTCGACTCTAACGATCAGAACGTCGATGACTTTACAATGAGCGGTATCGACTTCGGCGCCGCCTTGGCGATGGGCGACCTTGGTTTGAGGGCGAACTATGCGATGACGAAAGGCACCGGAAACTATGTCTTCGGCGGGCATGGATTTGCTGGTGGGGCGCAGGAAGAAAGTGCCGATCAATGGTACCTGGAAGCAACCTATGTTTTAGGCTTAACCACGATAGGCGCGAGTTACGGCGAGGGTAATGACGACCTGACTGGCGATGAGACCAATCTGGCCATGTTGTTCGCCCGCTACAAGGCTACCGACGCATGGACACTGATGACTGAACTTCAGTCTTTCGAGAACAATGCCAACAGCGATTACACTGCCTTTATCGTCGGCTCTCAGTTCAATTTCTAAATAGTTCTCCTCAAGCCCCACCACCAAATCCATGGCGATTATGGTGGGGCGCGATCTGGCGTAACGACATCTTCCCCAACAAAAGATACCTGTCATTGTGTCTTTCTGCATTTCGTGGGCTAGTGTCCCGTCTGGTTAATCAGCTAACCTATTTAGCAGCGCA
>TARA_R100000306_G_C4381275_1_pt1 | contig 11785 bp, 18 predicted proteins | sample TARA_R100000306 | Tara Oceans TARA_R100000306 (sample SAMEA2620824) | marine metagenome | biome: marine biome (ENVO:00000447); feature: mesopelagic zone (ENVO:00000213); material: "saline water (ENVO:00002010), including plankton (ENVO:xxxxxxxx)" | depth 1000 m | reverse complement strand
CTCGCCACAAAGGGAAGTCGCCATGAAAACGCCTCTTTTTTGTCTTTCTGGTCCCATCTTATGTGGAGGTATACTACAATGCAAAATATGATTGAAGAAGTAACTGATCGGTTTATGCCGAGACGACCTGATGTAAAATTGATTACTGAACGGTCTGGATGGAAACAAAAGGATGGCACTTACAAGTTTTCTAAAGAAACTCGAACTTTCTTAAAGAAACTGCCGAAAGAACAACAGGATGAGATATAATGAAATGGAAGCAGGCGTTTAAAGATGCAACAGATTACGCTCCGATGGCGATGGGTTTCGTTCAGGGTATTGTTATTACTTCCATTATTATAGGGATTTTTCATAGACAAATTATTCATAGTTTAGGTGTTGGCTTACTATTAATCCTAATAGATTACTGTGGTCGTGTTTGGTCTCTTAAGAAAGGTGGTTCAATATGGTAGATATTAGTTTAGGAGTAGTTAGCTCTACTTTTGGTGGTGCTGTAGCTGGTATTAAATTTTTCTTATATGTTTTAATGTACGCTGGTTTCGCTGCATTAGGGATTTTCGCTTTCTGGAAGTTGATGCTTGAGTATAAAATCAAGATTACGTTAATGCGTCCTATGGGAAAAGGGATGGATGTAATGACTGATAATGCTAAATTGGTTGTTGATAAGAAGGATAATACTCGGATGTTACGATTAATGCGTCAACGTCAGGGTAAGGAGAGAGTAACTACTTCGCTTCCTGCTCATGACTTTAAGCAGAAATGGGGTAAGAAAGACCATTATTTTTTTCTATTAGATGATAATTACATGCTTCAACCTGTTCGCCATGAGATGATGCTTAACCATGCTTTCTTGAAATGCTTTCCTGAAGATAAGCGGTGGTGGGCGCGAAAAGAAGATAAACGGAGATTAGAAAAATATGCGCAACAAGATTTCTTTCAGAAATATTTACCTAGTATTGTTGTAATTGTTGCCTTTATAGTAACTTTCTTCATTGCTTACTTCGGATTCACGCATTTAGGAGATGGAATGGCTAAACTAGCTGGACAATTTGGTCAAGTAGCAGCAAGCTGTAACAATTTAATATGAAAAAAGAATCTATTATATTAATTTGTTCGGCTGTTTTGCTCTTTGCTACGATTATGATAGTAGGGACCGCGACTTTTGATGTTTCCAATGCTGTTGGTGATTGTAATGATCACTGGGGTCAACAGTATCAGGAACTCTCAGAATTGTGTAGCGCTAAGCTGGGGGATTTGGCCCCCACATTAAATATTACAACATGGCAATAAAGAAAGAACCGTTTAGAACTTATACGTTAGAAGAAGAACGTAAGTGGAAACCTAAGCAAGATACTCTTACTGTTAGGTTAAATGAAGACGAAAGATTCGATTTAATGGAAGCTAAGAAGCTATTAAACATGGCTAGTGATAGTAAAGCGTTAAAATTTGTGTTCAAAGTTGGACTGAATTGCTTAATTCACACCTACGGTAGAAAAAATCTAGCTTATTTGTTTAATCCTGATCGTAAGAAACTATCGGAGAAATAAGATTTTGTGCTATGGATTTTGAAAGATTTGTACCACATTTTCCAGGTTAGGTAAGATTATAGAAGGATGAGGGGAAAAAGGGTAAGGATCCCCACATCCCGATGGCATACTAGTTTATCTATCCCCTGTAGTTTCTTCGGTCATAGAATATGATCTTGGTGAACTCCACCATGGTTTTGATTTCCTAGGTAGATATGGTTTAACTTTTTTAGTATAAACCATATTTTTAAACATTTATCTTGACCTCTTTCTTTGACTTCTCCTTTTAGAAGTCGCAGATGCAATCTCAGCAGCCTTTTTAGAGCTATATATTTTTTTTGAGGCTTTCCCTGTTACGTATGATATAACTTTCCAACCGCTTTTCATTTTCTTTAATGGCATTTTATTTGTCACCTCTTAGAATAAAATAGGGGGGAAAGGGTTCCCAAACCCCCCATGTTAGTATCTATCCTCGCCTACCGAATCCAAAGTAACCAACGATTACAATAGCTGCTAATGCAAGAATACCTAAACCAACTAAGGTACCTGCGGTTGCAAATTGTGTCGTAACGTTACTCACTGCACTCAGAGCGTTGTTAGATGCGTTATAAGCTGTCGAATCTGTAGTTTGAGTATCTCTTACTGCTCCTACAACTATTGCTGCAATTGCGGTAAAAATACCTAAACTAAGAAAGCCAGCAACCCATTTGTCAACTCCTCCTAACATAGTGAATCACCTCCGTTTAGAATCATGCTATATACATATCCGATTTTGTATATAAATTCTATTTAAATTTCTACTCGCGAGATGAGTAACTCCAAATGACAGAAAGTAGTAATATTGCTAATACAAAGAAGAATTGAATATTATTCAGTAATCCTAATCCTACCAGTATCATAGAAGGTATTATTGTTATCCAACCCGAAATAAGCATGGCATCCTGGGTTAATTCTCCTCGCATCTTTAAATTAATAAGAACAATAAAATAAAGTGCAATTATTAACCCCACTCCTAAATAACCATCAACTGCTACGTTAGTATAATCTAGTAAGCTTCCTATTGTAGTTAGATTGGTTGGGTCTGCGTAAGTCATGATGGATACCTCAATATTAAGGATATTACTGCAAATATTAAGAGAACTCCTATCAATGCCATTATGAATGCTACTACCCATGTAGGCAAGCTCAAGTTACTTGATAGTGCTGTAACCATATTACCTGTTGCACTAAATGGTAATGTTATCATGTTTCCTACTAACTTTAACGTTTCAGGAACCATTGTTATAATGAATACTCCTTGGGTTTGAGCTGAAATGTTTGTAATTCTATTTACGTTTCTGTTTATATTATTACTAATGTTAATTGTATCACTGAAATTATTTGCAAATCCTGGATCATATTCTTGTCCAGTTGCATCACTCATTTCTTGTAGAATTGTATAACTACCTGTAACAAAAGCTCCTATCAATAAGAACATGATTAATATAGAGCTAAATTTCATCTTCTATTCACCAACCAGAGAGCTAGAGCTCCCATAGAAATCCCTCCTATCATTACAGTCCATCCTAAAGTTGCTGGTAATAATCCAAAGAGCCACGTAGCTATAAGAGATAACATTCCTCCTGCTATTGCTATTGATTTATCCACTAGTCCTATTAAACTAAATGTTAAGAATAATATTAATACTATGAACAATGCAGTACTTGATCCTAGTTTCTGAAATAAATTAGTAAACGTATTTACTACTAAGGTACCTAACACCACTGGTGATCCAGGGTTTGTAAGTTGTCCTGTTGCTGTAGCTGAATAAGTTAAATTGAATATGTTAACGGTATAATTTAGGGTACCAATAGGGGTTGATCCACACTGACTATAAACCGTTGTATCATTTGCGTTTATAGTTAAACACATAGAAACATTATCGCTTCCTGTGTAAGCATAATCCCAGGAAAGAATATTAGTACTATTACTATAAGTTAAATTGTTTACTGTTAATTGATTTGTTATTGAGAGATAATTTGCTAATGTATTAGTTAAATCTTGTTTTATTACGAAATCGTATGAATCTAAGAATAACTTTGATGAACTCGTATTAATCTTAACTATTCCATCTTGGAACAATGCTAATGAATAAAACGTACTTGCTGCTGCTAAATTTAATATTGCCGTTCCACTCATATCTGTTGATTCCGTTTCAACTAATGTAACATTTCCTGTAGCTAAATCATGTTTATATGCTTTAACTACAATTCCTTGAAGGTCATCATCATTTTCATCTACAACGTGGATAGTAATCGCAGTCGATCCTTTTAATAAAAACAAATTAACATACGTAGGCACACTACTTATCGGAAATGAACTACTAGTAAAATCTCTTGGAACATAACCGTCTATTGGACTATCGTATTGCATATCTACACTTCCCGAGAACGAAGCGAACAATGGACTCATACAAAACGTATAATGGCCTTGATTACTAGCATTTGAATTATAAGTGGCATTATGTGCATCATTCCCATAATTCCATTGAGCGGCTAATGTAGTGTTATCATTAGCAATTGGCGCATTCGTATCTTCGTCCAGAATCGTAAAGTTAGCAAATATATTAGTAAATGAGCTACAATCATCTATCTGTGGAACGTGTAAGGTCTGAGTAAAATTAGACGTATTATAGTTAGATCCAGAGATATTATAACTCCAAAAATTAGTAATATTTGTTTGTGATGAAAATCCTGCCAGTTCTTTTGATACCGAGAAAACAATAAACTTAGATGTATTTGTATACGTAGCTCCTATCCTGGTACCATTCCAGTTTAGATATGCTGCTTCTCCAGTAGTAATCGAAGAGTTATATGTTAAATTAAGAGTATAAGTTGCTGTATCTCCTATTAAAACTTCTTGATCATACCCCATAGAATTATTCTTAAAGACAAAGAAAGTTCTTGATTGCTCTCTACAATTTAATTCTCCTATACTTTCGAAATCCCATTCATCACTAGCTACCCATTTCTCTATCACTACACTTACTTTATTACCTGCTAATCTAGTAATATCAATTGATCTAAGGTCTTCCGTATCCCAATCCATCCAATACTTGTTATCTAAAACTAAATGCCCTGGAAACTCTGTACCATCTAATATTTGAATATAATCTTCTGCTTCAACTATAAACTCTTTAGTTTTAGTTTTCGCGAATGTATCGAAATCAAACGAGATTTTAGTAGGTTCTTCTTGGAAACTTATAGCTTCTGTATCTGTTTTATCTTCTAATTCAATATCAACTGATTCTACTATTAAAGTATCATCTATGACTTCTACATCATCTATTGATATATTTTGATCTGTATGCCCATCACATACTTTTAATTGAGCTGTAAACGTTTTGGATATATCTGCGAATAAAAATCCATCTGTAACTGTATAATTGGTTAATCCTGTCAAAGTACTATTACTTGTATTTTGATATACTTCTCTGACACCAGACGTTCCATTAAAGAAGGTTATATTCAATCTATATGAGAACAGATTAGGATCTTGTATAAAAATATTTGTAGTCATTACTTCTTTTACAACTGAGGTGTTGTCATTAGCTGGTGACGTCCAAGTTATACTTGGTAAAACATTATCTATATGAAACGTTTTAGTAGTAGAATTATCTCTGTTTGCACTATTATTAGCTGTTACATTATATGTAAATGTTGATTCTTCATCAGCAGCAAATGATAAATTCCAGTTTACTGGTACATTAGTTCCAGCTAAAAGTCCACTTACTGTTTGATTAAGAACTCCATTTACATACAATTGAGCACCGAAATCAAAAGTAGAATTAACTGTGAAGTTTATATTTAACAACTCAGTGTTGAATTGTGTACCATCGCTTGGGAATGGTGAGCTTATATTAAGTGAATTATTTTCTCCTGGAGCTGCTCCTTCTGTAAAAAGAAAGAACTGTTGATCCATTCCTTCCATAGTGTTCCATCCAGTTGGGTTTGTATTTGAATACATTGCTTGCCCACCTGTATATGCAGTACCTGAATCAAAATGAAATGGTTTATTTGCTCCTGTAATTGCTGTTCCATTCCAGACCAATGCATACTCTGTATTATTTGCTAATGTTAATCCTGTTAAAGTTAAATTTACATTCTCATAAGTGGTTCCTACACTATTAAAGTCACTAAATGCTACATTTAAATCTCCTATTTTTGTTGTCGGTACTCCTGAACTTGCTGCATATAAATGTAATCTTGCTAATCCACCAATACTTCCAGCAGCATGTTTTACTCTAACCTGAATTAAATCTAGATCATAAGAACCTGCTTCTGTTGTAAAACTCATAGCTACATAATTTCTTCCTGTTGGGGCCATCCACCCGTAACCTTGAGATCCAGTACCAGCATAATAATCCTTTAACTCATAATCTATAGCAAGAGCAACGCTACTTAAAGCAAACAACATAATGATTAACAATACTTTTCTCATACTATCCCCTCTACTCTAGCGAACCCAAATAATACTACCATCGTTAAAATCGACCATATAAACTCGTAGAAGGGCAGTTTACTCATTATGGCATTCAACATCCCAAAGTCTCCGCTGATGCCTGAGAACGTCCCTAAATTGATCGTATCGTTCCATACGTTTGATATTGGTGCAGCTATCACCACTAAGACAACTGTTAATAATATTGCTGAGATATAAACAACTGGATGTGAGCGAAGTAAGAATGCGAATGCTAAGATCATAAGATGTAATCCAAAATACATACAAACCATAATGAAATCCCAGCTATCTACAAAGCTCTGAGTATTTCCTTTAATAGTACCACCTACATCTGCTTGACTCCATAATACATCAATATTTGAGAATCCACTCCAGATTACAGCAAAGACAATTACTATAATAGCTATTACAAAGAAGCTTACCATTGCAAATATATTGTCCGTGCTTGCCATATTATCTATTCAAAAAATACGTAAATCTTCTTTCCGTTCTTTTTGATTTTCCTCTCCAGTTTAAATTCATTTTTCATAATCTTATCATACAATCGAAATCCCTCGATTGCGGTTTTCTCATTCATATTGTGAGCCAGCAGTAATCTATCTTCCCAGATCCCTTTGGGTATTGCTGCGAGCTTATTCTTTTTTACTTTTGATCTTGCCATGAATCCCATTCCTTATCATTTTTTTTACGCGGTGAAAAAAACCTGATGACAAGTTGGTAAAATACATAGCAAAATATTATGATTAATATCGGTATTAATAATACTGTTACCCCAATAAAGAGAGTATCCATTACAGTATTTACATTAGTTAATTCTGGATTTGTAGCTGCCATAAATAAATTTCCAACATGTAACATTACTATGAGGAGAAGGTTTAAAGGAATTAAGAGAATTGCTTTGAATAAAGGATCTTGTAGAAATATAAGCGCGATACCGACGAGAGCTAACATTGCCAATAACATGTAGCCTGTATATTGAAATGATTGATTACTATATGCAGAACCACAATCGTCAATTATAGTATAGTTCTGAGCATCTTGATAGACAACTGTCTGGTTACAAGTAGCTCCAAAAACTCCCGCACTACATAGTACGAAAACTATTAATAACATGCCTGCTTTATTCATCTTCTTCTAAACATTGATGAGAACCTAGCCGCCATTGATTGCTGTTGTGTTGGCCCGACGTTTTGCCCGTTGAAAGTTCCCTGTTGTATTTCTTGTATACTATGCATGGAGCGTAATAACTTCATATAATTCCCCATATATCCTTTCCTCAAGGTTGCATAGACTGTATCAGTAACCATGGCGATCATGATTGATGCTGTTGCTAAATCTTTAATTTCATATTTCTCCCAATTATAATAGAAATCATCAATTAAATCTTCATGAATATCATTTACTATTTGTTTAATTGTATCTTGTTCAAGGTCAGATAAACTAATTATCTTATTTAATCTTGACTTCAAACAACTTACTATGTTACCTAATCCTTGTTCATTAATTGATGGAATGGTATTAGGTTTAGCTTTCCAAATGATTCTTCCATCTGGCGCTACTACTTGAATCTCTTTCTTAAGATCATGAATTATCTCCTCAATGATATCATAATTATCTAATTGATATTGTAATGAACCTAAACTATCATCTGCTATTGGTTTATTATAAAACTGCATAGGTATTTGATCTTCTGGTTGTTCTGGTTGTGGTGCTTCTATCATCTCTTCTTCCCCTTTTTCTTTTTCTTTTTAGCCTTTTTCTTTGGAGTAACTGGATATCTTATACCTATCCCAGTTGTAACTTTTGGTGCTTTAGGTATTGTGATCCCCGTAGCGACACCAGCTAAGCTAGGTCTATATCCTGTCCGTATGCCTAATCCCCTTCTAGCTCTTTTTCTTCCCCTCCATGGTCCTGATGCCCAACCTGGAACTGGGGGTAATCCTCTATCGAATACAAAAGTAGGAGTATATCCAACTGTTAAACTAGGCGTGAATGTTGGTGTTGGAGTAGGAGTTGGCGTAGGAACTATACCAGGTGCAGGAACTATACCAGGTGTAGGAACCATCGCAGGTGTAGGAACAAATGTTGGTGTTCGTCCTGTACTTGGAACATAAGTTGGTGTTGGAGTAGGCGTTGGAAGTAAAGATCTAGTTGTAATTAATGATGGTGTCTTTGTACGCGTTGGAACTAATCCAGGATATCTTACTGGCGCTCCTGCCTTTGCTCTAGCTCTAGCTCTAGCCCTAGTTGCTGTAACTGTTGGAGTCTTTGCTTTAACACCTTTCCCTGTTCTTCCATAAAAAATAGTTTGATCAACTGTTGCTGTCGGTACAACAATCTTAAAGGGATCTCTTCCCTTCCATATTCTAGCAGCAAACACATCAGCAGGAGCTTCTATAGGGTCTAATACAAGTGCTCCTCTATATAATGCCTTGGAACCAAATGCCACTGGAACTCCAATAGCCGTTGCTACTACTGCTCCTCCTGCTGCAGCCACACCTAATTGTTTAACTGTTGGTCTTGCTATATCTGATTTAATTTCTGCATATCTTACGGCTGTTGCTTCTACTGCTCCTGCCGGCGCTAATCCTTTAGCTAGTGCTTTAGTCTTTAACCACTTTTGAACTTTAGGTGCTGCTTTAACCATTCCTAATTTTGTGAATTGTTTACCAATAATTGCTTTCGCTACTATTTCTGAAGCTACGTTAGCTGCAAATACTGTACCAACTTCAGTTAACTCTCTAGCTTTTCTTTCTCTACCTGCTATTTTCCCTGCATACGCTGCTTCAGAAGGACTATAACCTGCAGCTTCTAATCTTGTAGTTACTCCTTTCTCAAATCTTTTTCTTGGTAAAGCTAATTCTCCTCCGGGTACCCACTCAGTTGCCAGCTTCTTAACCATTCCTAGTCTTCCTCTTTCTGCGAATTTAGTTTCTCTAAAGGCCTGTTCATATTCTCTTGAATCGGTAAGAGCTCTTTCTGCCGGAGTTGTGAATCTTACTTTGGCAATAGTTCTACCGGGACTCGAAGGTACTGGATCTCTTTCTTCCCAAGTTACAGCTCTTTGAGCTTTTCCCGGCAGATCTAATACACTACCCAATGCTCTTAATTGTCCTCGTCCTGATAATCTTTGTTCAGCAGTTTCCCGGGGTAATGGGGTGGGTTTTGTTGGTGCTCTAGAAACTCCTTGAATTGCTAAGTATGGATCTCTCCTTCCGTATACTTCTTGTGAATAAGCTAACTGTTGCCTCGGAGTTAACTTTGTCATTTGAGCTTTTGGTGTTGGTTTTTGAACTGTGGGTTTAGCTTTAACGGGAGTCGGTGCTGTAACTGTCTTAACTTCTTGACCACTAGGATAAGTTGTAACTGTTACTGTTCCTCCTCCTGCAGTTTTGTAAGTAGAAGTAGCTGGCTTTCCGTATCGTTTTGCGTATGACTTTCTTGCCTTGGTTGCTTTTGGCGATTTGGCGTATGCCTGCCGAGCCTTAGCACTTTCAGCAGCCCTACGCTTTGATGCAGCAGTGCCTCTACCCTGCCCTGGATATGTCTTGCCAACCATGTTCTGTATATATATTCTATTAAATATATAAATATACGTGATATCGATAATATAGAAAGCGAGTTTTTATATATGCTTCCTGCCTGCTAGCATGTATGGAATACTCGTCGACCGCTGACCCTGCGTTTAACATGGGGGCTGATACCCTCACCCGAATCAACTTCCAACTTTGGTCTCTAAACGAGGCCAAGTCTGGCAGTGATTTCGATTCTTGGTTTAATGCTTTACGGAATGTTTACTGTGAAGGTTATGCATTCTTTAATGAAAAAGAGAGATCTAAACATAAGGGTTACATTATACAAGTTGAAAAAGCATATAGCGAGCTCCTAAAATATAATTCTATATATACCCAATTGCGTGTGAAATATAAATATCAACCACCAAAAAAGATATATAGTATTTTTATTGATTGGGAATTAGAATTAAGAATTGATTTAGATAAACATGGCTTACTAATGAAGAAGGGCGAAGCTGCACTTGGTAGCATTATATGAAACGAATTGAAACTCCCCGTGGGCATTACTGGATGGATGGTCTCCTAAAAGCAAACTTAGATATTGCTAGAACTGTCATCAAAGATGATTGGGATTTCTTATGGGTAGTTGATGGGGACGTTGGTTCAGGTAAATCAGTATTCGCTCAGCAAGTAGCTTACTATCTTTCTGATGGAAGATTAAAACTAGATAACATTTGTTTTACTGCTGATGAGTTTAGGAAATCAATCTTAGCTGCTGACAAACATGATTGTATTATATTTGATGAAGCCTTCCGTGGTCTAGCTGGCCGAGGAAGTTTATCTAAAGTAAACAAGAGTATTGTTGAATTACTAAATGAGATTAGACAAAAGAATCTTTATGTATTAATTGTTCTTCCTTCGATGTGGGATCTAGATAAGTATGTAACGATGCATCGATGTCAAGGAGTCTTCCATGTTTATTATTTGAAGGCTGCTAAATCTTCCGGAGAGATTTATCGGCAACGTGGTCATGTCCGATTCTTTAATGGAAGTAGTATAAGATATTTCATTGGGAATAATAAGATCAAGTATGTATATCCCAAGTCTTCTCAACTTAAACTTACCTTTAGAGACTTCTATCCTATTGATGAGGTAGCATACAAGACTAAGAAAGGTGAAGCACTAGCTATTGGTATAGAAGAACCAAAAGAGAGCTTCAATACTGTCCGCATGAAAGACCAACGTAAACAATTACTTCACATGCTCCGAGAGACTGGACTGTCTGATATGAATATCGCCTCTAGGGTTGGTGTAGACGTTAAAACCCTAAGGAAGTGGGGCGGTGCGCGGGGCTTTACTATATTATAAACCCTCAGTTTGTGTCGAGAGTGTCTTCCCAAACCTTTAGTTCCTCTTGGGTTTTTGTATGTGTATCTTTATTAGAAACTTCGTCTGCTGTCATTAAATCTACTACATTATTATAGAATTGTTCACTGAATCCATACTTTAATTGTAATGTTAGAAGTATTTTCTTTTTTGGTACGTTCTCATCTAACCATAATAAGATATCTTGCGTTGCCTTCCTCTTCTGAGAATAGAAGTCTCTTCTTTCTATTAATGTTTTTTTAGTTGCCATAATAGAAGGAAATAGAATTAGTATATAAAGGTGCGTATTTTTTATATGCATGCACAGGGATGTATGCATGTTCCTACAATTGTGTTAGTCATGTACTAAAAATTTGCAATATTAGTAGAATATATATAATAGGCTAATAGAGTTAGAACTAAGATAATCTGATTAGCTGAGAAATATAAAAGCATTTCTATAGTGGGGGTGGTTTGTGCCCCCCCCACGCCCCCGCACATCGATAATATAAAATACAAATATTTTTATAGGCCAATCCTTTTTCTGGAAGCATAGGAGGTGTTCAACATGGAAATATATAACCCGTCTGAATTTAGTAGACCATCAGCAATTGCTAGCCAGTTTGAAGTCTTGGTTAAGCACATCAAAGATCTTGAAGCAAAGACATACACACTCATGCAAAGAATCGAAGACTTAGAAAGTAGAGGGGCTTGAATTTCACTATTCATTACTTACACCTAAGCTCCCCTCTGCCTAGTCTTACTTTGGCCGCAGCTAAAGGATATCGTACATATTCCAAAGATGAAAGGACCTGAATTTCACTCTGTTTTCTGACCTCTCGCCACAAAGGGAAGTCGCCATGAAAACGCCTCTTTTTT
>TARA_R100000306_G_scaffold37707_2_pt1 | contig 11805 bp, 10 predicted proteins | sample TARA_R100000306 | Tara Oceans TARA_R100000306 (sample SAMEA2620824) | marine metagenome | biome: marine biome (ENVO:00000447); feature: mesopelagic zone (ENVO:00000213); material: "saline water (ENVO:00002010), including plankton (ENVO:xxxxxxxx)" | depth 1000 m | reverse complement strand
AACAGGCGTTCGAGCCCGTTGAGAAAGTTCGACCGGTCGCGGGGGGCGAACGGCTTGCCGCCGCCCCCTTCCATGGTTCCGGCGCTGCGAAGATCCGTCATCAGATCGCGCATGGCGAGTTTGGACCCGATGGAGTGCGCGTCAAACTCTGTCCCGCGATGGTCAATCGCCTTGCCGCCCGCCTTCAAACACCGGTCGGCCAGGGGAATGTCCCCGGTGATGCAGATATCGCCCGGACCAATGCGTTCGGCGATCCAGTCATCGGCGGCGTCCGCGCCTTCGGGCACGATCACCAGCTCTGCCCACGGGCTTTGCGGGCGGCGAAGGCCGCCATCGCACACCAGCTTGACTGAGGTGCGATGGCGTTCGGCCACCTTGATCGCCTCATCCTTTACCGGACAGGCATCAGCATCGATGAAAAGGGTCAGCCTAGAACTCCACGACAGAACGGATGCTTTCGCCGGCATGCATCAGGTCGAAGGCGGTGTTGATGTCATCGAGCGGCATTTTGTGGGTGATCAGGCTGTCGATATCGATCTTGCCTTCCATGTACCAATCGACGATCTTGGGAACGTCGGTCCGGCCGCGTGCGCCCCCGAACGCAGACCCTTTCCAGACCCGGCCTGTGACCAGCTGGAAGGGACGGGTGGAGATTTCTTGACCGGCCTCGGCCACGCCGATGATGATGCTTTCGCCCCAACCGCGATGGCAGCATTCGAGCGCCTGACGCATGACGTTCACATTGCCGGTGCAGTCAAAGCTGTAATCCGCGCCGCCGCCGGAAATGTCGAGAATGGCCTCGACCACCTTGTCCATGCCGATTTCGTTGGGATTGATGAAGTCGGTCATGCCGAACTTTTCGGCATGGGCGCGCTTTGAGGGGTTGATGTCGATGCCGATAATCTTGTCCGCGCCGACCATGCGCGCGGCCTGGATGACATTCAGGCCGATGCCTCCGAGGCCGAACACGGCGACGTTCGCGCCCGGCTCGACGCCCGCGGTGAAGATGACCGCGCCCACGCCCGTGGTGACGCCGCAGCCGATATAGCAGACCTTGTCGAACGGCGCGTCCTCGCGGATTTTCGCCAGCGCGATTTCGGGCATGACGGTGAAGTTCGAGAAGGTCGAGCAGCCCATATAATGGTGGATCTTTTCACCGTTCAGGCTGAAGCGCGAGGTGCCGTCCGGCATCAGGCCCTGACCCTGGGTGGAGCGGATCGAGGTGCACAGATTGGTCTTCTGGCTCAGGCAGCTTTTGCACTGGCGGCATTCGGGCGTGTAAAGCGGGATCACATGATCGCCCGGCTTCACGCTGGTCACGCCTGCGCCGACTTCACGCACGACCCCAGCGCCTTCATGGCCCAGAATGGAGGGGAAGATCCCTTCGCTGTCCTTGCCGTCGAGGGTATAGGAATCGGTGTGGCAGACGCCGGTCGCCATGATCTCGACAAGGACTTCACCCGCGCGCGGCCCTTCAAGGTCCACCTCGTGAATCTCGAGCGGTTTGTTTGGGGCGAATGCAATTGCGGCGCGGGTCTTCATGAAAGCCTCCTCAAGCGATGGCGGTCTGATCGACGGCGTATGGCGTCCAAATACGCGTGCGAGCGGGTAGCTGCAAGGCGAGGCGCAGGATGAAATCAGGATATGCCCGAACGCGGCATTGAAATGCCCGGTCATTTAGGCACAGTGGTGCAACGCAACATGATCATTGGACGCCCTCATGGCCCACACCCCTGAATACACCGCCCTTTTGCTTGAAAACGTGCACCCGGACGCTGACAGCGCGCTGCAGACTGCCGGTCCGGTCACTGTTGAGCGCTTGTCGGGATCTCCCGATCGTTCGCAGCTGGATGCGGAGATCGCCAGCGCGCATGTGCTGGGTATTCGTTCGCGCACTCATGTGGACTCCGCCTTGCTGAACGCGGCCAAGGATCTTCAGGCCATCGGCTGTTTCTGCATCGGCACCAATCAGGTGGATCTCAACGCCGCCGCCGAGCGCGGCGTGCCGGTGTTCAACGCGCCTTTCGCCAACACCCGCTCGGTGGCGGAGCTGACTTTGGCGTCTGTGATCATGCTGATGCGGCGCATCCCCGAAAAGATGTTCGCGATCCAGCGCGGCGAATGGCTGAAAACCGCTGACGGCGCCAATGAAGTGCGCAAGAAGAAGCTCGGCATTATCGGGTACGGCAATATCGGCGCCCAGCTTTCGGTGCTCGCCTCGGCGCTGGGCATGCATGTCTATTATTATGACATCGCGCCCAAGCTGGCCCATGGCAATGCCCGCCCGATGGATACGCTCGACGGTCTTCTGTCTGAGTGCGACGTGGTCACCTTGCATGTGCCCTCCACCGCCCGCACCAAGAACATGATCGGCGAGAGCGAGATCGCCCGGATGAAACCCGGCGCGTTCCTGATCAATCAGGCCCGTGGGGACCTGGTGGATGTGGACGCCTTGGCGGCGGCGCTCAATTCAGGCCATCTCGCTGGCGCGGCGGTGGACGTGTTCCCGGTGGAGCCCAAGAGCAAGGATGAGCGCTTTGAAAGCCCGCTCACCCAGTGCGCCAACGTCATCCTGACGCCTCATATCGGTGGCTCGACGCTGGAAGCGCAGCAGGCCATCGGTCTGGATGCGGCGGGCAAGCTGGCGCGCTACCTCTATGAAGGGTCGACCACGTTTGCGGTGAACTTCCCCCATGTGGATCCCGGCCCCATTCAGCCGGGTCGCACACGCGTTCTCGCCCCGCACAAGAACCGGCCGGGCTTCCTGCGGCGTTTGAATGACACTGTGGAGCAGGTGGGCGCGAACGTCGCCGCGCAGTTCCTGCAAACCGAAGGCGATCTGGGCTATGCGGTCGCTGATCTTGAAGGCGATCTGCCGACGGACTTCCTGGATCGCGTTCGCGCTATCGACGGCACGATCCGCGCGCGCCTGATCAAGGGCTAGGGCATGACGCGGCGGGCTAGACCAGCCCGTCGCGTCCTGTAGCCTTCCAGTCCGCCATGAAGGAGTCCAGTCCCAGATCCGTCTGGGGGTGCTTGATGAGCTGATCGAAGGTTTTCACCGGCAGCGTCGCTGCGTCACAGCCGGCCAGGGCGGCGCCCTCCACATGCTTGAGATGGCGCAGGGAGGCGGCGAGGATCGAGGTTTCAAATCCGTACTGGTCATACATCGCCCGGATGTCTTCAAGCAGATTGATCCCGTCTGATCCGGCGTCGTCGATACGGCCGACAAAGGGAGAGATGAAGGTCGCCCCGGCCTTGGCCGCCATCAGCGCCTGGCTCAGCGAGAAACACAAGGTGACATTGGTGGGCACGCCTTCGGCGTGGAATTCGCGGCAAGCCTGAAGCCCCGCAGCCGTCAGCGGCAGCTTGATCACAACATTATCGCCCAGGGCGCGCAGCTTGCGACCTTCTTCGAGCATGCCGTCATAATCTGACGCCACCACTTCGGCGCTGACCGGGCCAGACACCGTTTTGGCGATCTCCTTGACGCGGTCAAACACGCCAGCCCCGGATTTCGCGATCAGGGACGGGTTGGTGGTCACCCCATCGATCAGACTGGCGCGAGCTTCAATCTCGGCGATTTCGGCGGTGTCGAGAAAGATCTGCATGAGCCACTCCGGTCAGTCATGAAACGTCGATATCTTGAACCAGCTTTAGTCCTCAATCATAACAGCACCATAAAACCGGTTTGGAAATGAGGAAGGCTGCATGGGCGCTGCAAACGCGGTCAAAACCTGGACGCATCAAACCCTGCCGCGGCCTCTTGTGAATTTCCTGTGGAATCTTGCAAGCGACGCCAGGGATTTGCCGGCCCGCTGGCGCGCGCCGGGCGAGCCGCGACCCTGGCGCGTCTGGCACAATGTGGGCGGCGGTGACTTCCATCAGATCGGCCACGCCTATTTCAGCTGGTTTCAACGTTCGGCCCGGCTTTCACCCTCCGCCCATGTGCTGGATATGGGCTGCGGCGCTGGACGGATTGCGTTTCGACTTGCGGAGCACCTGAACGCGCAGGGGCGTTATACCGGTTTTGATTTGTCCGAGCGGGCGCTTCGTTTCGCCCGCAATCATGTCACCGGCGAGGCGGACTTTGTCTTCGTGCGGGCCGATGTGCAAAGCCGCGAATATGGCGGCGCGGGCGAAAAGGCGACCGGGTATCGCTTTCCGGCCGACACCTCCAGCATCGACGCCGCACTTGCGATTTCGTTGTTCAGCCATTTGCTCCCCGAAGACGCCGCAGCCTATCTCAAGGAAGCCGGTCGCGTCCTGAAACCGGGCGGGCGCTTGTGCCTGACCGGGTTCATTGTGGAGCCGGGCATGGAGCTGTCAGGCGCGGTTCTGGCGTTGCAGCCCTTTCGCGACGGGGCCTGGGCGGCGGATCCGCGAGAACCTGAACGCGCGATCGGCTATGAGCGCGCCAAGTTTGAAGACTGGATGCGTCAGGCGGGGTTGAGGCTGGCTGAGCCTGTTGAGCCCGGACATTGGTCGACCCCTCAGCGTACGGGCGAGTTTCAGGACCGGATCGTTCTGGAACGGCTGCCGCTTTAGCGCCCGGAACTGAACAGGACCTCGCGGACCGTCCGCACCAGGATCACGACGTCACGCCACAAAGACCAGTTCTGGACGTAGTGGCTATCAAGCCGGGCGCGTTCTTCAAACGTGGTGTCGTTGCGACCATTGACCTGCCACAAGCCGGTCAGGCCCGGACGCACGCGCTGATAATCCAGCATCGCCTGACCATAACACTCTTGCTGATCCAGCGTCATTGGACGCGGCCCCACAAGGCTCATATCGCCCTTGAGCACATTGATCAGCTGCGGCAGCTCATCCAGGCTGGTCACGCGGAGCAAGCGGCCGACCGGTGTGATGCGCGGATCATCGTCGAGCTTTTGGTACGCGCGCCATTGCGCTTCGCGTTCGGGGTCGCTCTCCAGAATTTCAGCCAGGCGCGCTTCGGCGTTGACCACCATGGTGCGAAATTTCAAGCAGCCGAAAGGCCGGCCGTCTGCGCCCACACGTTGCTGGCTGAACATCACCGGCCCGTCATCCTTGCGGATGGCGACCATGATGAAGACCAGGACCGGGCTGAGAAACGCCAGCGCGCAGGCCGAGGCGATGATGTCAAAGCCGCGCTTGAGCATTTGTGCGAAGGGACGGTCCTGCGCATTGAACATGGACAGGATGACGCCGTCTTCGGGCGGGAAGCGGACCAGATCGAAGGATTCTCCGGAAATGGCGCCCAGGGCAGGGCGATAATAATAGGATGCGCCTTCTGCCGACAGGAGACGCGCCAGCCGTGCGGCGATGTCTTGCGTCGCCGCGTCCGGCGCCAGAAAGACGGGGCGCTGGACGAGCGGTGCGATCTGTTCAAGCAGCGCCGCGTCGCTGAGCTGGGCGAACGGCTCCAGCGCGAGACTGCGTTCGGCATGCAGACCATGACCCGCTTCGGAGCGGATGACGCTGTCGGGCGAGAGAGTCAACGCTTGGGGGGCCAGCACTGTGACCGGCTGAAGCCAGCCGCCGCTGACGGTGAACAGGGCGCGCACGCCAAGCCGCAACGCCAAAATCAGAAGCGGCACGCACAGCCAGGCCGCCAGGAGGGGCCAAGCGCCCGCCAACTCACCATAGGCGTAAAGGCCGGCGGTCTGGGCCAGACAGGCAAGGCCGCACGCCTTGAGGACCGGGCCTGCGACCCCCATCACCGGCTGTCGGCTGCGATAGTGTCCCTGGGCGTTGAACCAGCCCATGAGCAGAACGCCAGCGAGAAAGAAGATCGCCAGTTCGCCTTGAGCCGCGACGCCGCCGTTCAAGGCATGCAGCGCCTGAAGCGCAATGCCGGACAGGCTGATCGCGCTCATATCGGATAGAACGAACACCTGCACGGGATTGATCGAGCCCGTAGCGCGCGCAGGCGTGTATGACGGTGCGTGTGCATCAATCCGGGACGACATGGGCTCTCCTCGATCCACTGGCTCCGCTCTGCTGGCGGGTTTGAGTGTGAGGAGCAAGAATGGCGCCGCGCTGGGACGCGTTAATCAGGAGCGTCTGTCCTGTTCAGGAACGCTGCGAAAACACCCAGGGCGAGCGCGGCGTGATGCCATTCCTGATAAACGCCATATCCCAGCATGACGGTGACCAGCCAGATGCCGCCCACATAGGCCAGGCCCGCGATCTGATCCGTGTTCAAAGGGGCGCGGCCAACCGCGCGGGCTCCGGCGAACAGCGTAGCGGCGCAGAGCAAGGCGCCGATCGCGCCTGCATCCATCCAGATGTGCAGACCGGCGTTGTGCGCGTGGAGCGGCAAGCGGTCGATGATGATGTCCCTGTAGGGAACGGGATCCGCCATGACCCGCATGCTGTCAAGCCCATGTCCGATCAGCGGCGCTTGCCGGATTTGCTCCAGCACCGCTTTCCAGATTTCCAGCCGCCAGGCCCAGGACACTGGCAGGCCTTGCTCTACGCTTTCAGGCAGCAAGGCCAGCCCGATGCCCATGAACAAGGGCGCGCCCAACACCCAGACGCCAGCGCCCAGCAATATGACTTGCAAGGCTGTACGCGAGGCGAGCTGGGTCGCGGCGGCGGCGAGCAGGCCGAAGACAAGAGCCAGGATGTTGGCTTCGACATCAAAACTGGCTGACGCGAAAGCGGCCATGGCCAGAAGCGTCAGGGCCAGCCCGCGCCGCCAGGCGCCCTCTCGACGCCACATATACAAGGCGACAGGACCCGCCACCATCATGAAGGCGGTGGCGCCGCGTGACAGCGTGACCTTGGCGTTGCGAATGGCTTCTGCGGGATAGTTTGAGTCTTCCAGCTCAAGCTCGATCCAGCCGCCGATCAGGCCGCCCGTCAACGCTTCAATGAGAAAATAGCCCCCCGCGAGAAGTGACAAGACGCTGAGCAGCTTGGCTTGCCGTCCGGCTTCTTCATCGGTCAGGCGGCACGCAATATATGCGCCCATGACGAATAATGGGATCAGAAGCGCGAGCTTGTAAGCCTGGTCGGCACGCTCATACGGCGACCACAGATGTGAGGCGCATAGCCAGGCCACGCTCAGCACGCCCAGAAACGCCAGAGTCGGCGCACTCTTGAAGGACCGCCAGCCGGATACGAAAATGACCGGCGTGAAGATGAAGCCGATCAGCGCCATGGATGTGGCGAGCCCCAGGCCGCCCGCGGCGATAAAGACGGCGCTCAGCGTCAACAGCACTCCGAGGGTGACCGAGGAGAGACGCCATCGAGTCGTCACGGATTGAGAGCCTTCACGAAGTCTTCTGGCGACAGGTTCCAGGCCAGCAGCTCGCGCCCGTCAGCGGTCACCCGCACGGCGCTCATATGGCCAGTCTTGACCTTGGCCTCTTCGCTCGGGGCGGAATCCTTGGCCAGAAGTGCATGGAAATATCGCAGTATCCCGTTGGACGTCAGGACGAAGACAACCGTGTCGTCGTCGCGATCGCGCGTCACTGAATCCAGCACGCTGCGGGCATTGGCTTTGAGGGTTTCGACAGTGGGGCTCCAGCCTGCGCCATTGGGCGGAATAGAGCGCTCACGCCAGTCAGTGATGGCGCTTTCCCCCCAGCTCTCGGCGATTTCTGCGTCAGTCTTGCCGCCCCAGACGCCGTAATCGATCTCGCGCAAGCGGTCATCGATCTCGACCTCGCCGGTGAAGCCGCAAATCTCGCCGACCAGCCGGGCGCCGGTGCGGGTGCGCTTGAGAGGTCCGGCGATGATCCGGTCGGGCAGTTGATTGAGCGTGCGCAGGGCTTCACCCATGGCGCGTGATTGCTCGAGGCCTTTTTCAACGAGGGGAAGGTCTTCGTTCGCTCCGACCCAGACAGGCGTATCGTCCGGGCCGAATGTATTGCCATGGCGCGCCAGGATCAGCAGCATTTAGATAATCTCCCCTTCGCGAGCGATAATCTCCGCCGCGACGACGGCGTCCCGCGGCGAGTCCACAGAATAAGGCGTTCGGCCGCGATAATCGGTCAGCACGATCCGGATCGGGATGCCGTTTTCCAGCGCCCGCAATTGCTCCAGGCTTTCGGCCAACTCCAACGGACTCGGCTCCAGCGCCACTAGCTCGGACAAGGTGTCGAAGCGATAGGCGTACAGCCCGATATGCTTATAGATCGGCAGGCCTGTCTGTTCTCGTTTGAATGGAATGATGGCTTTAGAAAAATAAAGCGCATTCAGGGCCTTGTCGAATACGACCGTGGTGCCGCCGACTTCGCCGCGGCGTTTGGCTTCACTCAGTTTATCCAGTGCGTCCTCACTCAGCGCAACTGCGGGCGTGGCAAGCCGCAGGGTCGGGTCCGCCTTCATCGCGGCGGCGGCGGCGTCTACGACCCAGGGTGGGGTCAACGGCGCATCGCCTTGAAGGTTGACGATGACGTCGCCGGGCTGGGCGAAGTCGCGCACGGCCTCAAAGGCGCGCTCGGTGCCGTTCCGGCAGCTTTCCGGGGTCATCACGGCTTCACCGCCAAAAGCCTCCACGGCGTCAAGGATTCGCGCATCATCGGTGGCGACGATCACGCGGTCGATTGCGGGCGCGGCGGCGGCCAGTCGGCGCACGCGCTCGACCATGGGCACGCCAGCGATTTCATGAAGCGGTTTGCCCGGAAAACGCGTGGAGCCGTAACGGGCGGGAATAACGGCGATAACAGACATGAGGCGCCTATAAAGAACAGCAAAGCGGACAGGCTTGTTCAATGCCATGGCCCGCCGCTGAAGACCAGTGCGCGCGGTGAGCGCTCAAGGTCTTGGCCGAAGCGGTCTCAATAGGGTAGAAGGCCCGCTTCAAGAATTCATGCTGCCGCGCCTGGCAGCTCGCCATTTGCCTTCCGGAGGTTTCGACCATGGCCGGCCACTCAAAATGGGCCAATATCCAGCACCGCAAGGGTCGCCAGGATAAAGCTCGCGCCAAACTGTTCTCGCGTTTGTCCAAGGAAGTCATGGTCGCCGTGAAAATGGGCGGACCGGATCCTGACATGAACCCGCGTCTGCGCCTGGCGATTCAGAACGCCAAGGGCCAGTCCATGCCCAAGGACAATATCGAACGCGCGATCAAGAAAGCGGCGGGCGGTGATGTCGAAGAATATTTCGAGATCCGCTATGAAGGCTTTGGTCCCGCTGGCATCGGCCTGATCGTGGAAGCCTCCACCGACAACAAGAACCGCGCAGCGGGCGAAGTGCGCGCCGCCTTTTCCAAGAATGGCGGCAATCTGGGTGAAACCGGGTCTGTCAGCTTCATGTTCGACCAGGTGGGCGAGATCCGCTTCCCGCTCTCAGTCGCTGATGAAGAAGCCATGTTTGAAGCCGCGATTGAAGCTGGCGCTGAAGACGTGGTGCAGGAAGACCTGCTTGATGATGACGGCGAGCCTGCGCCCGAGCATGTGATCTATTGCGCGCGTGAGGACCTGGCCGAGGTCAGCTCGAACCTGCAAGAGCGTTTTGGCGACGCCAAGTCCGCCAACATCATCTGGAAGCCGCAAAACCTGATCGAAGTGACCGGCGACAAGGTGGCGACTGTGATGAAACTCATGGAAGCGCTTGAAGATCTTGATGATGTGAGCACCGTGTTCGCAAACTTCGACATTTCCGACGAAGACATGGCGAACCTCGAATAATGGCGGGTCAGTCGCGCCCCATCGTCATCGCCGTGGATGGTCCGCTCGCTTCGGGCAAGGGGACCATTGCGCGGGCGCTCGGGGCGCGTTTCGGCGTGCCGCATCTGGACACGGGCGCGCTCTATCGCGCTGTGGCGGTTTCAATGCTCGAGCAGGGTTTGCCGCCAGAAAACGCGGATGAAGCCGAGCGCGTCGCGCGGGAACTGGATGTCGCCGCCATCGACGAATCCAAGATCCGCACCGCCGGCGCCGGCGTGGCCGCCAGCGTGGTGTCGGCGCATTCGCGCGTGCGAGCGGCGCTTCTGGATGTGCAGCGCGCCTTCGCCGCCCAAGAGGGCGGCGCAGTGCTGGACGGTCGTGATATCGGCACGGTCATCTGCCCGGATGCGGATGTGAAGCTGTTCGTCATCGCTGATGAAGACTCGCGCGCCTGGCGGCGTCGGGCGGAGCTCGTCAATCGCGGTGAAGAGATCAGTTTTGAGCAGGTGCTGGGCCAGCTGCGCCAGCGCGACGCCCGCGACGCCAGCCGGGCGGACGCCCCTATGATCAAGGCCGATGACGCGATCGAACTCGACACGTCTGTCATGTCTGTAGATGAGGCCGTGCGCGAGGCGATCAAGCTGGTGGAAGCCCGGCTGGGCTAAGGCCCCGACCCCTCAAGGAGGCCGGGGCTCATCGGCTTTAGAAGCCCAGACGCACCTGCAGGCGCGCCTGCAGGCTTTCCGTGCCGTCGCCAGAACGACCCGCAGCCGTCAGGGCGACGCTCAACCGGTCGCGGATCTGGGCTTCATAGCCCAGCTGGGCGCGCAGCAGCCCGTCTTCATTCCCGCCAATCCGGGCCGTAGACAGGTCGATGTCGTTCAAGAGAACGCCGACCGTTCGCTCGGCGTCATCTTCGCTCTCATAGGCGAGACCCGCTTGCAGTTTGCCTGCTTCAGACACCTGCCAGCTGGCGCGGACGCCGGCTTCATAAAGCGTGCTGCTGAAATCAAGCGCCTGCACCCGACCGTTCAGAAGCACGCCTTGCTCGATATTGGCTGCGAGGTCGTAATCAGTGAACACCGCTCGCAGATAGGGCGTCAGCGCGAACGTCTCTGACGCTGCAAAATCCAGTCCGGTCTCAACGGCTGTGAAGCTGTGATCCACCACCAGCTGACCCGTCACGGTGTTGCGGGGGGCGAAGCCGGTGGCCCGTACGGTGTCCATGTCGGTGCGGCCCAGACCTGCGCCGCCCATCAGGTAAAACGCGCCTGTGGACCAGCCGCCATGGACAGCGACCGCGAAAGTCTCTGCATCGCCGGAGGCGGGCAGAACGCCGCTAATGGCGCTGCTGGTGTCGGCGAAGCTGGCGCGCGCGCCGGCGAAGAAGCCGTTGTCGAGATTGGCGGTGAAGCCCGCGGAGGCGGACCAGCCATCATAATCAACGCCAGCTGAACTTGCGCTGGCGTCTACAGATCCGTCCAGCCAGCCGCCGGTGATATAGCCGCCGGTCTCTGATTTGGCGCGTCCTGCGTCGTCGAGCGCGTCCACGATTAGGTGGCGGCCGATCTGATAGGCGTGCTCGGTCAGGCCGCCGGCGCTTTGCCCGGCATAATCCGCGTTCGCGCCGCTGGCGACGACGAAAGCGGCCAGCACGGCGTGAGACTGCGTGGTCGGATGGATGCCGTCATAATCGCTCCAGTCCGACGGGCAGGCGTCCAGCAGCAAGCCCTGGCTGACGCAATCGGTGGACGTTTCGCTGAACCCGTAAAGGCTCGAATTGGCGTAGACGTCCAGGAGCAGGTCTTCGACATTGATGTAGAGCACATCTGCGCCGTATTGCGCGCTGATCGCGGCGTCGACGCCGCGCAGTCCGATATTGAATTGCGCCGCAGCCTGATCGAACTGGGCGTCAAAGGGGGCGGGCGCTTCCACGGATGAGCCGATGGGCGGCACGCCGAACAGCACAAAGCGACGGGCGCCGGCGTCCGCCAGCGTCGACAGGGTTTGCTGGATGTCAGCCACGCCCTGGTTGATATCCAGTGATCCGCCGCTCAGCGCCGCAAGGAAGTTGTTTCCGCCGATCCAGATGGAGAAGATGTCCGAGCTGTTTGGCGCAGCGATTTGTCCGCTGGCGACTCCCGCCGCGAAGAACTGGGCCTGTTCGATGGAGCCGGGCAGGACCGGGCCGCCGGGCGTGCTT
>TARA_R100000306_G_scaffold62502_1_pt1 | contig 11855 bp, 15 predicted proteins | sample TARA_R100000306 | Tara Oceans TARA_R100000306 (sample SAMEA2620824) | marine metagenome | biome: marine biome (ENVO:00000447); feature: mesopelagic zone (ENVO:00000213); material: "saline water (ENVO:00002010), including plankton (ENVO:xxxxxxxx)" | depth 1000 m | reverse complement strand
GGACCGTCGGCGAGGCGCAGCGTGCGGATGCCGGCATAGGAATAGGCGAGCGGGGTGTCATTGCTGACGCCGCAGCCGCCATGGGCCTGGATGGCGTCGTCGATGACTTTCAACGCCATGCGCGGAGCGGCCACCTTGATCATGGCGATCTCGCCGCGAGCGACCTTGTTGCCCACCGTATCCATCATCCACGCCGCCTTGAGGGTGAGCAGACGGCAGGTCTCGATCTCGATGCGGGCCTGGGCGATGCGGCTGTCCCAGACCGAATGCTTGATGATCGGCTTGCCGAAGGCTTCCCGGCTCATCAGGCGCTTGACCATCAGCTCCAGCGCGCGCTCCGCAGCCCCAATCGTGCGCATGCAGTGATGGATGCGGCCCGGCCCAAGCCGGCCTTGAGCGATCTCGAAACCGCGCCCCTCGCCCAGCAAGATCGCGGAGGCGGGCACCCGCACATTTTCGAGCTTGATCTCCATATGGCCGTGCGGCGCGTCGTCATAGCCGAACACGGGCAGGAAGCGCTCGATGGTCACGCCCTTCGCGTCAGCCGGCACGACGACCATGGACTGCTGGGAATGCACGTCGGCGTCGGGATTGGTCTTGCCCATGACGATGAAGACCTTGCAGCGCGGATCGCCGGCGCCCGAACTCCACCATTTGCGGCCATTGATGACGTATTCATCGCCATCACGCTCGATCTTGCACTCGATATTCGTCGCATCCGCGCTGGCCACCGCCGGCTCGGTCATCAGGAAGGCGGAGCGGATCTCGCCCGCCAACAGCGGCTTGAGCCATTTTTCCTGATGCTCTTTGGTGCCGTAGCGCACAAAGACTTCCATATTGCCGGTGTCGGGCGCGGCGCAGTTGAACACTTCGCTGGCCCAGGGCACCCGGCCCATTTCTTCCGCCAGCGGCGCGTAATCGGAATTGGACAGGCCGGCGCCCTCTTCGCTGTCAGGCAGGAACAAATTCCACAGGCCGGCGGCCTTGGCCTTTTGTTTCAACTCCTCGATGATGGCGGGGACCTGCCAGCGATCGGTTCCGAACGCGGCCATCTGAGCGGCGTAGACCGGCTCGTTGGGATAGACATGCTCGTCCATGAAGGCGCGCACCCGCGCCTGATAGTCTTTGCAGAGGTCGGAATATTCAAAATTCATGGCGATAGGCCTCCCCTTGGCGGCGATCCGGACCCGGTCCGCCGAACAGTTCTTAAGAGCTTATCTAATTATCGTCATCCCGGCGCGAAAATCCACCCTTAAAACCCTGCGTCACAATGGCGCCCATGGATCGATGTGCTAGCATCTGCAGCATTCTGTGGGAGGAAAGGCCTGGTCCATGACTGCGCTGCACATTCAAATCGATGATCCCGCCCGACCGGACGTCACCGCCCTGCTCCAGACACACGCCGCGTTCGCGCTGGAGGAATCCCCCCCAGACACCTGTCATTTTCTGGATGTGGCGGGGCTGAAAACGCCGGACATCACCTTCTGGAGCGCCCGCAAGGACGGCGCGCTGCTGGGCGTGGTGGCGCTCAAAACCCTGTCAGACGCCGACGGCGAGGTGAAATCCATGCACGTGGCTGAGGCTGCGCGAGGTCAGGGCGCGGCGCGCGCGCTGATGGTGCATCTGATCGAACAGGCGCGCCGACAAGGCCTGAAAAAGCTGTGGCTGGAGACCGGCAACACCCAGGGCTTCCAGGCGGCGGTCGCGCTCTACGCCAAGCTGGGTTTCACACACTGCCCGCCTTTTGGCGGCTATCAGGAAACCGATTTCAACATCTTCATGATGCTCGACCTGAGCAGCGCCCATGCAGCTTGATCCGCAAATTCTCGAAAACGCCCATGTCCGGCTTGAGCCCCTGACCGATCAGCATCGCGAAGCCCTGCGTCCGCTGGCGCAGGAGGAGACGATCTGGGCGCTGACCACAAAGCGTGGCGACGGGCCGTATTTTGATCCCTGGTTTGATCTGATGCTGCAAGGCCAGGCGAACCGCACCCAGATCAGCCATGCGGTCTGGTCGAAAGCGACCGGCGCCTATGCCGGGCACACCGCCTTCTTGCAGATCGATGCGGACAATCAACGCGTTGAGATCGGCTGGACCTGGTATGGCGCGCCCTATCGCGGCGGCGTCACCAATCCGGCGTGCAAATCCTTGCTGCTCGAACGCGCTTTTGGCTGCGGCGCGCAGCGTGTGGAGCTAAAAACCCATCACCTCAATGAGCGCAGCCAAGCCGCCATGCTGAAACTGGGCGCGATCCGTGAAGGCACGCTGCGTTCGCATTCGCGCACCTGGCGCGGCGACCGGCGCGACACCGTGTTCTTCTCCATCCTGCCTGAAGAGTGGCCAGGGGTTCAGGCCGGATTAAACCTGCGGCTGACAAACGCTTGAGTTTGCGGGGCAACGGGTGAAGATGGAGCCTCAACTCACAGGGGACGTTTCCATGCTTCGTACATTTCTGGCGCTTGGCGCTGTATCCGCCCTCGCCGCGCCCGCATGGGCTCAAAGCGAGCCTGGCAGCGTCTATTTCCAGATCGATAATTGCGCCAGCTATCAACTCCCCGGAGAGCCGGTCTGGGAGACCGCCTGCGCGGCCCATGACAGCTGGAGCATCTTCCTGCACTCCACAGAGCATGGCAGCGGCATCGCCTACGCCTATAATGGCAGCGAGCGCACCGAGTTTTATACGCCGCCCGCCACGCTGTTGTTCGGCGGCTATCATTCCACCATGGAATGGCGGCGCAATGAGAGCGGCGCTTACGCCACCATCCATCGCTATGTCAGCGAAGGCCCGTCCATGGATGTGGACCCCAATGGCGGCCCGGATTCGGGCGGAGACCAGCGCCAGGACCATCTGGTGATCACCGCGCTCAACCCGGACAGTTACGAGCGTGTCGCCTGCCCGCTCTTCGTGGTGGACGCCAGCCAGATCAGCGACGCCAACGAGGCCGCACAGATTCTCGCGGATACGTTCGCACCGGGGCATGTGTGCGATGACAGCGAGGCGTATGTCTTCACCGATATGGGCGAGGTTTACGCCACGGTGGAAGCCTATGACATGGAAATGGAAATGAACGAGAGCCAGGGCGACGACGCCGCCTCCCCCATGCAGCCTCCCAAATCCAAGTCTTGATCCCGACCTGCCGAACGCCGACATGGTTTCATGACGGCGTTCGGGACAGGAGCTTATCGCCATGATGATCATTCAAGTCAGGGAACGCGGCGGCTGTTTCGGCGGCGGATGCCTGGGCGTCGTGGCGCTGGCGGGCTGGATCACCGCGGTCGTGCGCGACGCCATGATGGTCAAATGGCTGTGGCTGATCTTTGATCTGGCCCTGGCCCCGCTGGGCGCCATCCGCGGCTTCATGATGTGGTTTGGCTGGGCCTAGGAGGCAGGGCGCTTTTTCCGCCGCGCCCGGAAAAACGCTTTCAGCATGGCGCTCGACTCGTCCGCCAGAACGCCGCCGGTCACATCCGGGCGGGAATGACAGGTGGGCTGCGCAAAAAACTGCGGGCCATGATCCACCGCCCCGCCCTTGGGATCGGACGCGCCATAAACCACCCGGCCAATACGGGCGTGGCTGATCGCGCCCGCGCACATGGCGCACGGCTCCAGCGTTACATAGAGCTCCAGCCCGGTAAGCCGATAATTGCCAAGCTGTTGCGCCGCCAGACGCAGGGCGCGAATTTCAGCGTGGGCCGTGGGATCATGCTCTGAAATCGGGGCGTTGCCGGCTTCTGCGACGATCTCGTCGGTCGCGGGATCGACGATCACGGCGCCCACAGGCGTCTCGCCCGCGGCAGCCGCGGCTTGCGCTAGACCCAGCGCTCGCCGCATAAAGCCCGTTTCACGATCCTGTTCTGGCGTCGAGTTTTGCGTCGTCATGAGCGGGCCTTACCTCTGGCCTGGAGCGCTGGCAAGTTTTGACAGACACCCCGTCTACCCCTGACACGCCTGAAGACAGCGGCGAACGCATCGCCAAAGTGCTGGCCCATGCCGGCATCGCCTCACGCCGCGAGGCTGAAAAACTGATTGAAGCGGGCCGGGTCAGCGTCAATGGCGAAACCCTGAAAACGCCCGCTTTCAAGGTGCGTGCTGGCGATGACGTGCGGCTGGACGGCGAATCCATCGGCGCCCGCCCGCCCACACGCGTCTGGCGCTATCACAAGCCGGTAGGGCTTCTGACCACCCATGCCGACCCCCAGGGCCGTGAAACCGTGTTTCAGGCGCTGCCTGAGGATATGGGCCGGGTGATCTCGGTCGGGCGGCTCGATCTCAATTCCGAAGGCCTGCTGCTGCTGACCAATGATGGCGAGCTGGCGCGGGTGCTGGAACTGCCGAGCACCGGCTGGACCCGCCGCTATCGCGTGCGCGCCTATGGCCACGCCACAGACAAGGCGCTCGCCGAGCTGGAAAAAGGCACGACCGTGGACGGCGTCGTCTATGGCCCGATCGAGGTCAGCGTGGATCGCCGGACCGGCGCCAATGTCTGGCTGACCGTGGGCATCAAGGAAGGCAAGAACCGCGAAGTCCGCAAAGTGCTGCAAAGCGTCGGACTGACCGTGAACCGGCTGATGCGCGTGGCCTACGGCCCCTTCCAGCTCGGTTCGCTGAAACGCGGCGACGTGTCGGAAGCCAAGCTGGGCGTGTTGCGCGACCAGCTGGGCAAGCTCTATCCGCTCGACAATGGCGGCCTGCCGCTCAAACCCGGCGAAACCGCCCAGCCCGACACCCGCACCGGAACGGCGAAAGCCAAGCCGCGCGCGGTGCGTCCGGCCTCTCGCGGCCCATCCACCAGCAGCAAACACAAGTCAGGACCAGACGCGGATTCCATCATGCCCGCGGGCAAGTCCAAATCGGCCAAGGGCTGGGCGAAAGCCAAACCCAAGGCCAATGAAAAACCCAAATCCAAACGCGCCGACCCGAAAAAGTCCGGCGGCAAACCCAGCGAAGGCAAGCGTGATGCGGATCGTCGCCGGCGTCCATAAGGGCCGCGCCATCATCGCCCCCAAGGGCGACACCACCCGTCCGACCACCGACCGCGTCCGCGAAAGCGTGTTCAACAAGCTCACCCATGCGCCCTGGGGCGTTGAGCTTGCCGGAGCGCGCGTGCTCGACCTGTTCGCAGGCTCGGGCGCTCTGGGCTTTGAAGCGATCAGCCGCGGGGCGAGCTTTACGCTCTTTGTCGAGACCGATCCGGCCGCCCGCGGCGCCATCCGCAGCAATGTGGACGCGCTGCAATTGTTCGGCTGCACCAAGCTGCATCGCCGCAGCGCCACCGATCTCGGCCCCAAGCCGGAAAAGGTCGGCACGCCGTTTGACCTGGTGTTTCTCGATCCGCCCTATGACAAGGGGCTCGGCGATGTGGCCCTCGCCAAACTCATTGAGGGCGCCTGGGTGACAGACGACGCGCTCGCCGTGCTCGAAGAGCGCAAGGGCGTCGAGGTCGACGCGCCCGGTTGGGAGCTGATCGACACGCTGGAAGCGGGCGACACGGTCGTGCGGTTTTTCCGGCGGGAGGATGCCTGAATTCCCGGGCGAGCGAAGCGATGACCCGGGACCTACCTCCGCTTTAAGCGCCGTATTCTGATGGAGGCCCCGGCTCTGCGCTACGCTTGGCCGGGGTTTCAGCGTTAGAACGGAATCTAAACCCCCAGCATCTCCCGCGCCGTCGCACTATCCGCGGCGATCTGCGCCTTGAGCGCGTCCAGCCCGTCAAACTTCTGCTCGGAGCGGATGAAGTCGATCAGATCGACTTCCAGGGTCTGCCCGTAAAGGTCGGCCTCAAAGTCAAACAAGTGCGCCTCAAGCCGCGCCTCGGTCCCCTGCACGGTCGGGCGAGAGCCCAGATTGGCGACGCCGGCGACACTGTCGCCTGACGGCAGGTGCGCGCGCACGGCGTAGACGCCGAATTTGGGGCGCAGATACTCGCCCAGGCCGATATTGGCTGTCGGAAAGCCCAGAAGCCGCCCGCGCTGATCGCCCTTGGACACCACGCCCTCAATGGCGAAAGGACGCTCCAGCAGCGCCGCAGCGGTCTTCACATCGCCCTCGCGCAAGGCGTTGCGCACATTGGTCGAGGAAATCTTGCCCGACGCGTCGTCCAGATTGACCGCTTCAGCGATGGTCACCGCGACGCCATAGCGCGCGCCCAGCGCCTTCAGCGCCGCCGCATCGCCCGCCCGGTCCTTGCCGAAACAGAAATCCGCGCCGGTCACCACGCCTCTCAGGCCAAGCCCCTCAGCCAGCACCTCGCGCACGAACTCATCGGGCGTCATGGCGGCCATCGCCTTTGAAAACGGGATATGAAACACCGCTTCAGCGCCCGCGTCTTTCAAAGCGCGGGCGCGTTGATGGTCGTTCATCAACAGGAAGGGCGGCGCATCCGGCGCAAAGACCTGGCGCGGATGCGGGCTGAACACCGCCCCGGCGCAGCGCGCGTCCAGCGTTTTGGCGAACGCGCAGGCGGTCTGGATCACGGCGCGATGGCCGCGATGCACGCCGTCAAAATTGCCCAGCGCCGCCACGCAGCCGCGCGACACCTCGGGCAGGTCCGTATAGCCGTGATAAACCGACACGCCTTACGCCGTGCTCTTGCGGCGTTTGCGGACAATCACTTCAGCATCGGCTTCCATACAGGTCTGGCCTTCCACTTCGCACACACAGGCGAGTTTCACCCGGCGCGCCTTGATGTCCACCTCTGTGACAGTGGCGCGCGCGATCACGGTATCGCCGATCCGCACGGGACGTTCAAACCGCATCGTCATCCCTGCGAACACGGCGCCCGGCCCCGGCAGATGATTGCCCAGAACGCAGGAAATAAAGCTCGCCACCAGCGCGCCATGGGCGATCCGGCCCCGAAACGGAGAGCGGGCTGCATACGCTTCATCCATATGCAGCGGGTTGAAATCACCGGAAACCTCGGCGAATTGCTTCACCGTATTATCATCCACGAGCCGCGTGATTTCAGCAGATTGCCCCACTTCCAGCTCGTTGATGCCGTAGCCCTCAAAATCACTCATGTGTCACTGCCTTTCCACTTGCGGCGCGTGTTTAACCGAATTTTGACCGCGCTTGTCTACTGTCAGTTTTGTACTGAGCCCTCAATCAGGAGCTTTGAGGGGTTCAGCTATGGTCGTTAATTGGATGGAGGAAGGGTCATGGCTGTCGAAATGACGATGCCGATCCTGGTGGTGGACGATTACAAAACCATGGTTCGCATCATCAAGAACCTGCTCAAGCAGATCGGGTTCGAGAATGTGGACGAAGCTTCGGACGGGACCGAAGCATTTGAAAAGATGAAGAAGAAAAAATATGGCCTGGTCATCTCCGACTGGAATATGGAGCCGATGACCGGCTATGAACTGCTGCAGAAAGTGCGCGCTGACGAATCCGTCAAGGCCACGCCTTTCATCATGGTCACGGCGGAATCCAAAACCGAGAACGTGATCGCAGCGAAAAAAGCCGGTGTGAACAATTATATCGTGAAACCGTTCAACGCCGGAACGCTAAAAGCCAAGATGACCGCCGTCATCGGCGAATTCTAGGGCGAGGGCTTCGTCCCGCCCCTCATGACTAACACGTCGTTAGGGGTGGTGCTGTTGAAGTCCCGCTAGGGCTGGAGTGAAAGGAAGACCGACATGCCTGCCGCAGAAGTCGCCGCACGGGTACGCCAGTCTCTGGAGTCGGTGAAAGTTTCCGATCTCGAAAACGTACAGCTGATCGAGGTGTTGCGCATGGCGCAGCAGCTCACCGACACCATGCAGATGTTTTTCGGGTCCCTGGACAAGTCGATCCACGCCGAATTCAATTCCATCGCCGATTACATCGCGAAAACCCGTGATGAAATCGCGCATCTGCGCCCCAACGACATCCGCGATTCCCGGCTTCCGGGCGCGGGCGCCGAACTGGAAGCGCTGATCGCCGACACCGAACGGGCGACGGAAACCATCATGAGCGAAGCTGAAACGCTCATGTGCAGCGAAACGGAAGATCTGGACGCCTACAAGATGGAGGTCTCCGATTCGATGACCAAAATCATCGAGGCCTGCTCCTTCCAGGATCTCACCGGTCAACGCGTGTCCAAAGTGGTCAGCTCGCTCAAGCATATCGAAGAGCGGGTGGCGCGCTTCGCCCAGACCATGGGCGTGAACGACGCCGAGGCCACCGCCAACGAAAAGGCCGAGGAAGAGCGCAAAGCCAAGCTCCACCTCAACGGCCCGGCCATTGGCGGACCGGAAGTGGGTCAGGACAATGTCGATGACCTTCTGGCCATGGACCAGGATTCCATCGACGCATTGTTTGACTAACTTTTTTAGACGCCATGCGTGTTGATCCACGCATGAAAAAAGCCCCGCCGGATCCCGGCGGGGCTTTTTTTCGTGTTTCACCCGGCCTGAACTAGGCGGCGTCGAGCTTGCGGCCGGAGCCTTCTTCGACGCTGACCACGTCATTGTTCTCGTCCAGCAGCACCACAGTGGGGACGAACTGGCGCGCTTCTTCCGCCGCCATGCCCGCATAGGCCACCACGATGATGCGGTCGCCCGGCTGGGCCAGACGCGCCGCAGCGCCATTGATGCCGAACATCTTGGAGCCGCGCGGCGCGGAGATGGCGTAGGTGGTGAACCGCTCGCCATTGTTGATGTTCAGGACATCCACCTGCTCATTGACCAGAATGCCCGCCGCTTCCAGCAGGTCCTGGTCGATGGAGATGGAGCCTTCATAGTGAAGGTCCGCTTGCGTCACCGCGGCGCGGTGAAGCTTGGTCTTCATCATGGTGAGTTGCATGCCGCCCTCGTCATGAAAATGAGTCTGTTGCACTGCGGTATACGCTATCGGTGAAGAAATTACAGCCCAACCTTCACTGACATATTTGTCAGATAGGTTTCACATGTGCGTTTTTTAAGGCCATGCTGGCCTCAAGCGCTCCGGGGGCACATCAGAAATGTTCAAAATCGCGGTCCTGCAACACGCCATGGCGCCAGACATCGACGCCAATCTCGACACCGCCGAACGGCTGATGAAAGCGGCCGCCGAGGCGGGCGCGCGGCTGGTGGTCTTCCCCGAGCTGCAGCTCAGCCCCTTCTTCCCCAAGCGCCGCGCCCCCGCCAAGGATGACCCCTCCGCGCAATACCTGATGGACCGCGCTCACCCCGCCCTCAAACGCCTGTCAGAGCTGGCGCGCGCCCACAAGCTCGTCACCGTGGCCAATCTTTACATGTCCCGCGACGGCCGCCGCTTTGACGCCTCGCCTGTCATTGATGCGGACGGCGCGGTGCTCGGCGTCAGCGAGATGGTCCATGTGGCCCAGTTCGACGGCTTCTGGGAGAAAGACTATTACGATCATGGCGAGGGGTTTGAGGTCTATGACACTGCTGTGGGCCGCGTCGGCGTGGTGATCTGCTATGACCGGCATTTCCCTGAAAGCTGGCGCGCCTGCGCGCTGAAAGGCGCGGAGATCATCGCCACCCCCGCCTGCAATCTCGCCCATGAAAATCTCGATCTCTTCGCCAGCGAGATCGGCGTCATGGCCATGCAGAATTCGGTCTACGCCGCCATGTCCAATCGCTGCGGAACCGAAGACGGCCAGGCCTATGCCGGCCACTCCGTCATCGCCGGCCCCGACGGGGCGTTACTGGCCCGCGCCGGCAGCGACGAACAGATCCTGATCGCCGAGTGTGACCCCAGACACCGCCTCAAGATCGCCCGAAAAGCCGGCTGGCTCGCCGAACTGCAAGACTGGCTGAAGCCGGGCGCTGAAGAGCCTGTGGGGGTGTCGTGAGGGGGTGATTTGGTGAGGTGTGGTGATTGGTGCCGTTAGACTCCGAAAGCGGATATTTCGGGACGGTATCGCGACGAGATGTGACGCGCTCAACCGCACTTTCATCCTTTATGCCGCTGTCAAAGAAACATTCGCTTTCAATTACTTAAATTGATCCACTTGCATTCCACCTCTCTCCCGGTAGCTTTATCCACCACCTCAAGTGGAAGGGCAGTCCATGGCGCATGGTTATACGCTTTTCATCGACGAAAGCGGCGAAGCCGGCATCGCTAGGGTTCGAGACGCAGAGCAGCCTGGCGCGTCACCTTATATGACGATGGGCGCCGTGATCGTGCCTAACGCGCATCTAGATAGTTTGTCTGAGTGTGTAGAGTCAGTAAAAAAGACAATTGGAAAGCAGGAATTGCACTGCTCCAATTTGAAGCATTTTGAGCTTCTATTTTTCGCAAAAAGCATGGCCAAAGAAAAAGTTCGCTTCTTCGGAGCAATCTCTAAAAAGAAAACTCTCGGCCCTTACAAAACTGCAATCAAGGATAATCCCCGCAAGTATTATAATAAGTGCGCTCAATACCTATTAGAGCGCGTTGGTTGGTTTATGGGGAACCGATCCCTTATGCCGCATCAGCTTGATATTGTATTCGAGAGAGCAAACGTCGATTACGATGCCCTAGCGAACCTTATACGCCGCTGCCAAGACAGCCCCCTTCATGAATCAACCAAACAGCTCCGCAATATCTCTGCGGACCGCATTTACTCAATAGAGAAAAATGAGCACCCTGCACTTTGTATAGCCGATCTCGTTGCTCATGCTCTCTACAAGTGTGTCGACAAAACTGAAAGAAACTTCGGTATCGTAGAGCCTCGCTACCTGCGCGAGCTCTCCCCACGGTTCTTCGGAAACCCGGAAACGGCGAAGGCGTTAGGCGCTGGGCTGTATTGCGTCCACAGCGTGCGCGACCTCGAATTAGAGGACGAAGCCGCTCAGCTCTTCCATTCCATGACACCTGAATAGCGGAAAGTCAGAGAGTTCGCTGACAGCTGCGCCCCCTCACATAAAGAGTCAGAGCCCCCTATTTCGGGTGCTGGCCGCGCCAGGCTTCCATGGACAGGGAGATGGCGAAGGTTTCGCGGTATTTGGGGCTGCCGGCGGGGCGCGGCGGTTGTTCGCGGGTCAGTTCCATGATTTCCGCCAGCTTGTTATGGGCGGCGCCCGCCTGGCCCGCGCCGATATAGGCGTGCAGCTCCACAAGCGCGTTGGCCAGCGGGTCGTCGGCGCGGATGACGAAATAGGGCTCGTCATCGGCGAGGTCGGGCAGGCAATCGTGTTTGCTGGGATTGGCTTTGGATCCGAGCGGGGCGGTGGTCATGGGCGAGCTCCTTGGCGAGGCGGCGCGAATCAGAGCGCCGCGCTTTCATCCAGACTAGCAAATAGCGGCGCGGGCGCACCCGCCGAACTGACGCAGGCGCTGACCGAAGGAGCTGCAAGGGCCGCCTCGCAATCGCCTTGAAATCGCCGCGCCCTTTCAACTCCGGTTCAGCTAGGCTCTGCGCATGATAAGGTTCACACGGGCGAATTGAGGGGAGAGACCACATGGTTCGGACCACAGGACTGATACTGATCGCCAGCGCCGCGCTGGTCGGCTGCGATCAACAATCGAGCTACACCACCGATTCCGAAGGCTATATGGTCGATGACATGGCGATGATGGAGGCCCCGCAGGCGGCCCCCGCCCCCATGCGCGCCCGGTCAGAGGCCGTGACGGCCTCAGGCTCCGGCGCCGCTCAGACCGCGCCAGAGGACGTCTCAGCGCCCTTGCTGGCCTACACCTATCAAACCAGCCTGGAGCTGCCGGGCGAGGTTCTGGCGGCCACACAGGCCGGCCATGTGGCGGCGTGTCAGACCGCGAGTCCCGCGACCTGCCAGGTGATCCGCGCTCAGGTGAACAACGCCGACGGGCCGCGCCCCAGCGCCTATCTGCAGCTGCGCGCCGCGCCGGACTGGATCGTGGAGTTCCGCGCCGGGCTTGAAGGCGAGACCGAAGAGCTGGGCGGTCAGGTGCTGTCAGACCAGACCTCGG
>TARA_R100000306_G_scaffold12662_1_pt1 | contig 11864 bp, 13 predicted proteins | sample TARA_R100000306 | Tara Oceans TARA_R100000306 (sample SAMEA2620824) | marine metagenome | biome: marine biome (ENVO:00000447); feature: mesopelagic zone (ENVO:00000213); material: "saline water (ENVO:00002010), including plankton (ENVO:xxxxxxxx)" | depth 1000 m | reverse complement strand
CCACCCACATTGCGGGAAATAGACATGTCATTGTCGTTGAGGATCACCAGCATGTTGGCGTCCAGATGCCCGGCGTGGTTCAGGGCCTCGAACGCCATGCCGGCCGTCATGGCACCATCCCCGATGACGGCAATGCTCTTGCGACCAGTGCCCTGCATGCGAGAGGCGATGGCCATACCCAGGGCAGCGCTGATGGAAGTGCTGGAGTGACCAACGCCGAAGGTATCGTATTCGCTCTCCGCCCGTTTCGGGAAGCCGGCCAGGCCATCCTTTCGACGGATGCTGTTCATGCGTTCCCGGCGCCCGGTCAGGATTTTGTGGGGATAGGCCTGGTGGCCGACGTCCCAGACCAGGCGGTCTTCCGGGGTATTGAAGACGTAATGCAGGGCAACGGTCAGTTCCAGGACACCCAGGCCGGCGCCGAAGTGGCCGCCTGTTTGTCCCACCGACCATAGCAGGAAGGCACGTAGCTCCCTGGCGAGCTGGGTCAGTTGCTCTGCTGCCAGTTCGCGCAGTTGCCCGGGAGTGTCAATCCTGTCCAGCAGCGGCGTGTTGGGCCGTTGGGACGGGATTTCCTTAAAAGTATATGTATCCTGCATCTGCTCGGGTCTTTTCCGGGTGATTCAAAATGTGGGTTCCATTATAGGGGATGAAGGCACCCGGTTTCATACTGATTGGGCCAGCCGGGCCCCTCCAGTCCTTCATAAGTCAGTGTGCATGCCTGAGCCGTTGATGATCAATGGGTGCGTGCCACTACGTAACCGGCCATGTCCCGGAGCAGGTCGCCTTCCTCTCCAAACATCTCGATGCTGGCCAGTGCGGACTCAAGCAGCTGTGACAGGTAGTTTCGGGCGCCGTCAGCGCCCATCAGCGAGGGATAGGTTGGCTTGGATCGGGCCAGATCCGAGCCCTGGGGTTTGCCGATCACAGTCGTATCGCCCTCGATGTCCAGCAAGTCATCCTGCACCTGGAAGGCGAGACCGAGGGTTTGCGAATAAACCGTGAGGGCCGCCAACTGGTCCTCGTTCACCTCGGTTGCGGTGAGGGCACCCATCCGGACGCTGGCCGCAATGAGTGCGCCGGTTTTGTGACGGTGCATATTTTCCAGCTGCTCAACGGTCAGCTGCTTGCCCACGGACTCAAGGTCTATCGCCTGTCCACCTGCCATGCCCTGGTGGCCGCTGGCGGTCGCCAGTTCCCGTATCATTGCAAGGCGCACCTGATCATCCAGTCCCGGTGCTTCGGCCAGCCAGCCGAACGCAAGGGTCTGCAGCGCATCGCCTGCCAATATGGCGGTGGCTTCGTCAAAGGCGATGTGTGCGGTGGGGCGGCCCCGGCGCAGGTCATCGTTGTCCATGGCGGGCAGGTCATCGTGAATCAACGAATAGGCATGAATCAGTTCCAGCGAACAGGCGGGAACGATCGCACTTTCCTGAGGCTGGCCAAGCGCCGTGGCTGCCGCCAGGCAAAGCGCCGGCCGGATGCGCTTGCCACCGCCCAGAACACCGTATCGCATGGCCTGTTGCAGGCGTTCAGAGCCGTGGCCGGATGCACAAAGCTGGCGCTCAAGTTCGGCGTCAATCTGATTGCGGCATTGTTCCAGGAACGCCGCCAGGCGGGTATTCGGAGTTGGCATCAGGCAGGTTCGTCCGGGCTAAAAGGGCGTGTTTCCAGTGTGCCATCGCTGTTTTCCACCAGTTGTTCTACCCGCTGTTCCGCCGTCTTGAGCGCTTGCTGGCACTCGCGAGTCAGCTTTACGCCGCGCTCGAATGCAGTAAGAGACTGCTCCAGGGAGAGTTCGCCCTGCTCCAGGTCATGGACCAGTTTTTCCAGCTCATCCAGGGATTTTTCGAAGTCGGCGATGGACGCCGCGCTTTTCTCACCGGCCATAAAGGGCCTCCGGTTGCTTCGCGGAATTTGGCGGATTATACCAAAGCTTCAGGCCGACCGCTGCCAGCAGAAATGCCTTGAGCCTTCCTTTTTTCCCTCCGGTCCCCAGCACTGTTCCGTTACCCGGACTTCACCGACGGCGCTGACCGTGACCACTGTCGTGGCGCGGGTACCGTAGTCACTGCCAATAATGAACGGCGAAGACAGAAAGCGCTCGGTGTCCTTGCCAATACCGGTATCCGGTAGTTCATGGTCGGGCGCCGGCGTGGTGTCCTGCAGGCGTTCGATAAGATCGTGATGGAGGTCATCAGTGCGGTCCGCCGACGCACCTTCAAGCAAATCGGTCACCGAGTTTCTCAATCTCAGCAGTTTTGGCCATGGGGTCTGCAGAAGGTGGTTGCTCAAGCCGTAGGTGCCGCGATGAACATGGCGCCCGGGGTGAGCGTCACGGTTGCTGTAGTACCATCCCGAGTGGCCACTCAGCCTGACCAGATTGAATCCCGAGTAATCGCTTTTTCGTGTCTGCAGCCGGGCTGCGAGCGTATCGCTGTTGTCTGCCAGCGCCATCAGTGGCAGTTCGCCACGGGAGTGGGCGCCGGTTACCTGCGAGCCTTCCCGCACATTGGTCACCGCGGCAACAGCTCCATCCTCATCGACTGCGAGCCAGGTGCCGCCTGACTGCAAATCACGTCCCGCCAGAACATCGCGCCCGGCGGTTTCGCTGTGCCACCAGTCCATGGCCGCCGTGGGCCGGCGAAAGAACTCATCGCGATTTGCTGCCACGACCAATGGAAAGGCAGGATGCTGTTTTACGCTAAAAATAATCAGGCACATGGTGGCGGGCTCATCAGTCGCGAGTGAACAAAAGGGATTGGGTGTGTATCATACCAGCCTGATTTGCTGTCTGTGTGTGGCTGAGTATGACCCTTTTTGCTGTTGTTGGCCTGTACCTTGTGCTGGGCGCCCTGGCGGGCACCATGGCCGGCCTGTTTGGCATTGGTGGCGGGCTGGTTATTGTTCCGGTGCTTATTTTCAGTTTTGACCTGCAGGGTGTGAGTAGCGACATTGCGGCGCACCTTGCCGTGGGCACCTCTTTGGCCACTATTGTCTTCACTTCCATCAGTTCAATACGGTCCCACCATCTCCACGGCGCCGTCCGCTGGGAGATATTCCGCCCCATGACGGCGGGCATTGTGCTCGGTGCGGTGTTGGGTGCCTGGACCGCATCCATGCTCAGTGGTGAGGTCCTGGAGCTGGTCATTGGTGTGTTTGTCATTTTGGTGGCTTTGAAAATGCTTTTCGGTGCCAACCCCAAACCTGGCCGCGATGTGCCCGGTTCCGTCGGGCTGGGCAGTGCCGGGGCCGGTATTGGCTGGGCATCCGCTATTTTTGGTATTGGCGGGGGGACGCTGACTGTTCCGTTCCTGAGCTGGTGCAACGTGCGGATGCAGCAAGCGGTAGGCACCTCCGCTGCCTGTGGATTGCCCATCGCTGTGGCCGGTGCGCTGGCAAACATTGGCACCGGATGGCAGAACCCAGATCTGCCGGAGCTCAGTGTCGGGTTTATCTATCTGCCTGCGTTTGTGGGTATCGTTCTGACCAGTGTGTTGTTCGCCCGGGTTGGAGCCAACCTGGCTCATCGCCTGGACGCAGTCCTGTTGAAAAAAATCTTCGCCATCTTCCTGATTGTCGTAGGTATCCGTTTTCTGTTCTGACCTGAGGGGTTATTGATGCTCCAGCATCCGCAAATCGATCCGGTGGCCATTGCCATCGGGCCTTTGAAAATACACTGGTATGGCTTGACCTACCTGGTCGGATTTCTTGTGGGCTGGTGGCTGGGCCGCCTTCGCGCCCGCAAGCCCTGGTCGCCCATTACCGAAGTGCAGATGGGGGATATGCTGTTCTACATTGCCCTTGGCGTGATATTGGGCGGCCGCTTTGGCTATGTGATCTTCTACAATTTCAGTGCCTTCGCGGCTGACCCGTTGATGTTGCTGCGCGTGTGGGAAGGGGGAATGTCCTTCCACGGTGGCCTGCTTGGCGTGATCTTCGCCATGTGGTGGTTCGGTCGCAAGGTGGATCGCACCTTCTGGCAGATTGCGGATTTCGTCGCACCACTGGTGCCGGTTGGCCTGGGTGCTGGTCGCATCGGCAACTTCATCAACGGCGAACTCTGGGGCAAACCCACGGATGTTGCCTGGGGTATGGTCTTCCGTACCGCGCCGGACAGTCTGGCCCGGCACCCGTCCCAGCTTTACCAGTTCGCCCTGGAGGGCGTCCTGCTGTTCGTCGTACTGTGGTGGTTTTCGTCCAAACCGAGACCTCGCATGGCGGTCTCAGGCCTGTTCCTGGCGTGTTACGGCATCTTCCGCTTCCTGGTGGAGTTTGTTCGCCAGCCCGACCCCCAGCTGGGTTACCTGGCCTTCGACTGGCTGACCATGGGGCAGGTGTTGTCGTTCCCGATGATCCTGGCGGGCGCCGTTCTGATCGTTATTGCTTACCGGAGAAACGCTGAATGAAAGCCTATCTCGACCTGATGAAAGACGTGGTGGACAACGGCATGGACCGCGGTGACCGCACCGGCGTCGGCACCCGCTCGGTCTTTGGCCGCCAGATTCGCTTTGACCTGCAGGACGGCTTCCCGCTGGTGACCACCAAGAAAGTCCACCTGCGCAGCATTATCCAGGAGCTGTTGTGGTTCCTGCAGGGGTCCACCGACAACAACTGGCTGAAAGAGCGCAACGTTTCTATCTGGAATGAATGGGCCCTGGAGAACGGAGACCTGGGACCTATTTACGGCAAACAGTGGCGAAGCTGGCACTGCCCGGATGGCAGCACCGTCGACCAGATCAGCGAAGTGATTGACCAGATTCGCAACAAGCCCAATTCACGCCGGTTGATTGTCTCGGCGTGGAACCCGGCTGAGCTCCCGGATGAATCCATTGGCCCCCAGGACAACGTCCGCCAGGGTCGCATGGCCTTGGCTCCGTGCCACTGCCTGTTCCAGTTCTACGTCGCCGACGGCAAGCTCTCCTGTCAGCTCTATCAGCGCAGTGCCGACCTGTTCCTGGGCGTTCCGTTCAATATCGCGTCCTATGCGTTACTGACTCACATGATTGCCCAGCAGTGCGATCTGGGTGTGGGGGAGTTCGTCCATACTTTTGGTGATTGTCACCTGTACCAGAACCACCTGACCGACGACATCGTGTTTGAGCAGTTGAAGCGGGAGCCACGGGCGTTGCCCCAACTGGTGATCAAGCGGAAGCCTTCATCGATCTTCGAGTACGAGCTGGAGGATTTCGAGTTTGACGGGTATGAGCCGCATCCTGGGATTAAGGCACCCATTGCTATTTGATCTCTAGCTGGGCCTGGCCCTTTTATTTTGGTGCCTGCAGAACAGCGTGTGGGGACTTTCGAAAAACGCCTCGAGACGTCCGTGTGCGGCTTGGGCTCCGCCTTCCATGGCTCCGCACATTTTCGAAAGTCCCCACACGCTGCCCTGCGACCGAATAGCAGAGTTCGATTATCTGAAAGGGTTGGTCAGGTTGAGTGTTCGCGATGATTCGAGATTTGCTACTGCTCTGCATTGAAGTAATTGTGGATCGACCATCTGTATGGCCGAATCGCAATAGGGCGGGATAATCTGTCCAAAAATGTGCGGAGCCATGGATGGCGGAGCCCAAGCCGCGCATGGATGCCTTGAGGCGTTTTTTGGACAGATTATCTCGCCCTATTGCAGCCCCCAAGTCCCGAGGGCCCGGGATCCGGAGCTCCCAATCAAGAGGATAAACAAACAATGAGAAAAGCTCTAATAGTAGCCATGTCCCGCAACCGGGTCATCGGCCGTAACAACAAGCTGCCGTGGTACTTGCCGGGCGATCTCAGGTACTTCAAACAGGCCACCATGGGAAAACCCATCATCATGGGCCGGAAAACCTGGGATTCCATTGGTAGACCCTTGCCCGGGCGAATGAACGTGGTTATTTCACGGAATCCGGAATGGGAGGCACCCGCCGGAACGGTTGCGGCAGAATCGTTGGAAGACGCATTGGTCAAAGCCGAAGCACAGGCCGAGATTGAAGGCGGAGATGAAGTCATGATCATCGGCGGTGGGCAGATCTACGCGGAAGCGCTGCCGATGGTGGATCGGATCTACGTCACCCAGGTGCACGCCGAGGTGGAGGGAGACGCCTTCTTTCCGGAAGTAAACTGGGATGAGTGGGAAGAGCTCGGACGGGAGGATTTCTCCGCGTCCGATAATAACCCTTATGACTACAGCTTCGTCGTCTACCAGCGCCCAAGTCAGCCTTGAGCGCCTAAGTCAGCAGATCAGCCCTGACGGGGTGGGCGTTTACCAGAAGGCTTGCCACCCTTGCCGGGAGGCTTGCCCTTCGGGCCTGGGCCACCGCGGCCCTTGGGGCCCTTCTTGAATCCTGGCTTGAACCCGCCTGGCTTACCGCCCGGACGGCCACCTTTACGGTCACGACGTGGCGGAGCGGTGGCAGAAACCACCGGCAGTGCTTCCGGCTGTTCCAGGGGCAGTGAGCCCGGCTGGGATGCCTCCAGATAGCAAGCCAGCGCACCAGCAACCATCGCAATGTCCATGTCGTTGCGTTCGGCAATTTCATCGAGCAACGCCATCGCCTTGCCCAGCTTGCCATCTTCAGCAAAGCCCAGAAGTTGTGATTCAAACTGCTCTTCGCGCATCTTCTTCAGAGCGTTGGGCGAGGGCAGTTCATAGGATTCCATCGGCGAATTGGTGGCGCGCTCAAGCGTGCGCAGCCAACTACGCTCACGAGGCGTGACCAGCAGAATCGCCTTGCCTTCACGACCGGCACGGCCGGTGCGGCCAACCCGGTGAATGTAGGCTTCGGTGTCGTAAGGCACGTCGTAGTTGATTACGTGAGTAATGCGGGGGACATCAAGGCCGCGGGCCGCAACATCGGTTGCCACGATGATGTCTTTCTTGCCGCGCTTGAGGTCTTCCACTGTCTGCTCGCGCTGGCGCTGGTTCAGGTCACCGTTCAGCGGTGCTACGGCATGGCCGCGTGCGGATAGTTTTTCAGCCAGCAACGTGGTTTCCGCTTTCGTCCGCACAAAAATAATGGCGGCGTCGAGCGGTTCCACTTCCAGAATACGGGTCAGGGCATCCAGTTTGCGTTCGGCATACACTGGCAGCACAAACTGCGAAATGCGTTCAACCGTGCGGGTCTCGCTCTCGATTTTCACTTCCGTGGCGTCGCGCAGATAGGTCTGGGCGACCTTCTTGATCTGCGGCGGCATGGTCGCGGAGAACAGCGCGCGTTGGCAGTTGTCCGGGGTCTTTGCCAGGATCGCTTCCACGTCGTCGATGAAGCCCATGCGAAGCATTTCGTCAGCTTCGTCCAGTACCAGCGCCTTGAGGCTGTCCAGCTTCAGTGTGCCCTTGCGGAGGTGATCCAGCATTCGGCCAGGGGTGCCCACGATCACCTGGGCGCCGCGACGCAGGCCCTTGATCTGAGGGAAAAAGTCCTGGCCGCCATAGATAGGCAGTACATGAAAGTTGCGGAACTTGCTGGCATAGGTGGTAAACGCTTCGGCCACTTGGATGGCCAGTTCCCGCGTGGGTGCCAGAACCAGGATCTGTGGTTCCATAACAGACGCGTCTATCCGGCTCAGCAACGGCAACGCAAAGGCGGCGGTTTTACCGGTACCCGTTTGGGCAACACCCAGTAAGTGTTTGCCAGCCAACAGCGCAGGGATCGTCTGGGCCTGTATGGGAGAGGGCTTTTCATAGCCAACGGCGGCAACTGCTTCAAGGACAGCGGGATCCAGGCCGAGGTCGGCAAAAGACAATTCAGACATTAATTTACTCAGAATTCGGAGGGTAGGGCATTGCAATGCAATGCGTGTTATGGCGGGGATTATAACTGGTTTGTTGTGTCTTTAACACGGCTAATGCTGTTAGTGCAGTAGGTAGTTGCCGGCGATGACGGTTGCGTTGCGGGGGGAACTTCGGCAATCTCCCGGTTGTTTCGGATAGGATGCTAATGAGGCAGGCTGATGAATTTTGACGAATTGATGGAAAAGACCGCCAGCGGTGGGAGCGTTACTATCCCGACGACCTGGGCTCAGGGGCGCGCTTCTTTTGGCGGCCTGATTGCCGCCCTGGTGTTTGACCGGATGGCCCAGGTGGTAGCCCCGGGACGCCCCATGCGTTCAATGCAGGTGTCCTTTGTGGGCCCGGTAACGCCGGATGAACCGGCGACAGTCGAGGCTGAAATTCTGCGGGAAGGCAAGGCCGTCAGCCAGGTTATGGGGCGCATTGTCCAGGGCGGAGAGCCGAAGTTGGTGGCGCTGGCGAGCTTTGGTGGCGATCGGGAGTCGGCAGTGGCGGTTGAGCCACTCGTTGCTCCAGAGGCGAGGGCCGTTGGGGATTGCCAGGCATTGCCCTACATCAAGGGCGTGACCCCGGAGTTTACCCAGCACATTGAAATGCGCTGGGCGTTCGGAGGCATGCCTTTCAGCGGTATCGGCGGTCGCGAGATGGGCGGGTGGATGCAGTTCAGGGAGGCGCCAGAAGCCATTACCGATGCTCATATTGTGGCGCTCGTTGACGCCTGGCCGCCTGCCGTGCTGCCACACCTGAAATCGCCGGCGCCAGCCAGTTCCCTGAGTTGGGCGTTGGATATCATGCATCCGCGGCCAAAAATCGGGCCGGATGACTGGTTGCTGTATCGCGCGACCATTGATCAGGCCGGTGCCGGGTACGGCCATACTCAGGCCGGTATCTGGACAAGCCGTGGTGAGCTGGTGGCGACTAGCCGCCAGACGGTGACGGTGTTCGGGTAGCAATCAGGACATGGCGGCTTCAGGCCGCCATTTCAGACTTGCAGGCGTCGATGATTATGCGGGCGAAGTCGTCCGGGGAGTCTTCCTGCAGGAAGTGGCCACCGCGTAAGGTGATGTGCGGTTGGCCATGGGCGCCGGGGATGCGGCGTTGCATGTATCGGTCTCCGCCCCGGGTAATGGGGTCGCCGCTACTGAAGCAGGTAATAAACGGCTTTTTCCAGGTTTCCAGAATGCGCCAGGCCGCCTTGTTGGCATCGCTTGAGGGGTCTTCGGCGGAAACGGGGACCAGTTTCGGGAATGCACGGGCACCTGCCTTGAATTCTGCAGATGGGAAAGGTGCTTCATAGGCTGCGATTTCGGCCTTGCTCAAGGCCCTTTCCGTTCCAAGCTGAACAATTCGCCCGACTGGAAACCACGGGCTGTGGGTGGCAAAGGTTTTCCACAGCGTGAATACGGCAGGCACTGGGGTGTCCCCCGTCGGCAGCATGCCGTTGCCGACAATGATCCGGCGGAAGAGTTGAGGGTGTTCGGCCGCCAGTCGCAGGCCCAGGAGTGACCCCCAGTTCTGGCAGACCAGAGTGATGTTATTCAGGCCCTGGGCCTTAAGCCACTCGGACAGCCACGCCATGTGGCGTTCGTAACTGTAGTCGCTTACATTGGCTGGCTTATCGGATTTACCGAACCCGATCAGGTCGGGAGCCAGTACCCGATGCCCCGCTTCTGCCACCAGTGGGATCATGTGACGATAAAGGTACGACCACGATGGCTCGCCGTGCAGCATCAGCACGGGCGATGCGTCCCTCGGGCCTTCGTCTACATAGTGCATTCTCAGGCCTGGCTCTACGTCCAGATAATGAGGGGAAAAAGGGTAATCCGGAAGACCTGCGAAGCGGGCTTCATCGGTTCTCAGAATACGCATGCCATCGACTGTCCTGACTGAGTGGTTGCGTGGCTGGTGTTACCGCAGCCTTCAGGAATCAGGATAAATCAGATGGGAATTTTGTGTGTTTGGTTTACGTAACAGTGCGTTGACTGTTTGAATCAGGATGCTTTGCTGAAGAGTTCGTCTGGGTCGTCAAGCCGCGCCAACGCTGCGTCGCAGCAATTCAGAGCACCACAGTCGTCTGCCGAGCATAAGGCAAGTGTCTGACAGTGGTCGTTATGGGGCCGCATTTCTTCGTTGCGGAAAATTCGGCTACGGGACAGGGTGGAGCGACAATGCCCGCACAGTAAAGTGGGTACGGCACTGCTCTCTGAAGCGATGGCGTTGTAATGTTCTGTTTGTTGCATAAATAAACCTCCATTAGCTCCAACGTAAGGGCGAACTGTGACAATTCAAAGTCAGTTCAACGAGAAATAGGACAAGAACTACGAAAGAATGCCCGAAAGGGCTCATTTGTCAGGACGACTTCATTATCAGGACGGTTTCAATGATCCGGGTCGGCAACCGGGCGACGGTTCGAGCGTTTGTCCTCCCAGTCCAGGGATTTCGGGTCGTACCAGCCGATTCTGTCGAGGACCTTTTCCCGTGTGGCAGGCGACAGCGTTGGCCACAGCTCCTGAAAGTCTTCCAGTCCCTGCTCCCGTTGGCGTGCCTGTTTACTCTGCAAACGCCGCAGGATCTGCGGCAACTGCAGGGCTTCGCCCAACTGGCCCGGTATCAGTACTTCCTGGCCCATCACTTTGCGGCGGTGCGTTCTGGCTGCCAGCACACGATTGAGAGCAGCGACCGCATCCAGCGCCGTTTCAACATCAAACTCTTCGTTATCCAACGTCGCGACCTGTTTAACGAATGACCAATAACCGTCCACTATAACCTGAAAGTCGCTAGACTGGCCACGATGGCGTGGTAGTCTAGGCCCATTCAGATCCGCAGCCCACCTACTGTGAGACGACGACACCCAGGTTCAGGGAATTTCACTATGTACGGAAAACTCGAGACACGGACCTTTCTGGCCATGCTGGTTGGGGTTTCCCTGGCGTTCATTCTGCTGATGAAGCCTTTTTTTGGCCCTATTTTCTGGGCCGTGGCCATTGCGCTGATCTTTCATCCGGTTCGAGAGTACCTGGCCCGGCGGTTGGGCGACCGTCCCAATACCATTGCCCTGCTAACGCTACTGATCTGCATGGTGATCGTGGTCATACCGGTGCTGGCGTTGGTGACGTCGCTGGTGGCAGAGGGGTTGTCCCTCTATCAGCGAATCCAGGAAGGGCAACTACGCCCCGGCGACTACATCGACAGGGTTATCCAGTCGTTTCCGGCCATTGAGTCGTTTTTCGCCCAGTTTGGTTTGGACTTCGCAGAGGTGAGGGATCGCGTGGTCAGCGGCTTCGTGGGGGGCAGTCAGTTTCTGGCGAAACAGGCGCTCGGTTTTGGGCAGAATACGTTTCAGTTCTTTCTGGGGCTGGCGCTGATGATCTACCTGGCGTTTTTCCTTCTCCGTGATGGCAGCAAACTGGTGGATCTGTTGATTCGTGCGCTGCCGCTGGGAGACGAGCGTGAGCGTCTGTTGTTTGCCAAGTTCGCAGAGGTCACGCGGGCCACGGTCAAGGGCAACTTGTTGATCGCGGTTATCCAGGGCGCGCTTGGGGGCGGTATTTTCTGGCTTCTGGGTATTCAGGGTGCGCTGCTCTGGGGGGTGGTGATGGCGATTGTGTCCCTGCTTCCCGCCGTTGGCGCGGCGTTGGTCTGGGTTCCTGCGGCTCTCTACCTGGCCGCGACAGGGGAGATGGTGTCGGCAATTGTGCTAACGGCGTTCGGGGTGGTCGTGATCGGGCTCGCGGACAATCTGCTCCGGCCTGTTTTCGTTGGCCGGGATACCAAACTGCCAGACTACATCGTTTTGCTCTCCACCTTGGGTGGGATAGTGATGTTCGGCATTAATGGATTTGTGATGGGCCCATTGGTCGCGGCTCTGTTCATGGCGTTCTGGGGTATTTTCATACGCGAGTTTGGGGAATCGAATGAAGCCCCGTCAGTAAATGTGTCTGCCCCCGCTACAGAATCACAACAATCGGATCGGTCCGGCAGTGCTTAAAATATGTTAGTCTTTCGTCGTAATGTCCATCCTGTAGGGACTGGCAACACAATAAAAAGCGACAGGTAACTGGAGTAGATCATGGCTAGGCAGATATTCACTCAC
>TARA_R100000306_G_C4381283_1_pt1 | contig 11868 bp, 10 predicted proteins | sample TARA_R100000306 | Tara Oceans TARA_R100000306 (sample SAMEA2620824) | marine metagenome | biome: marine biome (ENVO:00000447); feature: mesopelagic zone (ENVO:00000213); material: "saline water (ENVO:00002010), including plankton (ENVO:xxxxxxxx)" | depth 1000 m | reverse complement strand
ACAAAGCCTTGTACTTTGTGAATAATGGCGGATTTCAGCAGATCTGGACGCAAGGGCAGGGGAAGTACACTTCCAACTGGTTGCCAAGCATTGATGATATGAACGATAAGATCGAGTTTGATCTTTCTATCGTTGCTTATCCCGGGCAAGAGGTGGTCGCTAACGGGGTTTTAAAGGAGAAAGAAGAAGTTGAAGATAAATTCATCTGGCATTATGAGATGTCAGAACCTATGTCAAGTTATCTTGTAGCTGTCGTTCTTGGCGATTATCGTAAGCAGAGACGCTTGTCAGAATCGGGAGTGCCTATTGACTTGTATTATTATCCTGAAGATTCCTTAAAGGTGATGACCACCTATAAATATTCTGATGATATTTTTGACTTTTTAGAAGAAGAAATTGGCGTTCATTATCCGTGGCCTGTGTATAAGCAAATTCCGGTAAAGGATTTTCTCTATGCCGGTATGGAAAATACCACCGCAACCATTTTTAGTGATGCTTATATGGTAGACCGCACTGGTTTTACAGATCGCAATTATGTCAATGTAAATGCGCACGAACTCGCGCACCAATGGTTTGGCGATTATGTAACCGAAACCTCCGGAACGCATCACTGGTTGCAAGAAGGTTTTGCAACCTATTACGCGTTACTGGCAGAAGCTGAAGTTTTAGGCGAAGAAGTATATGCCTGGAAGCTGTTTCAGTCGGCGATGCAATTGAAGGAAATGAGCGATAAGGGAAATGGGGAAAGTCTTTTGAATCCAAAGGCCAGCTCTCTTACCTTTTATCAAAAAGGTGCTTGGGCGTTGCATATGTTGCGTAAAGAAATTGGAGACGAAGCTTTTAAAACTGCGGTGAAAAGTTATTTGCAAAAGCATAAATTCAGTAATGTAGATACTGAAGATTTCCTGGCAGAAGCCCGTGCAGCAAGCGGATCTGATTTACAGGAATTTGAATGGAAATGGTTAAGAGCGGTCGCGTTCAACTATGAGGATGCCATTGCTACGCTAGAGGATTATCCGGTGATTCAACGGTATAAAAGAACGGTAGAATTACGCAAACTGTCTTTTGGTCAAAAATCTCAGAAACTCTTCAATCTTTTGGCTTTGCCCGATAAATATTCGGGGCCTGAAGCGATTTATCAGCTTGCAGATGTTTCTCCAGCGGCGGCAGGTCGTATTTATGAGCGTGCTTTTTACACCAATAATCCTTGGGTGCGACAGGCTATTGCGCAAACAGTGAGCAAAGTGCCGGCTGCGATGAAAGTAAATTATGAGCGTTTGCTTAACGATGATTCCTACATCACGAGGGAATTGGCTTTGATGAATTTATGGACGTCCTTTCCTAAAGACCGTCATAAATATTTAGATAAGATGAAAGGCGTGCAGGGCTTTTCAAATCATAATGTCGAGATCCTTTGGCTGGCCTTGGCGATTTCAACTTTAGATTATGAAGAAGCTTATGTGCGAGATCATTTTTTTAGACTTACGCGCTTTACAGGGAACCGCTATTCTTTTGAAACCCGCGAGCAGGCCTTTACAAAATTGTATCAATTGCAGCTCTTTGAACCCAAAAGTTTAAAAAATCTCATAGAAGCTTGTTTTCATCACAACTGGCGTTTTGCACAGACTTGCCGTCAAATATTAGACGAGGTCGTAAAAATTGAACATTACAGAAAAGAGTTGAAAAAACTCGATATTTCTGAGGAAAAAGAAAAGCAACTTTTAGCTGAAAAATTAGGCTGATGCGTGCACTAGTTATTTCAGGAGGAGGAAGTAAAGGAGCTTATGCAGGCGGTGTGGCCCAGCATTTGATCGAAGAGCAAGGGCATAAGTATGACTTGTTTTTAGGGACATCTACCGGAAGTCTCTTAATCTCCCAACTGGCAAATAACAACATTAAACGTGCCTACGAGGTATACACGCAGGTCAATCAAAACACGATTTTTAATGTGAATCCTTTCAATATTAAAAAACGTGGAGATCGGGAATACGTTTCTATAAATTACTGGAATACGGTTTGGCAATTTATAAGACGTAAACGCACCTTTGGGGAAAGCAAAAACTTGCTTAAAAACATAAAAAAAAATCTTTCTAGAGCCGAGTTTGAGGAGATCAAGCAACAAACTACAGATGTGGTGGTAACCGTATCCAACCTGACTAAAAACACTGTAGAATACAAGTCGATACGCAATTGGGAATATGATGATTTCTGCGAATGGATTTGGATCAGTTGTAATTACATCCCGTTTATGAGTCTGGTGAAGAAAAACGGTTTTGAGTATGCAGATGGAGGTTTTGGATGCATCGTTCCCATACGCGAAGCCATACGTCGCGGAGCCACCGAAGTAGATGCCATTATTCTCGAGTCTGAGAATATGGAGTATAACAAAGTGCTGGGAAATAACCCGTTCTCATTGATGGTAAATCTCTTCGGGTTTTTGATGGATCAGGTAGAATATCACGATGTGATCGTAGGCAAACTGGCAGCCATTAATAGAGATGTGCCGCTCAATTTGTATTATACCCCGTCAAAACTTACCGAAAACAGCCTGATCTTTAATAAAAAATTGATGAGTAATTGGTGGCAACAAGGCTGGGATTATGCTGCCGCGAAAGCCAAACACGCACAGGAAAATAAACTACGTGAACTTCCGGAAACCGAATAGCTTAGTTTACCGTGATTTCTTTGGTGATAACTTCAGTTGCTGAAGTTTTAAATTTCAGAATATAGCTGCCTTCTTTTTTCGGGCGAAAAATATAATCAGCCTTACGGGTTGGGATATCCATCGTACACATACTACAGGTATCGTAAATCGCTTCAACTTCAATGCTGATTTCATTTCCATTTACCGATTCGATAAACTGATTAAACTGTCCACAACCGTTGTTCACAGGAAATGAAACTACGAGTTTGAGTTCGTCATCCAATGCTACAGTCGACGCTCCTGAAACCTGAGAAACCCAGGCAGTCTTGGTTTCGGTACAGTTTTTTTCTTCGGCAGAAGCCGAGGTGGCATCACAACCGGAAATGAAAAGTAGACCTGCAAAAAGCAGCGTGCAAAGGAGTTTCATAAGCTTCGTTTCTTTATAGATACCGAAGCTAAAAAAGGGTTGCGTGCTGCGCGAAAGGATTAGCAATTAATTAACGCACTTGATCACATCATCCAGCCCTTCTTCATCTTCACTTAAAACCACCAGCGTGTCACCTGCGTGGATCACCGTAGAACCTTTAGGAGTTAAAAACTTATCGTTTCGCTTGATCATTGCGATAATCGCATTTTTAGGAAAGCCCAGGTCAATGATTTTAGTGTCAGCAGCCTTACAGTTTTGACTGATTTTAATCTCGCGCATCGCAGTTTTTGGGATTTCTGAAATCAAATGATTCATATTGCGCTGCGTACTGCTTTCTTCGGGCAAACCAACTTTAAGCCATTTTGCCACCACCGAAAGGGTGGTGCCTTGGATCAACACCGAAGTCAATGAAATAAAGAACACGATATTAAAGATCATATTGGCTTTCTCTATGCCGGCAAGTAATGGGTACGTTGCAAAAACAATTGGCACAGCACCACGTAAGCCTACCCAAGAGATGTAAAATCTACGACGCATTTTCATTTTAAAAAATCCGAGACTTATAAAAACGCCAACAGGTCGCGCGATAAAAATGAGGAATAAAGAAATCATTAAACCAATCCCGATATAAGGAATGACTTGCGTGGGAAATACGAGTAAGCCCAGCGTAAGGAACAAAACGATTTGCATCAACCACGCCAGCCCGTCAAACATTTTTAAGATCGTTTGCTTATGGATTAGGTCTTGATTCCCCAGGTAGACAGCGCAAATATAGATCGCGAGAAAACCGTTTCCGCCGATGAATTCTGTGGCAGAAAAGGTGATGAACATCAACGAGATGACCAATACAGGGTATAAACCTTCAAAACCCAACTGAATTTTATTGATGGTGATTTTACTGAGTTTCCCAAAGAGGAAACCGGCAATTCCACCTACGATCATTTGTGTTAAAAGCATCGGGATCACCGAAGCCAAACCTTGATCTTGATTGATGACTAAGGTTAAAAAAGCGATGGTAAGCACGTAGGCCATCGGGTCATTACTACCACTTTCCAGTTCAAGTGTGGGGCGTAAATTGGTTTTGAGCGCTAAACTTTTAGAACGTAGTATTGAAAATACCGCTGCAGCATCGGTAGAGGAAACTATCGAGCCGAGAAGCATGCTCTCATAAATCGTAAAATCGGTTATATAAAATACAAAGCAACCCAAAGAGACGGCGGTGAGCAGAACGCCAACTGTAGACAGCGCCAGTCCTTCGCGCAGAATGGGTTTTACAGAAGACCAATGCGTATCTAAACCACCGGAAAAAAGTATGAAGTTGAGCGATACAATTCCGATAAATTGTGCGATTTCCGGATTGTCAAATTGAATACCGCCAATACCATCAGAACCCGCGATCATCCCAATTCCTAAGAATAAGATAAGCGTGGGTACACCAAATTTATAGGAAGTTTTACCTACGATAATACTTATCAAAAGTAAGACAGAGCCAACGAAGACAATATTCTCGATGGTTAGATTCATATAGGGGGAGTTTTAGAAAAGGCCTTAATGAATATTATTTTATAAAATAGCTATTCAATACGCTTTCCTTGTGTCGTAAACGAAAGTCCTTGTGTTCCTCGGGTTGAAATCATGATACTTTCAAAAATAGGATCGGTGACGTTGGGATCATCGAGCCAGTTAAAAATAAAGTTCGCGCCGGTGCCTCCTGTTTTATCACCTTCTTCAATAATGATCTCTACGGTCTCTAAAGGTTTTAATGCGATGGGGAAATCAAAATAGGTATGAATAAGCTTGCCGGTAGTGTCGTAATACGAACCACGAGTGAGTACCAGTTCTTGGGTTTCACTGGTGTTGCGCAGGCTTACCGTTACCGTTAGATCGTGAGTGAGATGTTCTGAAGTACTGTAGATTTCAGAATAGATTCCTAAGTAGGTTTTGGCTTTTTTCAGGCTATCTTGTTCAGGAAGTGTTACGCGGCGTTTTTCCCAATTGATCGGGTTAATAGAGCTGCTTTCTTTTTGCTCGCTTTCGCAGGCACTAAAAAGAAAAACCGAAGTTAGTATAAAAAGTAGATTGCGCATAACATCGTTTTTTAGCCAAATAGTTCTTGAACTTCAGCCTTAAGATACTCTAAAGCTAGAGAAGTAGGATTTTGCGACTCGTCAAAATTTGTTAAAATATACTCCCGAATATCCTGAGCGGTTTCTAGCTGAGTATCGGCAAGGGTTTTTCGCAGGTGTTGAATCAAGGTGTTTTTTGAAGATTTTACGGTGGCCCAACATTCGTTAGACACATAAACTTGCTGCGTAAGATTGTGCTCAAATTCCTGCTCGATGGTAGCCGCTAATAAATCGACATACGCTTTTTTGTCTTCGGTAGTCGGCTTTACACGTATTAGCAACTGTAACGGAGAAATACGCTCTAAAAACAAGGTGAGGCGCTCGTAGGCTTGTAAACGTATGGGTAACGATTCTGCTTGAGCTTCTTTATGCATCAAAAAACGCCTTCTGTTTTCCTCGTTTTTTAAAAAGCCGTCAAAAAAATAATAGGCGAGAAGCCCAACTACCACTGCTGGAGCTACCGGAATTAAGATTTCTAAAATATCATTCATAATTAATAACGTACATCTTCAAATTGTTTTACCTGACTGTGCTCTCGCTTTACGGTTTCTTTGTCGTATTCTCCGCCTAAGTAGTCACAATTCAAGAGCGAAGACATTCCTTCAAAGGGAACTTCTACTTTGTGATAACTAAAACAGGCCGCAAGGGTTTGACTCAGGTTTTTATCGCCTAAAGTTAAGTCAACATCTTCAGTTGTCAACTGGCAAGGATGTTCATAGCCACAAGCATGTGTGATCTCAAGCAATTCTTTTCTGAAATTCTTAAAGTAAAAGTTAGTTCGTACCGCTTTATCTTCAACATTAATACCGGCCTGCAGCCATTTGTTTTGGGTAGCTACACCACTTGGGCAGGTATTGTTATGACAGGCTTTGGCTTGAATACAGCCAATAGAAAGCATGGCCTCACGAGCAACATTCACTACATCTGCTCCCATAGCAAAGGCCATGGCGCCTTTAGCCGGGAGTCCTAGTTTTCCACTTCCTATAAAAACAATGCGGTCTGTAAGATGATGCTTTTTGAAAATTTTATAAAGATCACTAAAGGCATATACCCAGGGTAGTGAAACGTGATCGGCAAAACTGGGTGGTGCGGCTCCGGTTCCTCCCTCGCCACCATCAACCTGAATAAAATCGGGTCCTTTGTTAGTCTTTACCATCAATTGTGCAAGCTTTTCCCAATCTTGCAGTTTTCCTATAGCAGCTTTAATTCCTACCGGAAGTCCGGTCGCTTCTGCGATTTGCTCCACAAAATCAATAAGTCCTTCCACACCGTCAAAAGCGGTATGTGTTGCGGGGGAAATCACATCTTTACCCATAGGCACATGACGTATTTCAGAAATTTCTTTGGTGATCTTTGATGCCGGAAGTACGCCACCTTTTCCTGGTTTTGCACCCTGAGAGAGTTTGACCTCGATCGCTTTTATTTCGGGATTGGCCTCAACCAAAGCGATCATTTTTTCCATAGAGAAATTTCCGTGGTCGTCGCGAACACCAAAGTAACCGGTTCCAACCTGATAAATCACGTCAGCTCCTTTTTTGTGATAAGGCGAAAGACCTCCTTCACCACAATTATGATATGCGTGTGCAAGTTTACAACCGCGATTAAGCGACTCGATTGCTCTGGCAGAAAGCGAACCAAAACTCATCGCAGAGACGTTTATTGCTGAAGCTGGTCGGTACGGTTTGCGTCTTTTATTGTAAGCTCCCATAACTTTTGCGCAAGGCAAAAAATAGGGGTTTTTGGCGTTGGGATGTTCCGGCGGAACCTTGAAGCCCATCATCGCATTGTTGATGAAAATGTAATTGGCTTCATAGATATTTTGATCGGTACCAAAACCTTCATAGTTGTTTTGATTCTTTGCAGATGCATAGATCCAGCCGCGCTCGATACGATTAAATGGAAGTTCTTCGCGGTTATTGGCGACGATATATTGTCTCAATTCTGGTCCTATACTTTCAAGCATATAGCGAATATGCCCAACGATGGGAAAGTTGTGGGTGATGATGTGTTTCTTGTTGAAGAATACATCCCGAATACCAATCACTAGTAAAATGATCAAGACCCAAGCCCACCAGGGAATCTGACTTAAAAAGGTAAAAAACGCACTCATATCTGGTATAAAAATTCAGGCTTCAAACTTACTATTTCCAAAGGGTTTAACGTGATGTAGATGTAAAATTTAGAACTTCTTTAGGTTATTGAGATCGTCAAAGGCTTGAATATCCTGTGGCTTGCCTCCGAGGTAGTCTAATTCGATAAAAAAATGCTTCAACATTTTTATGTTGAAGCATTTTAAAAAGGTGTTAGGCATCAGCGTTTAACAATCCTAGCCTAGCCTGGAGTAAGATCACTCCGATATCAGAAAACTGCTAGTCCTATCTAAACTTACTGCGCGTTAAGATAATCAACTACCAATTGAGACATGGTTTTTACTCCAAGTAACATTCCGTCGTCATCGATCTGGAAATCTGGTGTATGATGCGGATAAGCTTCGGTATTTCCCGGGGTCATTCCACCAAGGAAAAAGAAAAATCCGGGTACTTCTTCTTGAAAATAACTGAAGTCTTCACCACCGGTGGTTGCTTTTACCAACTTCACGTGATCTTCTCCCGCAACTTCCTGCAGCGTAGGCAGCATTTGCGCGGTAAGTTCGAGGTCGTTATAAGTGATCGCTGTATTGCTCTGAAACTCGATCGTTGCGCTTCCGCCGTAGGCTTTTGCGAGGCCTTCGCTCATTTCGGTCATACGCTTGATGATCAATTCGCGCATATCAGGATCAAGCGTTCTCACCGTACCTATAAGTTCTGCACTTTCAGGAATGATATTAAATCGAACTCCGGATGTGATTTTTCCAACGGTGATCACTGCCGGTTCTACAAGCAGATTAGATTCTCTACTGATGATCGACTGAAATCCGTCAACGATCTTTGATGCGATATAAATAGGGTCAACACCGCCCCAAGGTTGGGAACCGTGGGTTTGTTTTCCTTTGATGTTCACCACAAAACGCTCAACCGCTGCCATCGTTCCACCAGGTTTATACGCGATGGTTCCTACTGGCGTCGCGCTGTTGATGTGCAATCCAAAAATCGCATCAACATCCGGACTTTTTAAAACTCCTTCTTTGATCATAAGTGCCGCTCCACCTTCTTCTCCCGGAGGTGCTCCTTCTTCAGCAGGTTGGAAAATGAATTTGACCGTACCGTGAATTTTGTCTTTGTTTTGGGCTAAAACTTCTGCAGTTCCCATAAGAATGGCAACATGTGTGTCGTGACCACAGGCGTGCATCACTCCGGTTTCTGAGCCTAAAAAAGTCGTAGTAACTTCACTTTTAAAAGGGAGGTCATTTCTTTCGGTAACGGGAAGTGCATCCATATCTGCGCGCAGGGCAACCACTTTTCCCGGGTGATCACCTTTTAAAACACCAACCACTCCGGTTTTAGCAACTTCGGTTTGTACTTCGATACCTAGGGATTTGAGGTGTTTGGTGATTTTAGCAGCGGTTTCAAATTCACGATTACTCAATTCAGGATGCTCGTGAATGTCGTGACGCCAGTCGATGACTTTAGATTCAACAGCCTCTGCAGCTGCAATGAGTTCGGGGTCTGCAGTCTGCGCAAAGGCGGTAGCGCCTAGAGACAGCAAAAGAAGTGTGTGTAGTTTATTCATAGTTAGTATTTAAAATTTAAAAGGAAATTAGCGCGTAATCGAGATTTTGATAGTGAATAAGTGCCGTCATTGCTGAAAGCGCAACTTGCGTTTTTGCCCAACGCTTTTCAACCGAAATATCCCGTGCTCCGGCGGTTTGACCACAAAGGATCACCGGAATATCAAGTGCATGGAGTTTGTTCAGTAAGTCGAGATTAGGATTATCTACGCCAAATTTTTCTTTGTAGAATTTATTTTTCAGCAAACCGTAAGCTGCGCTGCCGTGAACGACCAGCACTGGTTTGAGTTGTGCTTTATCCACTTTAGCATAAGCATGCATATTCAAAAAGCGTGCGACGGTGTTGAAATACGGATTCAATGCAGCAGGATCTTCAGGAGCTTGAGCGATGTCAAAAACAACCTTATATTCGGCCTCAGTGTCTACTTCCAGATCAGGTTGAGGTACGGTAAATGTCTCCCCATATTCGTGGATCAAAGGACCAGAAATTTTCTTTTGAGCTTGCAGTTGCAGTGCTGAAAGCAAAACAAAGGAAGTGAAAACAAGACGCTTTAGTTTCATAAAAAAATCTTAACGAAGATTAAATATATTGAAAAGAGCCTGAAGCTAAAACGAAATGGAAGCGAATTGTAGTTATTACGATTAAAAGCTTTATCGATGCAAAATTGATAATGAAAAGGGAGAAACTTTTGGTTTTAAGAACATGTTCTTCAGTACGTCTATCTGCTAACGCAGGCAGAATCGAGATGTGTTTATTTGAAAAGTACTTTAATGCGAGCTAAGTCAGGAAATACTCAATCTCGATTATCGAGTACCTTTGAAATAAAAAAGGCGTGTCTTCTACTTAAAGAAAAACACACCCTTTCATCCCCTAACTTAAAAAAATTATTCAGAATATTTTTTGATCAATCGCACCATTAGATCTTTTAAATATTCAACTTCATATTCACCAACGCTAGGTTCAAGATGCTCATTACCTACACTGCTGTCATTGGTGATAAAAACATAAGTTCCATTGGTTGCAATACTGAAATTACGCATCAAGAATTCGGTTTCTTTATTGATGCCACTAGCTACGATGGGTATAATTTTAATTCCTTTTTTAGCAGCAGTTTTTATCGTGTTATGAAGCTCGTCTACAATTTGATTCTCTTGGTGCGGTGGTGCGTCAAGCAATAGAAATGCGATTCTGCTACGCGCTTCGTTTGACCATTGCAATTCTGAAATGCCTGTTTTTAATGCGGTATGTACCGCTTCTGGAAAATCGCCACCCCCTTCTGCTTTTTGTTCGTTTATAAAACCTAAGGTGCTTTCTAAGCTCGAAGTAAAGTCAGATTTTTTAACGACATAGTCATCGCCAACATCCCGATAAAAAACGGTTCCTGTAGTGATTTGTAAATTCCCATTGGTGTTTTTTACATCTTGAATCACCTGCTTGAGATCATCTTTTAGAAATTCCATTTCATCTCCCATAGATCCGGTTGCATCTACGATAAAAGCCAAATCTACTTTGGTAAACACCGGCGTGCTGGTATTCAGTTTTATAGTGTTGATTCCTTCAGAAAAGGGTTTGATCGATGTAAACAGCTGCTCATTACCAATATAAAAGTTATACGTAGCAACATCAGTTGCCTTTTGACTGCTATTTTTAAGATCAACCCAAAGTTCTGCAGTTCCGTGATTGTCGGTTTTTGCTTCCCAAATGATTGTTGCGCCTTGCCGCACACTTACCGAAATATCTACCGCAGGAAGGTTGTTTGCGTCAGTAAGCTGAAATGAAAATCGATTTGCAGTATTGAATTTCCAGTTTGTTGTGAAGGTATCTGCTTCCTCTTGATTGAGCAGGTTTTGCCAGAAACTCCAATTGGTAAGATCATTCCATTCACCTGCGGTAACGATTCCTGAGTTGTCTTGTGAGCCGTCACCGCTACCTCCGCCAGACGAACCGCCTCCTGTATCTGAAGATGCAAAACCATCATCGGCATAAGCTTCTTCTGTACCGGAGAGCGCACCATCTTCGGTACAAGAGTTCAAGGAAATACTTAAGAGGAGAAAAAGAAAAAAGTAAGCTTTTTTCATAATGTTCATTTTTGATTGATTGTTGTTAATTAGATACAGCATTTTTAAAACGTTGCGTGTAAATGTGTTAAAAATTCAATTTGATAACAGAAATTATTAGGACAGAATAAATGGAAGCCTGGCAGCCGAAAAATTCTTGATAACTAAACGGTTTCGTATTCTGATAAAAAATTAAGTTTCCTTAATTTTCGCCTTTTAGTACCACAGTTGCGTTTTGGCGTTGTTTCAATCGTTGATGTGGTACGTGTTTACTTAAAAAATAATTGTTTTGGAGGCACTTTTAGAAGGATTAAATGAAGCACAACGCGCACCGGTTTTACAAAAAGAGGGTGCGATGATGGTGATTGCCGGAGCGGGTTCAGGAAAAACCAGAGTACTTACGATGCGTATTGCACACTTAATGCAACAAGGGGTTGACGCGTTTAATATTTTATCGCTCACGTTTACAAACAAAGCGGCTCGGGAGATGAAATCCCGTATCGGGACTATTGTTGGGAATAGCGAAGCCAAAAACTTGTGGATGGGAACCTTTCACTCGGTTTTTGCCAAGATTCTGCGTATTGAAGGACATCATCTAGGGTTTCCGCCCAACTTTACGATTTACGACTCTCAGGATTCGCAGCGTCTTATTTCGGCGATCATCAAAGAAATGGGGCTGGATAAAGACGTTTATAAATACAAACAGGTTCATAGCCGCATTTCTTCTTTTAAAAACAGCTTGATCACCGTAAAGGCTTATTTTCAAAATCCCGAATTGATGGAAGCTGATGCAATGGCAAAAAGACCACGTCTGGGAGAAATCTATAAAGAATATGTAGACCGTTGCTTTAAAGCCGGAGCGATGGATTTTGATGATTTATTGCTGCGTACCAATGAATTGTTGGCGCGTTTTCCTGAAGTTTTAGCCAAGTATCAAAAGCGTTTT
>TARA_R100000306_G_scaffold59486_1_pt1 | contig 11889 bp, 12 predicted proteins | sample TARA_R100000306 | Tara Oceans TARA_R100000306 (sample SAMEA2620824) | marine metagenome | biome: marine biome (ENVO:00000447); feature: mesopelagic zone (ENVO:00000213); material: "saline water (ENVO:00002010), including plankton (ENVO:xxxxxxxx)" | depth 1000 m | reverse complement strand
TTCAGCAATAAAGAACTCACGCCCCACAGCAGCGCCAGTAAAGCCGAGCCACCCACCAGAAGCGCCAAGGCTAGAGGGAAGCTGCCTGAATAGAGCCACAGCAGGCCGCCAAATACGATGCTGGCAACGCCAACCACCAGCCAAGCGGCGGGCGGTAGCGGGTCCAGCTCTCGCCGCAGGACTTTCAGCGCGCTTACCTGCTTGATCCGCAGCAGCGTTGGCCCTGCAAACCCGACCAGCACCGCCAGCGCGGTGAAGATACCGAGCCATAGCGGCATAATGCCAGGGGGTGGCAGCGTCATGGGCAGAAAGCTGGTCAATAGCCACAGCAGTACGGCTTGGCCGACCAAGCCCAGCAGCGCGCCAATAAGGGAGGCCATTAATGCCAACCCAATCAGTTGCAGGCTGAAAATCGTCACAAGCTGATACTGGCTGGCACCAAAGCAGCGCAGCAGCGCGGCGGTATCCAGGTGACGCTCTACGTAGCGGCGGGTCGACATAGCAACCGCCACCCCAGCCAACAGCACCGCTGCTAATCCGGCAAGGCCTAAGTAGCTTTCCGCACGTTGCAGGGCATTACCCAACTGCGGGCGGTCTACCCGCACATCACGCACCTCTACGCCGTCGCGCCGTAGCTGTGCCAACAAGCCTTGCACCTGATCTAACGCGGTGGGCGGCCCGGCGGCCAGCAGTTCAAACTCAATGCGCGACCCTGGCTGCACCAGGCCAGTGGCTTCAAGGTCAGCGGTATTGAGCATCAAGCGCGGGTTGAAGTTACCAAAACCGGCGGATTGGTCCGCTTCGCGTTCGATAATTCCGCTAATGGTCAGCTCCGTTTGCCCCACTTGCACGCGGTCGCCAATCTCTATCTCGATCAGCTCGGCTAGCCGTGGGTCTGCCCAGGCTTCGCCTGCAGGTGGGCCAGAGGCGATTTGCTCGACGCCGCTGCCCCTATCTACGTGAGAAACACCGTAGTGCGGGTACACGTCATCCACCGCTTTGAGGCTGGCGGGCTGGAAGCGCTCCCCCTGGCTGATCATGGAGACCAGATCCACTTGGTCGCTCAGCGTAAAGCCCGCCTGCTCTAGCGTATTGCGCAGCTCTTCAGGGAAAGGGTCGCGCTGTTCGAGCACTAAATCGCCCCCCAGCATCTGCCCGGCTTGGCGCTCAAGGCCGCGCTCCAAGCGATCAAGAAAGAAGGCAATCATGGTGGACGCGGCCACCGCCAGTACCAACGCGACAAACAGCGCCCGCACATCCGCCGCGCGAAGGTCGCGCTTTAAGCTCCGAGCGGCCAAACGCCAGTTGATATCACTCATCGCCTTCCCCGCTGTTGGCTGGGGCTGGCTCGAACGGGACGAGCTGGCCGTTAGTGAGGCGCAGGCAGCGGTCGCAGCGGCGCGCTAAGGCATGGTCGTGGGTGACGAGAATCAGCGTTGTGCCCGCTTCTTTATTCAACGTGAAGAGCAGGTCGATGATCTGCGCGCCGGTATCCGGGTCCAAGTTGCCAGTCGGCTCATCGGCAAACACCAGCTCAGGGTCGGTCACGAAGGCACGCGCAATGGCGACACGCTGCTGTTCACCGCCAGAGAGCTGTTTGGGCTGGTGGGAAGTCCGCTCGCCAAGCCCTACACGCTCCAACCACTGCTGAGCAGTACGGGTTTCTCCGGCGCGGGGAGAGAGTTCTAGCGGCAGCAGCACGTTTTCCAGCGCGCTGAGGGTCGGCAACAGCTGAAAGTTTTGAAACACGAACCCCACTCGCCCTGCCCGCAGTGCGGCGCGGCCATCTTCATCCAGGCGGCTTAACGCGTGGCCGAAAAGCGTTAGCTCGCCATCGCTGGGGGTGTCCAGCCCTGCCAGCAGGCCTAATAGCGTTGATTTCCCCGCCCCGCTTTTACCCAGGATCGCCACGCTTTCTCCTGCTGCCACGCTTAGGGAAAGGTCGTGTAAGATGGTGAGAGTGCGCTCACCACTGATCACTCGCTTGGCAAGCTTTTCCGCCTTTAGCACTGGCTGACTGGCTGCTTCGTGGGGAACCTTCTTGGCCTGTGGTGTGTCGGTGGAGGGCTGACGCGTGGGAGCGTCTTCGGTGGGCATATTGGACGTAGGGTCAGAGGAGTAGGACATGAAGCGTGGATTCCCTTTAGCAATTCAAAAACTGGCTGATCGAGTCACGGCTCGCCTTGGATTTTCGTGCGCTTTTGCGCTGGTCGCTTTAATAAGCACTGCGCCCCTTTACGCCGAAGAGCCACCTACACTGCTAATAATGGGCGATAGCTTAAGCGCTGCCTACGGCATTGAGCAGGATCAAGGCTGGGTAACGCTGCTCGCGGAGCGCCTGGAAGACGACGCGCAGGTGGTAAATGCCAGCATCAGCGGGGAAACCACCTCAGGCGGCGCCCAGCGATTTGCCGATATTATCGGACAGCAGCAGCCAGATATCGTTCTTTTAGAACTTGGCGGCAACGATGGTTTACGCGGTTTACCACCTGCCCAGATGCGCGCCAATCTCGCCACCATGATTGAGCAGAGCCAACAAGCCGATGCTGAGGTACTGCTGCTGGGTATCGATATTCCGCCTAATTACGGTCAAGCCTACCGCGATGCATTTACCAGTGTCTTTCATTCGCTCGCGGATGAGTACGATATTCCGCTGGTGCCCTTCTTGCTGGAAGATATCGCGCTTAATAAACAGCTGATGCAGAGCGATGGTATTCACCCCACTGCCGAGGCCCAGCCGATTATCCTAGATAACGTATGGCCTGAGCTTGAACCCATGCTGGAAGAGACGTATCAGGCTTCTTCTCAGTAGTATACTTTGCGCACGGCACTGACTCGCTGGGCAACCCCATTTTTTCATGCCTTGCACGCATGTAGTCTAAGAACTACAATATCTTTATGCTCGCTATTAAACAAACCGACACTTACCGACGGTGGGAACGCAAGCTCCGCGATTCGCGCGCCAAAGCACTGATTGCCGCCCGTATTTTCAGGCTGGCCAACGGATTGACTGGCGATGTAAAACCCGTTGGTCAAGGCATCAGTGAACTGCGTATTCATCATGGCCCAGGATATCGTGTCTATTTTAAACAACGCGGTAATGAGCTTGTCATCCTGTTGTGTGGTGGCGATAAAAGCACTCAGCAAAACGATATCGATACAGCGCAGCGTCTGGCAGCAGAATGGGAGGAATCATGAGCGATAAGATTTACGACTATGACCCAGCAGCAGCCTTAGAGAACGATGAAGCCATCGCGCTCTTTCTCGCTGATGCGCTGGAAACCGGAGATGCCACTTATGTTGCTAAAGCGATGGGTATCGTAGCGCGCGCTAAAGGAATGACAGAGCTTGCTCGCGAAACCGGCCTCTCCCGTGAGCAGCTCTATCGTTCGTTCAGCGAGCAAGGCAACCCAACGCTGAAGACGATGTTGGCCGTCATGCGTGCACTGGGTATGGACTTGACGGCAAAACCACACCAAGAAGAACCAGCAGCATAAAACATTGCCTTTGTGTTTGATGTGACTGCTCCCCGCCCTAAGCGCTGACGCGCCACGGGCGAGGCTTCCCACTTCTCAGGCAGCTGCCGACGATGTGCCGGACTTACGCAAGCCTCCATGGGATTACCGCAGCTTGTATTATGTTACAACATAATAAGATCTTGATTTTATTGATTAATTAGAAAGGTAACAGCTTTAGGTTTATTTCGAGGGAAAACCGATCACTTTTTTGTTCTCTGCGATGGCTCGTAGACGCTGATTCTCCGCGACTAGAGTGGCCATTTCAGAAGCCATGTCTCGATTGAGTTCGCGGGCGTGAACATGCTCCTGTCTGAGTCCGGTGTATTTGGCTCTCAGCTCTTTGAGCTCGGTATTCTTTTCGTCCCGTTGTGCCCGGACAGCCTTGTTTCCGGATTCTCGAATACGCTCAGCGAGTCCAGGGTGATTGTTGTGAATGGTGGCTCGGCTGACCCCGGCTTCCTCGGCCACAGACTGGATGCTGAGCTTGCGTCCCGGCTTAACCACCTTGGGGCGACCTTTCTCTATTCTTACAATGGCTTGGCGTATAGCCTTTGCGGTCAATTCACCCCGCGTTGGGGGTTGGGAAGTATCTTTAGGTTGCGACATAAGCCAGATCCTCTTCAGTTGCCCCAAGCCCCTTCAGGACCGCCTCGCAGCGCTTAAGATCACGCTCGACTCGCTCGGTTCCTCCAGGTCCAATGTCTGTGAGGTCGCGCAACTCGATCTGCTGTGCATAAATACCCTGCCATACAGCCTTACGTGACTCATCGATAACCGCATTGCCACAATCAGCACAACGTGTTTTCTCTACGCCCTGGCCACCGTTGCAACCTCCGGTGTCGGCGGTACACCACGCGACACCAGTGGCTCGCAGATGAACTAGGGGGCTGATCGTCTTAGCCATCTCAGCGCGATTCTCCTTGGCAGCCAGCGCCTCGTTCTTCGTGCGGAAGGCCCGGATTGGTTCGGCAGCACCTCCCACCAGAATGGCATCAGGCTCCAGCCAGTGCTCCAGAAGATCGGTCTTGATGCTCAGTGCGGCCAGGCCCACGCTGTCGTAAAGCTCGGCATCTTGGAGCCGGGACATGGCGTACAAAGTGGTCATGTCTAGCGACCAGTGCTTGAAATGATCCCGCAGGTAGCGAAGGTCGCCAAAGGCGCTGTGAGCCGCGTAGACCGCGAAGGTGCGCCGGAACTGGTGCGGCGCAAAGCGCCAGTCCAGCCCACACTGGGCAGCAAACGCATTGAGGCGATCAATGATCGAATCTCTCGAAAGAGTTCCGACTCGGTTGTTCTGTCTCGTTGAGACCGCGAGGAATAGACGACGGGTATGCTCTTTCAGTCGCGCAATGTCGGGGTCCTTCGGATCGTCAGTTCGCAGATCAAAAATACGTTGTTCCAGTTGCGCTTGCAGGGAGCGCACCAGGCTCTCCGCCACCGTGAGGGCGCGGTGAGTAATCTCGGCTACCAGCCATTCACAGGCTCCCGCGCCTGTCTTGTACGAGGTGCCGCGCATCCAATGAAAGGGCTCACCCTCTTCATCCAGCGTTTTGAACGCACACTGATTTTCCAGTGAACAGAGTTCGGATACGCGGATACCGGTGGTGATCAGGATGATGCTCATGCACGCCGTTTGAAGGTGTTGCTCCGCTGTACGAATGCCGCTTAACGTCCAGCCGAGTTTTTTCAGGCGCGGTTGAATGAACCTAAAACTCCGATCCTCTGACTTCCAGCCTTCCACCTGAGCGCGGAGACTAATGATCTCATCGGCCCGGTCCAGCCATTCAATCGACGACTGGAACAGTGGTCCTAGAATATCATCCGGAATGATTTCGGTTCTGGCTTCTTGGAGTTGAGGATTGCCTTGCCCCGTCAGCCCTGCCAGGTACTTTGCTGACGATTCCGGCCAGGGGTGTCGCATAGGGTCATCGGACTGCTGACTGAGGATATGGACTGTTTCTACAGCCAAGAAACGCTGCTTCAGCGTGCCACCTGAAAGCGGTTTCCCTTTTCGGCCCCTCAGCCCTCTGCAAAAGCTTACATATTGATGCCCGATCAGCGGCGTCGCGTCGCTCAGTCGGGCTATGCTTTGGTCCTGAAGCCAAGTCAGAAACAATGTCACGCTCTGGAAAAACTGGTATATCGTGATGCCCTTGGGTCGGCTGCGGCCTTCAATGCCGTTCAGGATGTAATGCGCCGTACAGGCACGCAGCGTTTCTCGAAACATCACAGGCACACGTAAGAAGTTGAGCTTTTTCTGGGTATCTTTCGCTCCAGCAGGAAAAAGGCTGTCTGGCAGAGTCCACACATCATCACTGTAGCGGCTCAGAACGTAGTAGGAGCCGTCTTCCAGACGCATGCCCGAGATGAGCGCGTTTGGGTTGATCATTCCTGTCTGGACGGCATGGAGGGCTTTGAGTTGCCCTGCACGGAATTCGGCTGCGTTCATGCTATGTCCTCCAAGCGCTCCGGATCACGCCAGAAGGGGTGTGGGTCGACCTCCGCCCGCTGCCGTTGGATACTCACCAGCTCGCCATCAAATTGCGGGGCGATCTCTTGGTCGATGATTCGGATGATATGACCGTAGACCCGTTTCCACGCGCTCGCACCCATTTTCTGGCGCATCCTGACCAGTGCCCAATAAAGACTGAAGACACGGTGGAGATCATCACTCGTCACAACGAATGACCGACAACGAAAGCAAGCCAGAAACTTCTGGCAGTGCTCGCCATTCTTGGGTGCACGTTCACCGTTCAAGGTATCCCGACAGTGGGCTATCGGCGTGTTCTGTGTCGGCAGAGGTGCAACCTTGCCGTGGTTCAATAGCTCTTCAGTTCGAACCTCGCCCATGAGCCGCCAATCTTGCTCAGCCCTTTCCGGAGCTTCCAGATAGTGGTTGTCGGACACCTTCGGGGTATGGCCACCGAGCCTTGCTGTCAGGAAGGGGTCCTGGCCGGACAGGGTGAACAGATGGTTCTCAAACGTCTTACGCAGACGCATGACGTTGAGCCTCAGAGGCTTGCCGTCAGCATCGGTTATCTGATGCCGGTCGAGAAACGCCTTAATGCCGCGGGTGAGAGTGTGTTGAGCCAGCCGGCCCATTTTCCCGGCGTTTTTCCTGGATAGGCTCTCGTAGACAAACAGAAACGCCGGGGAGTTACTCGACTGTCGTATCGTGTCGTTGCGCTCGCGCACAAGATCTATGATGCGGGCCACGTCAGGCAGCGCCGACACCATCGACTCAACATCGGCGGCGCGACGCAGGCTCTGGATGTGCGTGGCGTTGCCGCGACGCTTAAAGCTGACCAGCACGTACCTGTCTGACTTGATGGGATGGGGCTGAAGGCAGTCGGTCAGGAGCTCCAGGGCGGGGGTCGGATTGATGCCCGTTCGCGCTGCAATGGCCAGCAGGCAGACAGCAAGTTCTTCTGAGGTTAGCGACCCACTTCCTTTGATAATCGCCCGCATATCGGTTTTTAGCGCCTGCAGAACGCTACGGCGCTCTGGCTCGCTCAAAGCGGTCTGTCCCTTCATTGATCGGTTGGAGTTTGGAAAGGGGTTGCGCGGAAAAATATCTTTGGCAATCCAGCCTGATTCTCCCATCGCCGCCAGTACCGCCTTGGTGGTTGCGTATCGAACCTTCTGGCTCGACAAGCGGACATCCGACTGCCGCAAATGGGCAATGAATTGGTCGATAAACTGACGGTCAATATCATCCAGGCGCAGCTCACGTTTCAACGCGGCAGACATTGTGGCACAGAAGGGTAGAAAGGCTGATAACCCGTTTTGGTGATATCTAGCGATAGTAGCCGCGCTGAGCGTTTTTCCATCGCTTTCGGCGCAGGCCCTGGCCATAAGATCCAGTGCGCGTTGAGTGGCATAGACCACCACATCGCATCCGTTTCCGTAGTGCTTAGCGAAATCAAGGTTGCGTCGACCCGTCGCATTTTCGGGCAAGGACACGACCATCTGAGCTGGAGGTAGACTCGTGAGTTCCAACGTTTTGTCACTGGCATCTTTGCCAGGGCGGGAGGCTGTCGATTGAAGTTTTTTTCTAGGCACTGCCAATCTCCCTGCTGATCAGATCGATTTCGCTTTGGTAGTCGTTCATCAGCGCATCCTCAAGCTCTGAGAGACAGTGCAGGTATTTCTCGGTGGATGTGACCGAGGCGTGGCCCAGGCGGTCGCGTACGTACAGCAAGGCATGGGTCTGGGCCTTGGATTGCATCATTGCGTACAGCGTATGCGTGGCGTAGGTATGCCGCAGAATATGGACGTTGATGTAAGGAATGCCGGCAGCCGCCCCAGCCTTCTTTACAAGGCCCAGAAAGGCTGCCCCGTCGTTCGCGTAGGGTTGGCCGGATTCCGTCAGGAACAAAACGGACTGGCGCTGGCCAGAAATGTTCTCATGCTGATGGCGACGGTTCAGGACGTATTGCCAGAGGGCTTCCATGACGGTGCGAGGCACGTCGATTCCCCGGGGCTGATTCCGCTTGATGGTCATGTCGCGCGGATCGAGATTGATCCGGATGAAGGAGCGGTGCTTGGTGTACATCACTGGATCGATCACGTACTTCAGCGGAAACGTAGCCAGCTCTTCACGGCGCAGTCCTGTCGTGAGCGCCAACCGCATGATCAGCTTGTGAGTGGGATTGGTGGTAGCATTCAAGAGATCAACCGACTGATGCTTGCTCAGCACCCGAATTACGGTTCGCGGGGTCCTCAGCATGACATCTGCGGTCGTGCGACTCCCACCACTCGCATCGACGTGAGCGAGGAAGCCTTTAGGTTGCCTCACCGTTACCGTTTCCATCGAATACGGAACAGTCGTCACCCAACCACTGTTGGCGGCATACCGGTAGAACGCGCAAAGAAGTCGTAGTCGCGCATTCACCGTTGCTGCGGAAAGGCTTCCACCCTCGGGACTCAGATTCCAATCACGGAACTCCGCCAGGATCGTCGCTTCTCGGTCATTGCCCACATCACACCAGTCAATGTCATTCACCTCACACCAGCCAAAGAACTGATACAACGCTTTCCCGTAGGTGACCCACGACTTCTTGGATTGAACCCTTCCACGCTTGATCAGGTGTGCTATGCAAAAGTCCAGAGCTTCCTCAACAACCTTCCCCTCCCTAGAAATAAGGATTGGAAAACCGGAGTAGCTTAGGCCGTTGAGCTTGAATTTGTTCGTGCTGAAGAAGAGGTCCATATTGAGACTCTAGCATGATATATCACTTTTGTAAGCGGTAATCATGGGCAGAGACGGACAGCCCTTCCGCCTTCAGCTCGATAATGCCTTGATGCTTGATGTTCAGCGCCGCGTTGATGTCCCGGTCGTGCTGTGTGTGGCAGGCGGGGCACTCCCACGACCGGACGTTCAACGGCATGGCGTCCATCTTGTGCTGGCAGACATGGCAGGTCTTGGAGCTGGCAAACCACGGGTCAATCTTGACCAGATGCTTGCCCTGCTCCCTGGCCTTGTAGTCCAGCTTGGTCATCAAGGCATGCCAGGACGCATCGCCGATGTGCTTGGCGAGGCAGGTGTTTTTCATCATGTTGCGGACCTTCAGCGTCTCGACGATCACCGCTTGATTATCGTCAACGATCTGTCGAGAGAGCTTGTGCTGGAAGTCGTTGCGGGCATTGGCGACCCGCTCATACGCCTTGGCGACGAGTAACCGTGCCTTGGCCCGGCGGGCGCTGCCCTTCTTCGTGCGTGACAATGCCTGCTGTTTGCGCTTGAGGTTCTTCTGCGCCTGCTTGAGGAAGCGCGGATTGGCGACCTTGCGGCCATTTGAGTCGATAGCAAGATGGGATAGCCCCATGTCCAGTCCGACGACGCGAGAGGTATCAACGTCCATGGTCGGCACGGGGGTCGCCTGGTCGGTATCAAAGAGCAGCGAGGCGTAGTGCTTGCCGGTGACCGTGCGCGACAGCGTGATGCTCTTGAGCTTGCCGTCAACAGGCCGGTGAACTTTGGCCTTGATCGGCCCCAGTTTGGGCACCTTGATCCAGTTGTCGCCGGCCTTGACGCCGACGCAGTGATAGCTGGACTGCTTGCCCCGCTTGCTCTTGAAGCGCGGATAGCCGGCCTTCTGCTTGGGGTCGAAGAAGCGCTGGAAGGCATGATCAAGGTTGATGCAAGACTGCTGGAGCGCCATGGAATCCGCCTCTTTCAGCCAGCCGTACTTGCGCGATTTCTTGGCCACCGGCAGCAGCTTCTTGATGTCGTGCTTGGCGCTCAGCGACTGCCCGTGACGCTTGTAGCGATGCGACATGATGCGAAGGCCGGTGTTGTAGCAGAAACGTACCGCACCGAACTGGCGGTTCAGGAACTCCGCCTGCTCGGTCGTGGGATAGATGCGTACCTTGGTGGCCTTCAGCATGTCAGTGCTCACTGCTATAATAGCCAGAGATTAAGGACTATAACGAGGAATGTAAAGTGAGTGTGTATGAAAGTTATCGGCGAGGGCGGCATAGCGTCACTCGGCTAGTCGTCCACCTTGTTTTTACGACGAAGTATCGGCGCAAAGTGTTCGACGGCTACATGATAGGGCAGCTCCGAGAGGCATTTGAATCAGCTTGCGAAAAACTCGACTGCCGCATCCTTGAGTTCGATGGTGAAGAAGACCATGTTCACCTGCTCGTGGAATATCCGCCGAGGCTGTCGATCAGTGTGCTGGTCAACAATTTGAAATCCACGTCGTCCCGACGGGTGCGGTTCTTGAATGCCCATATTCCGCGCCTCAGCAAGAGCGCCGTGCTGTGGTCGAGATCGTATTTCGCTTGTAGCGCAGGCGGAGCCACTATCGAGACGCTCAAGGCTTATGTACAGGGACAGAAGACACCAGAATAGGGCCGCTTGTGCGGCCCCCGCTTACCTCCCCGCCCGAGTGGGCGAGGGTTCACGCGGGTTTTTGCTGAAAACGTTTGGATGCCAATAGGCAGCTTGCGGCGGTTGGCGTTGGGCACGGTGGCTTCCTGCGGTCCACATACATTATTAATACCTAATAGCATGGCGTTATTACACAAAGAGGTCGTAGGTTGACGATTTAACCCATCTTTAGGCTGCGCGCTTTTCTCGTTTACCTGGCAGTTGCTGTATTCCAAGCCCGCATAAAATAAGCACTAATCCGACCAGCGTGGAGGGGAGCATTGGCTCTCCAACTACAAGATAAAGCAGCAGCAGCGATACCGGCGGGGATAGGAAGATCAGGTTAGAGACTTTAGCCGTGCGGGACACTTTTTGTACGGCCAGTTGCCAAAGTACAAAGGCTACGCCCATTTCAAACAGGCCGACGTAAACGCCTGCGCCTATCGCGGGCCAGCCATGCCATTGCACGCCGGGGCCAAGCAGTAACAACATGGTTAGCACCGGTAACCCAACGCTAAAATTTTGCCACTGGCCTACCAGGGGTTGTCGTTGATCCCGCGCGTTGAGCAGCCAGTAGAGTGCCCACAATAGGGTTGATGAGAGCGCCAGCAGCACGCCCAAAGGGTCTTCAAACGCCACATTGAAGACATTGCCCCGCGTAGCAATTACCCAAACGCCGCTATAGGCCACCAACCCCGCCGCCACATCCAGACGAGTTAAGCGGTGCCCCAGCAGCGGCACTGCCAGAAACGCCATGGCAAGCGCCCAGGTGTAGTTCAGCGCCATGGCCTCTTGGCCCGGCAGCCGGTCATAGGCGGCAAATAGCACTAAGTAATAAGCCACGGGGTTCATTAGCCCGGCCCAGAGCGCTGTTCGCCAGCCTTGGTGCAGCGCTAGCGCCATATTGCCCTGTTTGATGACCAGTACGCCCATCAACAGCCAGGAAACCAGCGCCGCTATCCACATCAGCTCCAGGGGGCTCATCCATGCAAGGGCTACCTTGAAGGCGGTGGCAACGGTCGACCACAGCGCCACGGCGCCCAACCCATACAGCATCGCCTGTTGGTCTTGGGTCATCGGTCGATATGCCCCAGGTCGCGGGCAGGGTCGATCTGGTCACGCACTTGCTGCTTGAGTGTTTTGATGTCGGGAAAGCCACCATCGCGCTTGCGCTCCCATAGCAGCGTGTCGCCACACCAGATCTCAAACGTACCGCCGTGGGAGGGGGAGAGCGCGACCTCTGTTAGCTGCTCGCCAAACGTGGAGAGAAGTTCTTGGGCATACCAGGCGCTACGCAACAGCCACTGGCATTGGGTACAGTAGCGAATGTGAATGCGGGTCATCTTTTTGAGTCCTTATCTATCCGTTCCTTTGAAACGCAGGTTTTTAAAGCACAGGCTTTTGGAACACAGGGCTTTTTAAATACAGGTTTTAAAATACAGTGTGGCATCCTAAGTAGGCATTCTGTCATCTTAAATTAGCAATCGCCAAGGA